>Ga0114920_10001356_pt1 | contig 11248 bp, 14 predicted proteins | sample ChitaG_FD_88683 | JGI IMG/M metagenome (GOLD analysis project Ga0114920, IMG submission 88683) | Deep subsurface microbial communities from South Pacific Ocean to uncover new lineages of life (NeLLi) - Chile_00310 metaG | ecosystem: Environmental > Aquatic > Marine > Oceanic > Sediment ...
ATTCATCTATTATCCCAGGGATGAACTATTAGTAATGGGATTAGATCGATTATCTTTTTTCTCCCCTGAGGGAGAATTGCTGAGAATTATTCCAACGAAGACAGAATTTCTTAGTAGAGCGAGATGCGATTCTCAGGGAAATATCATTACTACCTCCACCGTTTTTGATCCTGAGAATCCATATTATGTATTAAAAAAGTTTAATTCCGAAATTAGTCTCATAAAAGAGATTATTAGGGTTCCGATGCAAAGAAGACCAGGAATAATCAATCCATTCGGTCCTAATCTTTATATGACAGTGGACGCAGCAGACAATATCATTTTTGCCTATTCAAAAGATTATGAAGTTCTGGTATTTAATCCTGATGGAGATTTGACTAAAAAAATAATCAGGGAATATGATCCAGTTGAGATCACTGAAGAAGAAAAGAAAGAGGTACCCCGCGGAGCTCCCTCTCAAATAAAGTTTGAATTTCCAAAATCTCATCCTCCCTACCAAAGATTTGTTCATGATGAAATGGGCCGATTATATGTTCAGTCGTATGAGAAAGGTGAAGGGCTTAATGTCTATTTTTATGATGTCTATAACCGGGAAGGTCAATATATCGTTAAGGTTCCGCTGAGGCAGTATCCAGTGATCTTCCAGAATGGTAAACTTTATAGTTTAGAAGAGGGTGAAGACGGTTATCAATACGTAAAACGTTACAATGTCACCTGGAATTACTAAAACTAGGATCAGATAAAAGAGGAGACTTGAATGAAGAAATCATCTGTTTTGCTTTTAATATTATTTATTTTTATCTGTATGCTTCCAACTAGGTGTTCCCGGGAGCAATGGGAAGGGAGGATTTACAAAGAGCAGGGAGTCAAAGTAATTGAAAGTTTTGGTTCGGGCCTATGGGGGGAGATAATCGAGGATAAAATTGATTTTATAACTGAACTTACTATTGGAGAAGAAGTTGGAGAAGATCATCTTGTATTCTATTCTAGTCTTGATATTGCACTTGATTCTAATGAAAACATTTACCTATTAGATCATAGAAATCATAGGTTTTTGAAGTTTGACAGTAATAGAAACCACATCTGGACCTCTGGAAGACAAGGGCAAGGTCCAGGTGAACTTCAAAGCCCACGTAAAATAAAGATAACTCCTTCAGAAAGGATATGTATCCTCGATGGTTTTCATAAGATTCACTTTTACGATCTCCAAGGCAGATACATTCATTCAATAAATGTGAGCCACTCAATAGAAGATTTTCAGTATACGGAAGACGGAAGAATTTTCATGAATACACAGTTAAGACAACAAGCAGGACTCTCTGCCGTTATTTATGATGAAAAGTTTGAACTATTTGAAGTTTTCCCTGTAGAATATCCATACGGTCCCATAATCCCCGGTTGGGGAAGGATTGGGGGAGATATTAGATATATTCAAGATAAAATCTATATGGTCCTACCTGATACATATGAAATTAGAGAATATGACGTAGATGGAACATTAATACGTAAAATTAGAAGAGATTTTAAGTTTATTCCTCCAGAAGTGAAGCGAATTGGAGGAGGGGGCTTCTCAGTTTCTAGCAGGACACGACTTGGTCCTATATATTTATTGATGTCGAAATATTTGGTGGTTCAGATATGGCAAATCGTTGGAGAGAATGAACAAGATATCGTGATTAGTCGCTCTTTAGATTTTTTCAATATTGATGGAAAATTTCTTTGCTCTTATAAATTACCAGATTCGACAAGACTACAATTCATTGATAGTGATAATAAATTTTATTTTGTAACAACCGATCCATTTCCCAAGGTGATTCGCTCCTCGGTAATCATCGACTAGATCACCAATTGAGATGGATTCAACCTCCTTTTCCAAAAAATATTTAGTCAGCACTATTCTTCCTGAGTCATCCCCTGTCGATTTGTCCATAGAGAAGAAGTCGGAATTTGCTTTATTTGACTAAGCATTTTCCTTTTGATAATCGTATTAAAGGAAGACAGGGAGAAAACTGGAGGGGATAGTGAAGAAGCACTCTTTGATATTTCTCTTAATAATTCTTGTTTTATTTTCCTTTTGCGGACCAAAGAAGGAAGAGATTGAAAGATTTTTCGAGGACGGCGTTGAGGTTGTGGTCAATCGTCTCGAGCCTTTTGAGATCAAGGGTAAACTCACAGATCTGACGCTCGAGGAAATATTCAGGATTGACACGGAGAAAGATGAGATGGCCGAAATCGGCCTGACCGATATCTGGCGCTTTGATGTCGATTCCGGAGGAAATATCTATTTGCTGGGATACAGGTTCCGGGAATACTCCATCTTCAAATTCGACAAAAGTGGTAATTTTGTGACCTCTTTTGGCCGAAGAGGCCAGGGCCCAGGTGAAGTTCAACGACCGACGTTCATAAGAGTCTCCAGTCAAGATGAAATCTATGTCCTGGATAAAGGCAATACAAAGCTCGTCATCTACGGGAAAGATGGAGAGTTAATCAGCGAGACTCCGGTCGATCCCAGTCTAGTGGAGGCTACCCCTCTCAATAGTGAAAAATATCTGGTCAAACGGAGGACTATCCCCGAAGACGAAGCGAGTGAATTCTTGGCTTTGGATTCTCTGATCATCTGCGGACAGGACTTTGAGAAAGAGAGTGAGTTGGATATTGAAAAGATACCCAGTATATCCAGGATTACCCGGTTCAGGCCCATGTTTTCTGTCTTCTACAGCCTTGCAGATAGCCGAATTTTTGTCGGAAACAGTGATAAGGGTTACGAAATCAAAACTTATGATTTTCACGGGAATGGGCTGCGGAAACTGCGGAAACAGTATCAACCGGTTAGAGTTCCGGAAGACTTAAAGGAGGAACTCGAAAAGTTACTCGCGCAAAGGGGGAGGACAGTGTCCTTCCCCGAATTCATGCCGCCTTTTCAATATCTTTTCACCGATGACCTGGGACGACTTTTTATCATGACCTATGAGAAGGGGGAGGAGCCCAGAGAATATATCTATGATATGTACAATCCTGAAGGTGTTTTTTTCTCAAGAATGCGGCTGGACAACTACGGGCATCTCGCATACTTCGGGGGAGAAGGCCCTCTTGATGTCCGGGCAAAAGCCGGCCGCCTTTACTTTATCCGAGAGAAGAATAGCGGCTATAAAGAGCTAGTGGTTTGTAGAATAAAGTGGGAGTAAGCTAGCCAGAGTCCCTCCCCAATCGATTTGTCCAGTAGGTGTCCATAGAGAGATAATTCTGTTTAACTATTTGCTTAAACGGCTTGCCTTTGATAAACGTATTAAGTAGCAAACAGGATAAATTTGGGAGGGGAAAATGCGATATAAGTCTAATTTAATTTTTTTTCTTTCTATATTCTTCGCTCTTGTTCTTCTCATGTCTTCTACTCACCAGGAAAACAAATGGCAGGGGACGATAGAAAAAGAAGATGGGATTAGAGTCATAAAAAACCCAGTGGAGCCTTTATATGGTGAGATTACCTTTGAATTGGAGGAGGATTTAAGTATTGGAAACGAAGATGACGACAACTTCCTCTTCTATAGGATAAGAGACATAACCGTAGACGATCTGGGAAATATATACGTCAAAGACCAAGCTTACGGCATTGAAATTTTTGATAAGCAAGGCAATCCCATTAAAGGATTTAAGATAGAAAAAAGTTTTCCTGACTTTCAACTGGATGAAGACGGCAATATTATTGGGATTTTTCGAACTTTTTCTGAATCAAGTCAAACAAATTCTGTTTGTAAAGCAAATTCAGATGGCAAAATATACGAAACATACGCAGAATTCCCCTATAACATGTTCAGGCAAAAACGTTCAGGAGGTTCGATATTAAGTGTAACAACAGGATGGGAAAAAGATTTATTCATTTCTAAAATTAACAATCAGACCTTTGTGTATGGTTATCCGGAAGAGTATGAATTAAGCGTGATAGATGAAAGTGGCCAGTTGCTCTGTAAAATAAAAAAGGACGAACCTCGTAGAAAATTTCCTGCAGATAGGAGAAATAGACTAAAAAAATATAATCTTGGGGAATTTCAACCATTTTTTTATTTGATATTCACGGATAGCGAAGGACGGATTTACGTGCAGACCAACAAAACGTGGGCTGAAGATGAAGTCAAGGAAAAAGAGGTAGATATTTTTAGTAAGAATGGCTATTACTTGTACAAAACTTCTTTGCCAAAACATACTTATGTCATAAAAATGGGATATTTATATGCACTCATCATTGATGAAGATGAGGGCATGGAGCTGGTAAAACGATTTAAGATAAAAAACTGGGACCAGATAAAAAAGGGAGTTTTTGAATGAAAAGACTGCTGGTTATTATCCTATTTCTATTCAATTTCGTTTTCTCAACATCCGCGCAGGAAATAATTGTCCAAACTCTCTTTAAGCCCATCAAGAAGGTCTATCCTGATTATCCGGAAAGACTTAAAAAAGAAGGAGTCGCAGCACGATTCCTCATCTGGATAAGCATCGATAGAAAAGGCAATGTGATCAGAGCCAGTGCCAGCAACCGGTTTTATCCCGAACTGGAGACATATTTTGTAGAAGGGTATGAACAAATCCTTTTTATGCCTTTCGGAAGCTGTGCGGATGGGACGGATGTCAGGGAAAGCGATATCGACATATTCATGCTTACCCAAGAAAAGAAGGCAGTAAAGGAAAGCGTGAGCAGGTTCAATCAGAAAAGCGAAAGGAAAATTTCACCAATCATCTTGGATGTTAGCGAATTCATGAAAATGAAAAGGGAAGATGGGCCTTTGTATGAAAGAATCGACAGAGACGACTTCCGTAATCAGATAACAGTCCTGTTTCTCACTGGATACGTTGACGAATACGAGGTTTGATCGCATCCGGGATCGACCGATCAATTATCTCTCGTTTTTTTTCTTGAGATTGGTTCCAGATATAGTGCGTGGTGTAAGCTTCCTCCAATCTCTTGTTTCCTGACTTGGAGAAGCGCAAAAGGTGTTTCTTGCCTTTGCCCCTCTGCCGGTAAACTGTCCTCCTGGGCACCATGTTCAGATCGTGCATGTGAAAACCGATAATCCGCAAGATCCGGCACGCCTTAGATAAATTGCCCTCGAATACACGCTCAAGATACGGAACCTGCCCCCTACGCCAGGAATCGTGATTCTCCTTCGTAAGATTCCCCATTTCCATTAATACATCAACAGGCGTGACCACGTCAGAGCTGGTCAGGATTCCTGCGATCGCTTGGACCACGCGAGGATAGTACTTGTCTTTCGAATAATTATGGACTGTAACGGATTTCATCTCTCATGTATAAACGACAGACTCATAGGCTGCCGAGGCCAAGAGTAACAATATCAGTGGTTAGTTCGAGTGTCAAAAACTGCCCCTGGATCGCTTCGGTTCTACCAATCTTGGAATTTTGTCAGTCTCCACCAACAACCTGATCGTTCGTGCTTCGGCAGGTCTTCGGCTGATGAGTCCCTTTTCCTCCAGCTTCAGAATCATCTGGTGTATTGCCGGCGGTGTGGACCGGAAAAATCTTTGCAAATCCGCCTCTGCCGGCGGTCTTCCGTTCATCACAGTATAGTTGTAGATGAATGCCAGGTACTGGCCTTGTTTTTCTGTGAAATCCCCTGCCAAATGATTTATCCTTTTCCCGGAACCTCAAAATTTGTCAATCAGTGATTTCTTTTTAATTGTGATATCTTTGTAATAGTCAATAGATTTGGAAACCGCTAATTTTTCACCATCTGATAGAGAAGATATCACTTCTCTATTTATTATTGCAGGTTCATATCTTGGATCTAACTCCAGGGCCTTATCTAGAGCAGCGATGGCTTCCTCCTTTTTGCCTAGATGGGCATAACATACACCCAAATTACCATAAGATTGTGTATGACGCGGATCCATTGATAAAACTTTCTTAAAAGCTAGTATTGCTTTTTTCCATTCTTCACTTTCCATTGCTGCATAGGCTTTATTAAAAATTTCCATGGACTCTAAATATTCATCTAGATTAAGGCCTTTGCTTCTTCGTATTTTACTTTCTAAATTGTCAAGAAAACTCTTTGCGTGAACCACATAATCTTCTAAATAATCTCCCAGTTCTATTACTTTTCGATAGGCTTGAATCATATGTGGTAATTCAAGCCTTTTCTGATGAGCTGCAGCTTTATTAAACCAAGCCTCCACAAAATATGGATTGATCTCGATTGCTTTATCAAAATATGGAATAGCTTTATCATATAAATTTTTTATCAAACATATTACTCCCATTCCAAACTGGACCATATCAATATGAGAATGCTTAATAAATAATGCAGAAATGATACTCTCTCCTTTTTGTATTTCTCCCTTTTCGGCCATTGCTAAGGCTTGATCCACCTGCTCATTTATTTCTGGATCAACTGCCATTATAAATCCTTTGAATTTTTGACTTGATGATTTTGTCTGTGCGTATTTTTTTGCCTGAATGTAATAAATACAGCCTTCACAATTAGTTGTTCTTGTTTTTGCGCAACAAACAGGACAAATTAATGAATTATCATTAATCTTGCAGACTCGCCTACCTTTAGAACTTGAACAGATAAAACACAATTCTCTTTTCATTCTTAATCCCATATTAAAATCTTTTTACACCAAACCGCTGAGCCAGCCCTTTGGCATCGCCGTGCAGCGTGCGGTTATGCCGATACGGTTCAAATCGATGTTAAACCTTCCCTTTCTTTCTTTTCTTTCTCTTTTTTGATCGAGAAGTGCAGGAGCCAACTCGGTTTTGGGACTCCCCAGATATTAACAAATCAATAAAAATTATTCCACATGACATAAGAATTTATTGAGGCTTTAGCGTCCATTTAACCTGCCAGCCGGAATGAATGGAAGTGATAGCTGTATATACTGCCTAAAAATCGGTATTCTAAAAGTGAAACCGGCGACTCGAAAAGGTAACACCGTCAGATTTAGAGCCTTGTATAAACTGGAGTGCGCATCAGATTCCTAACTTCTTGAGCATATCGTTTACATCTTCACACACAACCAGGTTCCGACCTGCGTCAGTATTCTGAAAAGTTCGTAGGGTTGTCTTGTTAGGTATGACAATATCAAAGGGGAGTCCATCGCGCAGTTCTACTTGCTTATAAAATAAGGTGATCGCTTGCGTTGGGTTCAAACCCAATTGTCGCAATATTTCCTCTGCTTGCTTTTTCAGTTTGGGTTCAATTCGTGCATGCACAGTTGCTGTTTTACTCATGTTTCACCTCCAGTCGAACAATGTTAATGTAGCACAAATGAGATACAATATGCGAGTAGCTATTTTCCAGCTGACTAACGGTTTGCATGAATTTGCACGTGCAACTTCCTATGCCAAAACTAAACAGCGTTTATTCCGTGTCAGGTTGATGCTGGTCGTTAGCCCTTTTCATTGGTTCTTTTAATATTTTTTCAAGTCTCGATAATAATTTTCGTGGGGACCAATCATAATTAACTCCAAATCCTCCCCAACCATTCGATAGGCAAGAAGATACTCAGCCGTTTTAATTTTGAATTTGTAAACAAATATTCCTCTGAGGTCTCCTTTCTTTTCTTCTCCAATGGACGGATTATCTGTAATATTTCTTACCACATGATCTAATATTTCCTTTTCTAGTTTATGCATTCTCTTTATTCTTTTCTCAAAAGATCTTGATTGGTATATTTTCATAAGCCATCATCCAAATTTATATTCGGATTTTTCGTCTTGCTCCAATTCTTCTACTCCAATTAATATTTCTTTAATAAGCGAATAAGTTAAATCTGGATTTTCCTCAACACATTTCCCCATTCGAGCCCAATGTTCAATTTGACCAGTTAAGGATCTATGGTCTATCCGGCTGAATTTTTTTGCGTCATTGAAAAGTTTTTCAGATATTCTAACTGCTGTTGCCATAGCGTTTACCTCCATATCCTACAATTGTTATGTTTTGATATCATTGTGATTCATTTTGTAGCATAATGCAACTTTATTGATGTTTCTTTGATTTATTTGGGTTCACGCGAAGTTAGATCCCGACGATTTCGTTGAGGCCGTCGATCACCTGTGCAAGTTCCTCGGGGCTCGCCTTGCCCAGGCGTCTCCCAACACGTTCTACAGCGAGCGTGCGGATCTGGCTGATCTTCAGCCACGTTAGTTTGGGTAGACCCTTCGAGGAGAGCTCGAGGGTCAGCGGGAAGCCAGCCTGCTGAGGTTGGCTCGTCAAAGCCATAGCGATGACGGTTCCAGAGCGCTCGTTGAAAACGTCATGGCTGAGGATCAGAACTGGCCTCAGACCGGCCTGCTCACGTCCCCTCGTGGGATTGAGATCAGCCCAACGTATCTCGCCCCTCAGTATTCGGGCCATTCGCTGAGTTCCTCGCTCATGCCTTCCTCGGCCAGTGCCTTCTCAAACTTAGGATCCAGCTTGGCGCATTCCTCGGCAAGGCGGGTTCTCTCAAGCTTTCTGAGCTTTTCCGCCACGGCTTGCTGAATCGCACGACTGCGGTTGGGGAATATTCGGCGGGCAACGAGGCGATCTAGCTGGTCAAGCATTCCTTTGTCTAAGGTAATTGCAATTTTGGAACGAGACATAACACACTTCCTAGTATGATAATATGTCATACTAGGTTTTGTGTCAAGCCAGTTTGTGAATCTAAAATGACAAGTGCAAGGACTGATATTCCAGTCGTAATTATTGCTTGCACGTCATTTCCTTCACACGGCTAACGATGCGGCTGACCTTCTGGGGAACTGCCAAAGCAAAGCGGCGGCAGTTTTCCCTGTCGGTGTCCATCTGGTTGTTCGATCTTCCCATCATTCCATCAAGTACACGGCAGAGGTGTCAAATGCTTCCTCCGGCGTGCCATGCCAAGCCCCATCATTGAAAAAACACGGCTCGTACTTCTCGTGGCTGTATGTGTAGAAGGCCATGGACCATCTGTCTTCGTCACCGAAGTATCGAAGGCGGCACAGATGAGTGGGGATCTCACGCAACTCCGCAATGCGTTCCTTTCGTGATTTCCCACCATAGAGTTCCGGGTCATACTCCGGGGAGACAAACGGTTCGGTATAGGCATCGATATAGCAAAACTTGCCCCGGAACCAGACCTCGATTCGGGTGTACTTCTTGGCATGGTGTTTCTGCGCATGCGTCAGGATACGTTGACGAATACGAGGTTTGATCGCATCCGGGATCTTCATGCCCCCGACCTGAGGATCATACACCCAAATCTTCCTTGACATTTCCGTACTCCTTATCTCCGGGCTAACGCTCCGGGATCGACCGAAACAGGCGTGACCACGTCAGAGCGGGTCAGGATTCTTGCGATCACTTGGGCAAATGCGGCTGTTACTTCGGCCTCTCGATTTATCCTTTTCCCGGAACCTCAAAATTTGTCAATCAGTGATTTCTTTTTAATTGTGATATCTTTGCAATAGTCAATAGATTTGGAAACCGCTAATTTTTCACCTTCTGATAGAGAAGATATCACTTCTCTATTTATTATAGATAAACTCCTGGAAGTTGTTTTTGGATATCAATTGGACTTCACTGCCGGGATAAGTTTTTAAAAAGATCTTAGGGATGCGGTATTTGCCGGTTTTCCATTTGAACTCAAAGCCTTTTAACTTCCCCTTGGCATCTTCCAAATAATCGATTTCCTGTTTCTGATGGGTCCTCCAGAAATAAGTGTTTACCTGGCGGCCTATAATGGCATTTTGCTTTAAACGTTCGCTTATCATGAAATTTTCCCAAAGCTGCCCGATATCCTGCCTCATTTCCATGGGATTAAAATTATTGATTACCGCGTTTCGTATCCCGGTGTCATAAAAATATATCTTTCGAAGTTTGGTCAGCTCGTTTCTCAAATTTCTGCTGAATGGGGAAAGATGGAAAATCACAAATGATTTCTCTAAAAGTTGGATGTAATTGGCGACAGTCTGTTTGGATACTCCAAGAAGATTTGCTAATTCATTGTATGAAACTTCGCTGCCGATCTGAAGGGCCAGTGCAGTTAAAAGTTTTTCGAGCAATTCAGGTTTTCTTATATCCTGGTACTGCAAAACATCTTTGTACAGATAGCTGGATGCAAGGCTTTTGAGTAGAATTTCAGCTTCATCCGATTTTTTTACAATTTCCGGATACATCCCCATAATTATCCTGTTTTCAAGTATCCGCTGTATTTCTGAAAATGAATATTTGTCTTCCAGTTCAGATAGCGCAAAAGGGAAGAGTTGAAACTCATATTTTCTTCCGGTCAGTGGTTCAACGATCTCATCAGAGAGATCAAGAGATGATGATCCAGTCGCTATCACCTGTTTTTCCGGAAAATTATCCACAAAAAGTTTCAGAGTTAAGCTAATATTTTTGACTCGCTGGGCTTCGTCAATAAAAACGACATTTTTTGAGCCGATAATTTCTTTTAGCTCTGTCGAAGAAATATCTGTCAGTATCGCTCTGTAATCCGGTTCGTCACAGTTGATAAACAGTGAGTTTTGATAATCTTTTTTTTGAATACTTTTTATGAGTGTGGTTTTCCCAACCTGCCGTGCCCCATAAATAATGACAGCCTTCCCTTTAAAAAAGCACGCTTCGATATCGCTCTGAATTTGTCTTTTAATCATTGATATCTGCTCAAATAATGTTAATTAGGACGATATAATGACCTAAATTATACTAAAATGGGTCATTTGTCAAGGCTGTCTTCGCTTTCCTCTTCTTTAAGCAGAATTTTTCCCCTGAAACTCTGATAACTGTCTCATCCCATCATTTTAAGGATAGTGGGCGCCACATCCAGCTGTAGATACTGCCCAAAAATCGGTATTCCAAAAGTGAAATCGGCTGTATAATATAATCGAATACAGAAGAAAAGGAGCGAAATGGTAACGCCTGAAGCTGGCCGAACAAGACACTTCAACAGACCTCGCTAGGCTCGGCGGCCGAGTTTCACGTGGCTAAGCCGTATCAGGTAAAACAAGGGCGGAACGTTATAGTAAAGCATAAACTTGGAGGAGAATATTGATATATAAGTATGAGATTATTATTTACTGGAGCTGCGAAGACGAGGCTTTTATTGCAGAAGTCCCTGAGCTTCCAGGGTGTATGGCGCATGGAGACACTCCGGAAGACGCATTAAAAAATACAAAAGAAGCAATTCAATTGTGGATTGATACAGCTAAGGAGTTCGGTGATTCGATACCAGAGCCTAAGGGGCAGAGATTGATACTTGCATAGAGAAACATGAA
>Ga0114920_10001357_pt1 | contig 11244 bp, 9 predicted proteins | sample ChitaG_FD_88683 | JGI IMG/M metagenome (GOLD analysis project Ga0114920, IMG submission 88683) | Deep subsurface microbial communities from South Pacific Ocean to uncover new lineages of life (NeLLi) - Chile_00310 metaG | ecosystem: Environmental > Aquatic > Marine > Oceanic > Sediment ...
GTCACATTTGCTCAATAATTTATTACATAATAAATTATGGCTCATTTCCCAATTAGTTGAAAATCATGACGGAGTAAGAAGGCAAGTTGTCATTCCTGCGGAAGCAGAAATCCAGGCTTGTTCCCGCGTAGGCGGGAAACCAGTGAAATCACATTTAGATATCTCTGGATTCCTGCTTCCGCAGAACCTGCCCCTGTGAAAACAGGGGAATGACGAAAGGATAGGAAAAACTTTTCATCAACTAAATGGGAGAAGAGCCTAAATTATTATAAGATATGCGTTTGATTAGTCCCTGGGGATTTGATTCATCTGTAGGGGCTTGATTCATCAAGCCCCTATGTCACTAAATGCTGTTTAAATTTTAGTAAAAAAAATGTCCCGATTGTCACCTCAAGAAGACCTGCGCGATTTATTGAAAGACCTGAACCCTGACCAAAGGGATGCTGTAACGCATGGGGAAGGTCCCCTCCTTATAATCGCTGGTGCAGGAACAGGAAAAACAAAGGTTATTACGCATCGTATCGCTTGTCTTATCGCCTCTAAATTAGCCAAGCCAGAAGAAATCCTGGCGGTAACCTTTACCGAAAAAGCAGCCAATGAGATGGAGGAGAGGGTTGACCTTTTGATTCCCTACGGCTACTCCTTTGTTGAAATAAGCACTTTCAATTCCTTTGGCGAACGAGTATTGAGAAACTATGGTCTTGAGCTCGGCTATAATCCGGATTTCAAACTCCTGGATGAAGTAGAACAGGCCATTTTTTTTAGGGAACATCTTTTTCGTTTCCCATTGAAATACTACCGACCGCTAAGCTCTCCGACAAAGCACATCCAGGAGCTTTTGGGTAACATCAAGAGGCTAAAACAAGAAGATATAAAGCCTGATGAGTATCTGGAATATTCAAAGCGCAAAACCCGGGAAGCTTCGGATGATGTGGAGAAAGAATCTGCCCAGAAACATCTTGAAGTGGCTGAAGTTTTCCAAAAATACCAGGAATTTTTAAAAAAGGGAGGCAAGATTGATTTTGAAGACCAGGTGGCGTTGGTTTTAGACCTTTTTCGGCAGAGGCCTTCCATACTCGATGAGTTTCAGGGAAAATACAAATACGTACTCGTTGATGAATTCCAGGATACAAACTATATCCAGTTTGAAATGCTAAAGCTTCTGGTTTCAAAACATAAAAACTTAACCGTATGCGGAGACGATGACCAGAGCATATTCCGCTTCAGAGGGGCATCTTTAAGCAACATCCTCAACTTTCAAAAGGTCTACCCGGAAGCCAACCAAGTTGTTTTGACTCAAAATTACCGTTCAACCCAAGCCATCCTTGACTCTGCCTATAAGCTCATCCAGCATAATAATCCCAATCGTTTAGAGCATAGATTCGACATAGACAAAACACTCAAGTCTTCTGTAGAGGGCAAGGGAAAAAGTATTAATTTGCTCCAGTTTGATGTGTTCTCCCATGAAGCGGATAGGGTTGCTGAGATCGTTCTGGAAAAGATTAAACAAGGGCATAATTATGGCGATATTGCTATTCTGGTCAGACGAAATACGGATGCAGACCCGTTCCTCAGGGCATTGAACATGAAGGAGATTCCATTCCGGTTCTCTGGAAGCCGGGGGCTTTACTCTCAGGACGAAGTGAAAATCCTCATTTCTTTCATAAAGTCGTTAACTGATTTTGAGGATAGCCGTAGTCTCTTCTATCTCGCCCTTTCTGAAATCTACAAAGCTGATCTTTATGACTTAACGGTTATTTCCAATTATGCTCATAAGAAAAATCTTCCCTTGCACAGAGTCTTTAAGAGAATCTATGAAGGCCAGAGTCCTGTCAAAATTTCTGATTCCACAGAGACGAAAATCAAGGAGCTTATCGAGGATTTGCTGTATTTTGTCGAGCTTTCAAGCTCAAGGAACGCAGGCTATGTTATCTATTCCTTCATTGAAAAAACTGGCTATTTAAAAGCACTTATTGAAGAGAGGAACATCCAGGCTGAGCTGAAAATTAAGAACATCCGCATTTTCTTTGATAAGGTGAAAAATTTCTCCGAACTTACAGAGGATGACTCCATCCATTCTTTCGCCCGGCACCTGGACCTTCTCCAGCAAGTCGGGGATAATCCTGCCACCGCCGAGGCTGAGTTGGAAGAAGATGCGGTTAATGTGCTTACCGTCCATAAGGCAAAAGGACTTGAGTTTCCGGTAGTTTTCATAGTCAGCCTGATTTCTGATAGATTTCCAGGCCGCGAGAGGCGAGAGAAAATTCCTGTTCCTGATGAGATTTTGAAAGAGACGCTTCCTAAAGGAGAGAGCTATTATCAGGAGGAAAGAAGGCTTTTTTATGTGGGAATGACAAGGGCGAAGGAATCTCTTTATTTAACCTTTGCCCGGGATTATGGCCTCAAAAGGCTGAAAAAAGTCAGTCCATTTGTTCTAGAAGCTTTGGACCTTCCTAGACGTCCTGATGAAGTTCTTAGAACTTCTGCAGAAGAAGAAATCAAGACGTATGCCCCTCCGGCAGACCACCCTGCTGTTACGCCCAAAGTAAAGGAGGAAGGTCTTTTGACTCTGAGCTATTTCCAGGTGGGTGATTATCTCACCTGTCCGCTTAAGTATAAATTTAGGCATATCATGCGGATTCCTGTCCTTCCTCATCACACCCTCGTTTTTGGCCGGGTGCTTCATAATGTGATTTATTTTTATCTAAAAAACAGAAAGTCTGGAAAGAAGATAACCGAAAAGGAGCTAATTAAGGAGTTCGAAAACCAATGGATCAACGAAGGATTTCTCAGCCGGGAACATGAAGAGATGAGAAAGAAAGCCGGAGAGCGAGCTCTTAGACTTTTTTACCAGCGTGAAGAAAATTCAAGGCAACGGCCTCAGTTTCTGGAAAAGAGTTTCAGGTGGCAGTCGGATGGTATTAAATTCACCGGCCGTTGGGATCGGATTGATTCCACCGAACAGGGAGCTGTTATCATAGATTTCAAGGCGACAGAGGTCAAAGGCCAAAAAGAAGCAGATAAGAAGACAAAAGACAGCCTTCAGATGGATTTATATGCCCTTTCATTCCTCCGAACACAGGAAGAACCGCTTGTGGAGACTCAGCTCTATTTTCTCGAATCAGATATTATCGGCCATGCTCAGAAAAAGAAAAAAGAGCTCGATAAAGCAATGGAAAAGATAAAGGAAGCAGAAGAGGGAATACGTAATCAGAATTATGACGCTAAGCCGGATTGGCATAACTGCAGTCTTTGTGAATTCAACTCAATTTGTCCCTCTTCCTACGCCTATTAAATAAGATGTTGTAAGGGGTTGATTTATGTAGGGGCTTGATTCATCAAGCCCACCTTTTTTTTGTTATTTCGGGGTAAACCAGAATGGCATGACTGCTAACGCTCTTTCTCTTTCCATGAGCTCAACAGTAGAGAGGATTTTTTGGAGGTCTGATCTTAGATTAAGTTTTGAACGGGTCTGTCTTTTCCCGAATAGCGAATTGAGGAATGACACCTTCTTAGGCCAGATAACGAGTTTCACACTTCTATCGGCTGGAATTCCTGCCAATTCTTTTGCCAGTTCAAGTGCGCGCGAAAGACCTCCGATTTCATCCACTAAGCCCCGCTCTTTGGCTTGGATGCCAGTCCACACGCGGCCTTTTCCGATTTTATCAACCTCCTCTTTGGACATGTTTCTTCCCTCAGCAACTTTGGCCAGGAATTGGTCATAAATCCACAACATTTCTTCTTTAATCTGCTTTCTCTCTTCAGGTGTGAAGCTTCTGAACGTCGAGAAGATGTCAGCCTTTTTGCCATATGTGAGTTTTTCTGTTGTTATTCCCAATTTTTTATAGAGATTGGACAGATCAAATTTGCCTGAAATAACTCCAATAGAGCCTGTGAGAGTTTGAGGCTGGGCTATGATTTTGTGAGCAGCCATGGAAACCCAGTATCCACCAGAGCCTGCTACATCTGACATGGATATGATAATTGGCTTTTGCTTCTTGGTTAAAAATACCTCCCTCCAGATAACATCTGAAGCCACGGCAGAACCACCAGGGCTGTCTACCCGGAAAACTACAGCCGCAATCGATTTGTCTTTACGGGCCATCCTTATCCAGCGGGATACGGTGGCTCCTCCCATTGTTTGAGAGAAACTTTCGCCGCTGTGAATGAGCCCCATGCCGTATATAAGAGCAATCTTTTTTCCTCTGCTCAGTCCTAAAGAGGAAAGTTTAATCTTTTTGTACTTCTCATGGGTGATTCTGTATAGTCTTTTTCCTTCCTCTTCGAGAAGCTCTTCTAGTTCGTCCTCGAAGAGAAGGTCATCTACCAGCCCTGCTTTTAAGGCATATTCTCCCTGGTAGAAGCCATGATCAATCAGCTCTCTTATTTCTTCCTCGCTTTTTCCTCTGGCCTCTGCCACTCTTTTTACATACTGAGAGAAGAGATTGCCGTAAATGGATTCCATCATTTTTCTATGAGCAGGTGTGAATTTTTCTTCGGTAAACATGTTGTAGGCGGTTTTATACTCTTCCACATGCTCGAATTGGGCCTCGATGCCCAATTTATCCAAGGTTCGTTTGAAGAAGGGAACATGACCTCCAATGCCGTTAATACCCAGCCAACCCAGAGGATGGAGAATGATCCGGTCGCAGGCAGTGGCAAGGTAGTACTCCTTATCAAAATCAGGCGCTTCGTCTATGTAAGCGTAGGCTTTTTTTCCTGATTTTCTAAAATCCAGGATGGCATCTCGCATTTCGTCTATTTTTCCCCAGTCACATCCGAGATAGCCGAGCCGCAGAACAATACATTTGATTCGCCTGTCCACTTTAGCCTTCCGGATGTTCATCCATATATCATGCATGGATAAAGGCTCTCCAGAGAAAAAATCCATTGGGAAGCTGGGCGTGTGTCTCTCCTGTATTTCCCCTGAGAGCTTGATTTCCAGATAAGAATGAGCCTTTACGGTGGGAGGTCTTCCTATCTGATAGTAAACGAAGGAGACAATGGTTGCTATAAGCAGAATGAAGAAGACCAAGAATATGATCAGAACGTATGTTCTTTTTTTCATTTTTTCTCCTTAATTCTATTTAATGATTTTAGTCTTTGGCCTAAACTTGCTAGAATATATATCATTGACTATTTATCAATCAACTTTAGGTCGAAGCCAAATTTTATATAATTGGATAAGAATATAACAGAAATTAATGGAAAATTTAAGTATAGAATTTTCAGGATAGATTAAGTATATTAAAAACTCATGAAAAAAGGGGACAGTCCCCTTTTTACTTGTTGCAAATCCACCTGCAGGATGTCATTAAGAGGAACGGAGCGACGCGGCGACCTCAACTGATTTATGTAGGGGCTTGATTCATCAAGCCCACCTGCAGGATGCAATGACACACCTTATTTTGAAAGGATTGTAAAATGAATGCTCTAGAGATTGAAGGCATTTCAAAAAAGTTCGGTGACTTTTACGCTGTGAAAAAACTCTCTTTTGAAATTCCCCAGGGAATTATTTATGGTCTTCTGGGTCCAAACGGCGCAGGGAAAACGACCACAATCCGTATGGCGATGAACATCATCATCCCCGATGAAGGTTCTATCCGGATCCTCAACCAGAGAATGGATGAGGCAATGAAAGAAAGGATAGGTTATCTTCCTGAAGACAGGGGGCTCTATCCCAAAATGAAGGTGGGGGAACTTCTTCTTTTCCTAACCGAAATAAAAGGGCTCAAAAAGATGAAGGCTCGGGGGGAGATCGATTTCTGGCTCAAGAGGTTTGACCTCTCGGATTGGAAAAACAAAAAAGTCGAAGAGCTATCCCGTGGTATGCAACAAAAGCTTCAGTTCATCGTCACCGTTATCCATAAGCCCGAGCTTATTATTCTCGATGAACCCTTTGCGGGTTTAGATCCTGTGAACACGAAACTCCTGAAGGATATCATGCTGGAGATGAAGCAAGTTGGAGGAACCATCATATTTTCCACGCACCGCATGGAGCAGGTCGAGATGATCTGTGACAACATCTGCCTCATCAATAAAGCAGAAAGGGTATTGGAAGGAAATTTAAGCCAGATCAAGAAGCAGTACGGAAAAAATACAGTCATCCTGGATTATGAGGGAGAAGCTGACTTTATCCAGGATTTCCCTGAAGTGGAAAAAATCGATGACTATGGTAAGTTCATGGAGATTAGGCTGAAGGAACAGGCTGATCCCAAAACGCTCCTTCCAAAACTTGTAGGAAAGATCGGTATCAATAAATTTGAAATCAGAGAACCGACATTGAATGCCATTTTCATCGATAAGGTGGGAGAGACAAATGAGAAAGATACTGTCAGTCATTAAAAGGGAATATATTCAGATAGTAAGAACCAAAGGATTTATCATCGGTACTATCCTAGGCCCGGTTCTCATGGCGGCCCTAATAGGAATCCCTATTCTTGCTCAAGTGATATCTGTGGGAGAGCAGGAAACCATCGGTGTGGTCGATATAAGCCGGGAGGTTTTTGCAGACTTTGAGAAGAAATTGGACCATAAGTTAAAGGATGGACGACGCCAATACATTTTAAAGGAATACAAGCCTTCTGCTGACATCACCGCCCTGCGTGAGAAGCTGAGGAACGAAGTGTTGGATAAGTCCCTTGCCGCCTATATTTTTATCCCCAAAGACATCGCGGAGGGAGGAGAGGCCGAATATGTCTCTGAGCATGTCACCGATTTTGAGGAGTTAAAAGATATCCACGGATCCTTGAACTATGTTGTCATCGAGAAACGATTGAGGAAGGAAGGATTGGATCCTCAAAAAATCGGTCAATATATCCAGCCGGTGAGATTAACCTCTGTAAAAGCGACGAAAAAGGGAGAAGAAAGGGACACAGGCGGAACTTTTATATATTCCTATGTTTTGGTTCTCATCCTCTACATAACCCTATTCTTTTACGGAGCGATCATCATGAGAGGAGTCATCGAGGAAAAATCTTCACGTGTGATAGAGGTCATTCTTTCCTCCTTAAAGCCTTTTCAGCTCATGGTCGGGAAGATTTTGGGGATTGGAGCGGTGGGCTTGACTCAATATACGATCTGGGCATTATTTGGAATTGTTGCTTTCAAATACAATAAGTCCTTGCTTCCGGGATTTTTACAGGGTGGCGATTTCAGTCTGCCGAGCATCCCTGTTTATATATTCATCTATTTCGTGATATTTTTTATCCTGGGTTATTTTCTTTATGCCACTCTTTATGCAGCCGTGGGATCCATGGTTAACTCTGAAAAAGAAGCGCAGCAGCTCCTTTTTCCGATAAGCATGTTTTTGATTATTCCCATGCTGCTCATGATCTTCATCATGAGAAGTCCGAACAGCACGTTTGCCGTGGTTTTATCCATGATCCCGTTTTTTGCTCCTATTCTGATGCTTCTGCGTGTTTGTGTTTTACTCCCACCAGTTGTACAGCTGGGAGGTTCCATCATAATTCTTGTTCTGACAATTATTCTGATGATCTGGATTGTGGCAAAGATTTATCGCGTGGGGATTTTGATGTACGGCAAACCGCCCAAGTTGCGAGAGATCGTTAAGTGGATTGGATATAAATAAAACCTTAAATCTTGCCCTTGGATTTCACTTCCTTCCTTATTCCAATTTTTTTACCTGGAAATTGCTGAAAGCATTCTTTGATCTCCACGCTGTTTAAGATGGATAAAGAATATCTGCATATTGCAAATAAACCATGGAAATGGTAAAAAATACCCGATACTGCGGCTTTGGGCTACTCAGGTGAGTTGAATAGTGTTCTTCAGTAAAACAATAACTTGAGAGGGAAAATAAGATGAAAACGCGTGAAGAAATAGAAGAAACCTTAAAAAGATTTAAACCTATGCTGAGGGAAAAATTTAATGTGAAAGAAATAGGCTTTTTTGGCTCTTATGTCCGAGGAGAAGAATCGGAAACTAGTGATGTGGATGTCTTGGTAGATTTTTTTGAACCCATCGGGTGGGAATTTATTGATTTCAAAGAGTTTTTAGAAGAGATTTTAGGATTAGAGGTGGATTTGGTGACAGTTAAGGCCTTGAAGCCTCAATTGAAAGAAAAAATCTTAAAAGAGGTCGTTTACGCATGAAGAAAATGAGTATTAGACTCTTCGTTGAAGATATACTGGAAGCTATGGATAAGATTGAGCGATATATTAAAGATTTGACATATGATGCGTTTTTAAAAAACGAGATGGTTATAGATGCGGTTATTAGAAATCTTGAAATCATCGGCGAAGCTTCAAGGAATATACCTGATGATTTCAGAGAGAAATACCCGGACATTCCATGGAAAAGGATGATTGGGCTAAGGAATCTTGCTATTCATAAATACTTCGGAGTTGATTTGAGCATTATATGGCAAATCATTACAAGAAATTTGCCTGAAACTAAACCAGAAATTTTAGCAATCTTAAAAAGCATCAAAGAGGAAGAATAATATTCTTTAATATTAACTTCGCTTGAACCATCGCATCGAAATATCCCAGTTTATCCCTCATTTTCACAAGCTATTCTAGAAAAAGAAAAGTTTAAGAATTTATTTTTTTCAGGTGAACCTTTTTTGAAATTGTTCCGTTATACACTTCGGAGATTCAATAGTGAGGCTAATAATGAAAATCTCAAAGAGAAAGACACAGATTGTTGCAGTTGCCTTTCTTGTTTTCTTCCTGAGCGCCTGTCTCAATGTTCGAATCATTGAAAATGTCAAAAACCCGGAACGTTATTTTAAAAAGGCATACCGTCAGATTGAAGAGATTCACCTGAGATATCCTGACCGGGAACGAAAGCCCGATGCTGTACATATATTGATTTATGAAGGCAAAGAGAACAAAATAATAAAGGTTTCTACTCCCATCTGGCTGGTGAATGGCTGCCTAGACATGGGAATGTGGGCGGCTGAAAATGAAAGTGAGATTGATTTTGAAGACCACTACGACTTTGATTTGAGTGAGATCAAGGATCTCAGCCGGATAGGTTCAGGACTCCTGGTTGAAGTTGAGGATGAGAAAAACAAAATATTAATCTGGTTGAAATAAAAGAACTTGAACAGGCTCTCTTCATGGAGATGTTTTAAAAAGAACAAAGCATGGAACAAGAAAGAGTCAGGGAACAGGATGATACCTATACCCTTGTGGAGAGAGTCAAAGAAGGCGATAGAGAGGCTTTCATGACTGTTACCGAGCTTTACCAGAAGAAGGTTTTCCTGCTGGCTTATTCTTTCTTTCAGAATAAAGATGATGCCATGGATATTGTTCAGGAGACTTTTTTGAGGCTCTACCAGAAGGCAAATCTCTTCCAAAAAGGGAAGAATTTTCAGAGCTGGCTTCTCCAGATCGCCAAAAACCTATGCATAGACTATTACCGGAAGCATCACAGTAAAGAAACAAAATTCGATAGGGAGGTTCCCATAGAGGAGATGAATCTGCCAGCACAAAACTCACAGGCGTGTTACCTTTCATCGGATTTGAAAGAGATCTTTTCCTCCTGCCTTGATAAGTTAGCCGAAAGACAGAGGATGATCTTTGTCATGAAGCATTACAATCAGCATAAATACAAAGAAATTGCCCAGATTTTAAATATATCTCTGGGAACAGTAAAATCCCTTCATTTTAAAGCTGTTCAAAATTTAAGGGGCTTGATGAGCCCTTATTTGGGGAGAGAAGGATGATGGAATGTAAAAAGATTAGAAAAAACCTGGTGGCTTTCCTGTATGGAGAGCTTGAAGAAAAAGAAAAAATTCATCTCACTTCCCACCTGGATTTGTGCCCCCAGTGCAAAAGCGAGCTGGAACGATTAAGGGTAGCTGTAAATGGAGCCAACTCATTAAAACCTAATATCGAGGAAACAATGGCTTCTGTCGACTGGGAGGCTCTTCCTTCACAGATTGCTGACCGTGTCTTCAAAGAAGAGGCTGAATTTCCCCGTGAATCATGGTTCACACGGTTCACAAGGTCCCTCTTCCAACCCAAATTGAGACCTGTTTATGCAGGCGTGCTCCTAGGTGTTCTAATAGGAGCCTTGACCACATACATGATTTTTAGGGTTCCACGCCCGGGAGAGACGGGGACAGCAGAGCTTTTTGCGCCTCAAGATTTCTTGGAGAGGGTAGAGCTTCAGATGGCCAGAAGAGAGACTTTGAACTATCTTGAAAAAAGCCAATACTTGCTCTTGGACTTTGTCGAATATCCCTCAGAGAAAAAGGTGGAGTTCTGGCGAAGTGAATTCACTTCCCAGAGGGCAAGGGAACTGCTTACTAAGAAAAAATACATCAATCCACAATTGAACAAGTTCAAGATGGCCAAAGCTAAAGCGATATGTGATCAGATTGAATTATTTTTCTATGAACTGAGTCGGGTAAGTGAAGAGCTTTCAGTCGAGCAAATCGAGGAAATTCAGAGGCTGATCGATGAAAAACAGCTTCTGCTGAAAATAAAATTATTGAAGAAAGAATTGGAAGAAAGTGAGGTATAAAGTGAGAAAAATAAATATAACTCTAGCAATCCTTCTCCTCTCTACTTCTCTTCTTCAGGCATATGTACAAACACAGCCGGATGAGAAACTCTTTCAGGAGGCGAAATTTCTCATCTTTGATAAGAAATGGAAAAAGGCACAGGATAAACTGGAGAAGCTCATCGAGAGATACCCTGATAGTTCCTGGTTCTCGCAGGCTATCTTCTACAAAGCCAAATGCCTGGAAGAACAGAGGGGAAAAGAAATAGAAGCCCTGGAAGTCTATAAAAGCTATATCCAGCTTGAAGAACGGAGTAAAACCTTAGCCGAGGAAGCGGAAGTTTCCGTCATCGATTTGGCCTACGAGCTTTATGAAGATGGGCAAAAGTCATTTCTGAGAGAGATAGAGAGGAAACTTTTCAGTTCCAACAGAGTTGTCAAATATTATGCGGCTTTTAAACTCAGTTATATAAAGGATAAAAAAGTCGCTGCCAGGGCTGTCCCTGTTTTAAAGGCAATCGCAAAAGAGGGAGAAGACGATGAAATCAGAGACAGGGCAAAAATAGCGTTGCTCCGCGTCGACCCGAGCGCCCTGAGGGATTTTGAAGAGGAAAGATCTGAGAGCCGAGTAAGCGTTTTGCACTTTAGAGTCTATAAAGTTGACAAAAGAGAGCCGGTGTTTTCCATGGATATCCCCTGGGCTCTGGCCGATCTTGTTTTTGGAGCTATCCCTGAGGAGGAAAAGGAAGTGATGAGAAAGGAGGGCTA
>Ga0114920_10001358_pt1 | contig 11242 bp, 4 predicted proteins | sample ChitaG_FD_88683 | JGI IMG/M metagenome (GOLD analysis project Ga0114920, IMG submission 88683) | Deep subsurface microbial communities from South Pacific Ocean to uncover new lineages of life (NeLLi) - Chile_00310 metaG | ecosystem: Environmental > Aquatic > Marine > Oceanic > Sediment ...
GCATGGAAAGGACAGTCAAAGAGAAGATGACCGTGGCCACGGACTTGGCCTCGGCCATGCCTCAAGATCTGATCAATTCGAAACCTGTCATCGCAGCATTGAAAGAATTTTTTGGGAGCTCTCAGCTTTCTCAGTTCATGGATCAGATCAACAGTCTTGCCGAAGTCACGCATAAGAGGAGATTGAGCGCTCTGGGTCCGGGAGGCTTGAGTCGAGAAAGAGCCGGTTTTGAAGTGAGGGACATTCAATCTTCCCATTATGGACGGATTTGCCCCATCGAAACTCCTGAGGGGCCTAACATCGGTTTGATATCTTCTTTAAGTTGTTTTGCACGTGTGAACGATTTCGGATTCATAGAGACTCCCTATCGAAAAGTCAAGAACAGTCGGATTATCGATTACGTAAAAATCCTTCACCCGGGAGGGAGTTCCTTTAAAGTCGGAGAAGTCATCGAAAAGGATAAGCTTCAGAAAGAAACGTCTAAAAACCTTCCTGTGGTCGAACCTTATTGCTTTTATTTAACAGCCTGGGAGGAAGAACAATACAACATCGCCCAGGCGAATACTCCTGTGGATGAAAAAGGAAACTTCATCAATGATCTCGCAAGCGCAAGACGGGCAGGTGACTTCAAAGTCGTACCCAAAGACCAGATCGACTACATGGACGTGTCTCCCAAACAGCTTGTCTCCCTTTCCGCGGCCTTGATTCCCTTTTTGGAGCATGACGATGCCAACCGCGCCCTGATGGGATCGAACATGCAGAGACAGGCCGTTCCTCTTCTCAGGCCTGAGGCGCCTCTTGTCGGGACAGGCATGGAGTACCTCGTGGCTAAGGGTTCAAGAGACGTTGTCGTCTGTAAGCGGTCAGGCGTTGTGGAGTTCGTGGATGCCGAAAGAATCCTGATTCGAGTGGATGAGAAGGAAACCGCGAAAGAATACGAGATGGGGACAGACCTCTATCTTTTGATAAAATTCCTGAGAACCAACCAAAATACCTGCATAAGCCACAGACCCATAGTCCGGAAAGGAGATCGAGTTGTTAAAGATCAAATTCTCGCGGACAGCTCCTGCACGGATAAAGGGGAGTTGGCCCTGGGCCGGAATATACTCTGTGCCTTCATGCCGTGGAGGGGTTACAATTTCGAGGACGCTATCATTGTTAGCGAAAAATTGATCAAAGAGGATATCTTCACCTCTGTTCACATCGTCGAAGAAACCATAGAGGCGCGGGATACCAAACTGGGGCCCGAGGAAATCACCAGAGACATCCCCAATGTTCCGGAAGAACTTCTGCAGAATCTGAATGAGAATGGAATTGTCAGGATAGGTGCTCATGTGAAATCCGGTAATATTCTGGTCGGAAAGGTCGCTCCAAAAGGGGAGACGCAGCTCTCTCCTGAAGAAAAGCTTCTCAAGGCAATATTCGGGGAAAAAGCTCTGGATGTGAAGGATGCTTCTCTGTACTGTTCGCCGGGCATAGAGGGAACGGTCATCGATGTCAGGATCTTCTCTCGAAGAGGAATTGACAAGGGAACTTGGGCCAAAGCTGTCGAAAAGGAAGAGATAGCCAAAATGAAGAGAAACCTGGATGACGAAATTAGTATCCTTGAGGGAGAAAAATTGAGAAAGATGAAGAGTGTCCTCAAGGGAGAAACAGTCGATAAGGAGCTTACATTCGGGGACCTCACCATCAAGAAGGGAACTAAACTGGATGATAAGATTTTGAATAAGCTGGAAACCGGAGATATCCCCAAACTGAAACTGAAAGCCAAAGCGGAGCGGGATAAGAAACTCAAAGATATTGAAAAAAAGGTTAAACGTCAGATTGAGGCTCTCCGTTCCATATACAAGGAAAAAACCGATAGCCTCAAGGAAGGCGATGAACTCGCTCCGGGTGTGATTCAGGCGATTAAAGTCCACATTGCCATGAAGAGGAAACTCTCTGTTGGGGATAAGGTTTCAGGCCGCCACGGGAACAAAGGCATCATCGCCAAAATCGTTCCTGATGAAGATATGCCTCGTTTGCCCGATGGGAGACCGGTGGATATCGTTCTGAACCCGTTGGGCGTTCCCTCCCGAATGAATGTCGGGCAAATACTGGAGGCCCATCTGGGTTGGGCCGCCAGGGAACTGGGTCTCTGGATTTCAACCCCGGTGTTTGATGGGATTTCCGAGACTGAGATCAAAGAGCTCCTCGAGAAAGCAGGACTGCCTCAATCGGGGAAGCTTCCGCTTTATGACGGGATTACAGGAGAATTGTTGGAAAACGAAATCACCATAGGATATATTTATATCATGAAGCTCTACCACCTGGTGGATGATAAGATCCATGCGCGTTCCACCGGTCCTTACTCCCTGATCACGCAGCAGCCTTTAGGGGGAAAGGCTCAATTCGGCGGACAGCGTTTTGGAGAAATGGAAGTGTGGGCGCTGGAGGCCTACGGCGCAGCCTACACACTCCAGGAGCTCATGACCGCAAAGTCCGATGACGTGGAGGGTCGTGCAATGATTTACGAGTCCATCGTCAAAGGTGACCTCGATTTTCAGCCAGGGCTTCCTGAATCTGTGAATGTTCTCATCCGAGAGCTCCAGAGCCTCTGTCTGAATGTGGAACTGGAGAAAAAGGAAGAAAAAGAAGAAATTCTGCCCTGGGGTATTGATGTCCCTCAAATCCTAAAAGGAGAATCATGATGGAAGGAAGGCATGTAATGGCAGGAAAGCCAAGGGTTGATTTTGATCGCGTCAGAATCAGCATCGCTTCCCCAGAGAAAATCAAAGGCTGGTCCTGGGGAGAAGTGACAAAGCCTGAAACTATCAATTACAGGACATTCAAGCCAGAAAAGGACGGCCTTTTTTGTGCCAAGATATTCGGTCCAATAAATGATTATGAATGTCTCTGCGGGAAGTACAAGAGGATGAAATACAGGGGCATTATCTGTGAACGGTGCGGCGTTGAAGTGACTAAGTCCAAGGTGCGTCGAGAACGGATGGCGCATATTGAACTGGCTTCTCCTGTTGCGCATATTTGGTTTTTCAAGGGAATCCCGACACGCATCGGCCTTGTCCTCGATCTCTCGATTAAAGAATTGGAGAAGGTTCTGTACTTTGAATCCTATATCGTTATCGATCCGGGAGATACTCCTCTCCAGGAAAGACAGCTCCTGACTGAGGAAGAATTCAAAGATGCCCAGGAAAAATACGGAGACGCTTTCGAAGCCTCGATCGGGGCTGAATCGGTCAAAAAGTTACTCGTGCGAATAAACATTAATAAAGAAGCCGAAAACCTGAGAGAACTGATGAAAAAAGACGCTTCTCAGCAGCGGAAACTGCGTTACGCGAAAAGGTTAAGAGTCTTTAAAGCTCTCAAGATGTCAGGCAATCATCCCGATTGGATGATCCTGGATGTTATCCCTGTCATTCCTCCTGATTTGAGACCTTTAGTCCGGTTGGATGGAGGACGGTTTGCCACGTCTGATCTCAACGATCTTTACCGGAGGGTCATCAACCGCAACAACAGGTTAAAAAAATTGATCGAACTCAAAGCTCCTGAACTCATCATCCGCAACGAAAAGAGAATGCTACAGGAGGCTGTGGATGCACTTTTTGATAACGGAAAAAGAGGACGGGTGCATCTTGGTGCTAATCGGAGGCCTCTGAAGTCTTTAAGCGAGGCTTTAAGGGGAAAACAGGGGAGGTTTCGCCAGAATCTGCTCGGGAAGCGTGTGGATTATTCAGGACGGTCTGTTATCGTGGTCGGGCCAGAACTCAAATTGAACCAGTGCGGCTTGCCGAAGAAGATGGCTCTGGAGCTGTTTAAACCCTTCATTTTCCATAAGCTAGAAAAAGAAGGGCTGGTTCCGAGTGTTAAGGTCGCCAGAGAATGGCACGAACAGGAGAGGCCCGAAGTGTGGGATTATCTGGAGGAAGTCGTCAAAGAGCATCCCATTCTTCTCAACCGCGCTCCCACTCTTCATCGTTTGGGGATCCAGGCGTTTGAGCCGATCCTTGTCGAGGGAAAAGCGATTCAGATCCATCCCCTGGTCTGTGCGGCGTTTAACGCGGATTTTGATGGAGACCAGATGGCTGTCCACATTCCTCTCTCCGTGGAGGCGCAGGTCGAAGCTCAAACATTGATGCTTTCTACGCAGAATATTCTGTCTCCTGCTCATGGTCGGCCCCTCGCAATCCCCAGTCAGGATATGGTTTTGGGCTGTTACTACCTGACTTTAGAAAAGAAAGGGAAAAAAGGAGAAGGACGCATCTTCGGCTCGGAAGATGAAGTGTTGCTGGCTCTGGAAAATAAAGCGGTGACTCTTCATTCGTTGGTCAAATTGCGTTTCAAGGGGTCATTCATGAACCTTTCCACTTACTATGATGACCAAGCAGTCATGACATGTCCGGTTTCCGAGCTGGATAATCAACTGATCGAAACAACCCCTGGTCGAATCATATTCAACAGTATTCTTCCCGAAGATATTCCCTATATAAACGGCATGATGAAAAAGAAAGGGCTTGAGAGCCTGGTCTTTTATGCGTATTTAAAGGTTGGTCGCGAGCCCACCATTGAAGTACTGGACAAAATGAAGGAACAGGGTTTCAATTATGCGACCTATGCAGGTTTCTCTCTGGGGATTGATGATTTTGTCATCCCGAAGGAGAAAGATGAGTTAGTGGAAAAAGCTGAGAAAGATGTCCAGAGAATTGAGAAATTGTACAGAGAAGGAACGATCTCAGCGGGAGAACGCTTCAACAGGGTTGTCGAGATCTGGGGCTCTGTTACGGATAAAGTCTCCCAGGCGATGATTGAGCAAATGAGGAAATTAAGCTTTGAAGGGAAGGAATTGAATGCTCTCTTCGTAATGGCTGATTCCGGATCAAGAGGAAACAAACAGCAGATTCGTCAATTGGCCGGCATGCGTGGACTGATGAGCAAGCCTTCCGGAGAGATTATCGAGACTCCGATTGTTTCGAATTTAAGAGAGGGTTTAAATGTTTTACAGTACTTCATATCCACTCATGGAGCCCGGAAGGGATTGGCGGATACAGCGTTGAAGACCGCTAACTCGGGTTATTTAACGCGGAAACTGGTGGACGTATCCCAGGAGGCGATCGTCGATGAAGAAGACTGTGGCACACTGAAAGGCGTCAATGTATCCGCGATTGTTGAGAATGGAGAGCTGATTGAGCCTTTCGTGGACAGAATCGTCGGTAGGATATCGTTGGAACAAGTTCGTCACCCGGATACCGATGAGATCATTGTGGATACGAACAAAGAAATCACAGAGGAAATAGCCCAGGAGTTTCAGGAATTGGGAATTGAGAATGTCAGAATCCGGTCAATGCTGACTTGTGGATCGAAGAGAGGTGTCTGCAAGCTCTGTTACGGGCGAAATATGTCGACCGGTTCCCTTGTCGATTTGGGAGAAGCTGTCGGAATAATCGCTGCTCAATCCATCGGAGAACCGGGAACCCAGCTGACCATGAGGACCTTCCATGTGGGTGGAATCGTCATGCGGGGAGCCGAGAGGTCCAAGCTTGAGGCGAAAAATGATGGGTTTGTGAAATTCAACAACCTGAAATCCGTGATCGATAGTGAGGGCTCATTGATCGTAGGGAACAGGAATGCCAACATCGCTATCCTTGACCATCGGGGAAGGGAGATCGAGCATTATCAAGTTCCCTACGGAGCGAAGATACTGGTTAAAGATGGAGAGGAAATCAAAGCCAGGCAGGAATTTGCGGAATGGGATCCCTTCAGTACTTTCATCCTGACCGAGGACTCTGGAGTCGTGCGCTTCCATGATGTCGCTCTCGGGGTAACGATGGAAGAGATCCAGGACGAATTCACTGGATTGGTGACACGGTCGATCATCGAACCGAAAGACGAGAAAATGCAGCCCCGAATTGAGATTATCTCTTCAAGGAAGAAAGATGAGAAAGGCCGGCCGGTAGTGCTCAGAAAGCACTTCCTGCCTTCCGGAGCCAACCTTGAGGTCAACGACCAGGATAAGGTCCATGCCGGCGAGATACTGGCTAAGATTCCACGAGAGATCGCCCGAACAAAGGATATCACCGGAGGTCTACCCAGAGCAGAGGAACTTTTTGAAGCCCGGAGGCCGAAACAACCTGCTGCCATCTCTGAGATTGACGGAGTCATTGAGGTGGGTGGTCTTGTGAGAGGCCACAGGAAGCTGACCGTGAAAAACGAGAAAGGCGGGGAGAAGGAGTACTTTATTCCCAAGGGAGCCCATTTGAGTATCGCTGAAGGAGAGAGGGTCAAGGCGGGAACGCCTTTAATGGGCGGACCTGTTAATCCTCACGACATCCTAAAAGTTCTCGGGGAAAAGGAGCTGGCGGAGTATCTCTTGAGAGAGATCCAAGCGGTTTACAGGCTCCAGGGAGTTCACATTAATGACAAGCATATTGAGATCGTCATCCGCCAGATGATGAGGTGGGTCAAAGTCGAGGAAGCCGGAGATACTGAATTTCTGGTGGATGAGCAGATCGATAAATTTGTATTCCAGGGAGAAAACGAGAAAGTCATAAAAAAAGGCAGAAAACCCGCGAAAGCCAGACCTCTCCTTCTTGGAATCACCAAGAGTGCCTTGAGTACGGACAGCTTTATCTCCGCTGCGTCTTTCCAGGAGACGACCCGAGTCCTGACGGAGGCGAGTCTTTATGGGAAGGTTGACCACTTGAGACGGCTCAAAGAGAATATTATAATGGGCAGGATAATCCCTGCTGGAACCGGATATAAATTTTATAGAGATGTGGAGTTGAAGGCAGAAAAAGAGGAGGAGGCTGAGAAGGAATTAGACCTCCAGATTCAGAGATAGAATTTCATCTAACTGCCTTTAAAATCTTGACATAGCAAGCTGTTTTTGCTATTATCCACACATTCGCACCGAGCGATTTTTGCCTTCGGAGCGAATGAAATAATCTATTTTTAAGGAGATGTTGTATTGCCTACTGTAAACCAGTTGGTCAGAAAAGGTCGCACGTCAAAGAAGGACAAGAGTAAGTCTCCCGCATTGGAGATGTGCCCTCAAAAAAGAGGCGTGTGCACGCGAGTTTTCACCACTACGCCGAAAAAGCCTAATTCAGCCATGAGAAAAGTGGCTCGAATTAGATTGACAAATAATATTGAGGTGACAGGCTATATTCCTGGAATAGGCCATAACCTCCAAGAGCACTCGATCGTTATCATTCGAGGAGGACGCGTTAAAGATTTGCCAGGAGTTCGCTACCATGTCATTCGGGGTCCTTTAGACTGCGAAGGAGTGGAGGACCGGATGAAAAGCAGGTCCAAATACGGAAGTCGAAGACCAAAAGAGAAAAGGATCGCAGGATAAAGGAGTCGATCATGCCCCGAAGAGGTTCAGTCAAGAAGAGAAAACCGAAGCCAGACCATTCTTACAACAGTACACTCATATCCAAATTCATAAACACTGTTTTGAAAAAAGGGAAAAAGAGTTTGGCCGAAAAGATCGTTTACAGTACGATGGACCAGGTCAAGGATAAAGCGAAAGAAAGTCCCTTGAAAATATTTGAGAAAGCGGTTGAGAACGTGAGGCCCGTGCTCGAGACAAAATCGAGAAGAGTGGGTGGGGCCACTTATCAGGTTCCGGTGGAGGTTGCGTTGAACCGGTCGAGCTCTTTGGCGGTCAGATGGATTATCAGGTACGCGCGAGAAAGAGCCGGCAAGAGCATGGTCGAGAAACTTACGGCAGAGATCATGGATGCTGCGAGTAGTCGAGGCGGTGCGGTCAAGAAAAAAGAAGACACCCATAAAATGGCTGAATCCAATCGGGCTTTTGCTCATTATAGATGGTAATCTCCCTTATAAAGAGAGAGAATTTGATTTTAATACACATGGAGTGGAGTTTTGACAAGAAGACATCCAATCGACAAGGTCAGGAATATCGGCATCATGGCCCATATCGATGCGGGGAAGACTACCACAACAGAGCGTATCCTGTTCTACACGGGGATCACGTACAAAATGGGAGAGGTGGATGAAGGCACTGCCGTTATGGATTGGATGGCTCAAGAACAGGAACGCGGAATAACCATCACCTCAGCTGCCACTACCTGTACCTGGAAAGACCACCGAATCAACGTCATCGATACCCCGGGACACGTGGATTTCACTGCTGAAGTGGAACGTTCCCTGAGAGTACTCGACGGAGCGATCGTCATCCTCTGCGGAGTGGGTGGAGTCGAGCCTCAGTCCGAAACAGTCTGGCGGCAGGCGGATAGATATCAGGTTCCAAGGATCGTCTACATCAATAAAATGGACAGAGTCGGCGCTGACCCTGAAAAAGCCTTGAAGGAGATGAGGACAAGAATCAGCGCAAATCCTCTGATGATTCAGATTCCTTTGGGAATAGAAGAAGATTTCAGAGGAGTGATCGACCTGGTGGAGATGAAAGAGATTGACTGGGGAGATGATTTGTTGGGAACAAAATTCGAGGTGCGTGAGATCTCGGATGAGAATAAAAGAGAGGCCCTGAAAAAAAGAAACGAGATGTTAGAGAAGCTCAGTGATTCGGACGATCAACTGATGGAGAAGTATCTTGAAGGTGATGAGATATCCCCTAAAGAGGTCAAAAGAGTGATTCGAAAAGGAACGCTGTCTCTGGAGTTTGTTCCGGTCCTTTTCGGTGCGTCTTTCAAGAACAAGGGAGTTCATCCCTTGTTGGATGCGGTTGTGGATTATCTCCCTTCACCCAAAGATCTCCCCTCCGTCACGGGGCAGCATCCCCGAACGCTGGATATCGAAACGAGAAAAGCGTCTGATGATGAGCCCTTTTCGGCGTTAGTGTTTAAAATAACCAATGATCCGTTTGTGGGCAACCTGTCCTTTTTCCGTGTGTACTCGGGGAAAGCGAAAGTCGGCTCCTGGGTTTATAATGCCACAAAGGAAGAAGAGGAAAGGATTGCTCGCCTTTTAGAGATGCACTCCAATAAAAGAAAGGATATTAAAGAAGTTTATGCTGGAGACATCGCAGCCCTCGGTTCCATGAAAAATTTGTCCACAGGGGATACGCTCTGTATCAGGAATCACCCTATCGTCCTTGAGTCGATCAAATTTCCTGAGCCCGTCATTGCCGCTCATATCGAGCCGCAATCCAAAATAGAGCATTCCAAACTGGCTGAAGCACTGGCAAAACTCACCAGAGAGGACCCGACATTCCAGGTTAGACAGGATCCCATGACTGGGCAAACGCTTGTTTACGGTATGGGGGAACTTCATCTGGAAGTCCTGATGGAACGTATGAAGAGAGAATTTGGAGTCAGAGCCAATCTCGGAAAGCCGCAGGTGGCCTATAAAGAGACGATCACTTCTTCTGCAGAAGGAGAGGGGAAGTACATCAAACAGACTGGAGGAAGAGGGCAGTACGGCCACTGCAAGATCGTGGTGGAGCCGATCAAGGGAGGAGAGACTTTCGAGTTTATTGATAAAACGAAAGGAGGAGTCATCCCCAAGGAATTCGTTTCCTCTGTGAAGCAAGGCGTGATGGAAGCCATGGAAATGGGGATTTTGGCTGGTTTTCCGATGACAGACGTGAAAACCACACTCGTGGAAGGCTCTTTCCACGAAGTCGATTCTTCCTCTATAGCTTATAAAATCGCAGGCTCCTTGGCGTTCAAAGAGGCGGCCTCTCGGGCTCAACCTGTGCTCCTTGAACCTATCATGAGTCTAGAAGTCGTGACTACAGATGAATACTTGGGAGATATCGTGGGCGACATCAATGCCCGGCGTGGAAAAATTGAAGAAATGGAGATGAGAGGGAGTTCAAGAGTGATTAAGGCTTTTGTTCCCCTGGAAGAGATGTTCGAGTACGCAACGGTTCTCAGGACTTTAACACAGGGAAGAGGCGTTTTTTCGATGGAGTACCTCCAGTATGCGCCAACTCCTAAGGTGATAATGAAAGAAATTATTGCCAGGATTGAAGGGAGAATTCCCGCGCACAGATAGGTCAAATCATGATTTATGAAAAAGAAAAAATCATAAACGCAAAGGAATAGGAGGCAAGGGAAATGGCGAAGGCAAAGTTTGAGCGTACGAAGCCGCATTTGAACATAGGGACGATAGGGCATGTGGATCACGGCAAGACGACGTTGACGTCGGCGATAACGAAGGTGTTGAGCAAGAAGTTAGATGGGAAGGTTGATTATGTTGAGTTTGACAAGATAGACAATGCGCCTGAGGAGAAGGAGAGGGGTTTAACGATACAGATAGCGCACATTGAGTATGAGACGGACAATCGGCATTATGCGCATATTGACTGTCCTGGGCATGCGGATTACATCAAGAACATGATTACGGGTGCGGCGCAGATGGACGGGGCGATACTGGTGGTGGCGGCGGATGATGGGCCGATGCCGCAGACGCGGGAGCACATATTGTTGGCGCGGCAGGTGAATGTGCCTGCGGTCGTGGTATTCATGAACAAGGTGGATTTGGTGGATGATCCGGAGATATTGGATTTGGTGGAGTTAGAGGTGAGGGAGTTATTGACGAAGTACGAGTTTCCTGGGGACAAGATACCGATAGTGCGTGGGAGTGCGTTGAAGTCGATGGAGTCGGATGGGGATCCGGCGGCGGAGGTGAACAAGTCGATATTAGAGTTAATAGATGCGGTGGACAGTTACATACCGGAGCCTGTGAGGGTAGTGGACAAGCCGTTTTTGATGCCGATGGAGGACGTATTTACGATATCCGGGCGAGGGACGGTTGTGACTGGGCGAGTGGAGAGAGGCAAGGTGAAGGTTGGAGAGGAGGTTGAGATAGTCGGGTTTGGAGAGACGAAGAAGCGGGTTGTGACTGGAGTTGAGATGTTTCGCAAGCTGCTGGATGAAGGGCAGGCTGGAGATAACATAGGAGTGTTGTTGAGGGGAACGGACAAGGAGGAGGTTGAGCGAGGGATGGTATTGGCGAAGCCTGGGTCGATCATGCCGCATCGTAAGTTCAAGGCGTCGATATACGCGTTGAAGAAGGAGGAAGGAGGGCGGCACACGCCGTTTTTCACGGGGTACAGGCCGCAGTTTTATTTTCGGACGACGGATGTGACGGGGTCAGTGAAGTTATCGGGTGGAGTGGAGATGGTGATGCCTGGAGACAACGTGAACTTGGAGATTGGGTTGATCACGGATGTGGCGATGGAAAAAGGGCTGACGTTTGCGATCAGAGAAGGCGGACGGACAGTCGGAGCCGGCACTGTCACCGATATCAAGGA
>Ga0114920_10001359_pt1 | contig 11239 bp, 11 predicted proteins | sample ChitaG_FD_88683 | JGI IMG/M metagenome (GOLD analysis project Ga0114920, IMG submission 88683) | Deep subsurface microbial communities from South Pacific Ocean to uncover new lineages of life (NeLLi) - Chile_00310 metaG | ecosystem: Environmental > Aquatic > Marine > Oceanic > Sediment ...
AGGGAGATAACACTGCATACGCCGGCTGCCCCCGTTGCACCAGGGATTGGCACTGCCGGGTTACTTGACACCGATACGGCTTATACCACTTGGGGTGCGTTGGCAGATACCGTCAACGGACACCCGGACTGGCACTGTCGATTGATTAGCGTGCTCCGGTCGGCTGCTACCGATGGAGTATTGATATCATCGGCGACTGCCAGGGATTGTAGCCAGAATGCGGTTCAATGTCTTATGGACACGGGATTGGCGACCTATCTCAGTTTGGGAGTATGTCCCACGGGATTTGGTGTAAGTGGTGCAGGTTGTCGTAACAGTGTTTTCTGGATGCAAGCAGTTGGCACAGACGTTTCAAATGATCAGGACTGGGACATTTACGAGTGTGATGACATCAACAAACAGGAGAGGCTGGTTTTCTCTTTGGCTGGTGCTGCCACTACAGCTGTATCGGAATATCCCTTGACGGGTCCATTCCCCGTGCCTTTGCATGAGACCAAGCCAGGAAACAGACTCTTGTTGATATATGAGAGTGGGACGGCTTCTTCACCTTCGGGTGCGACAGACTATATCGAGGCAATTGTTAGAACGGCGAAATTAGCCTAAACCTATAAGGAGAAATCGAAATGAAAACAGCAAACCCGTTACCTCTGGTGACGGCGTATAAGAATATCAATGTAGGTAGAGGCTCTCGCTTGGTAATAGTTGGTGGTGAATGCGATCAAGATCCTGCTATCTGGGTTTACCGTGAGCGAACTGCCACTGCCTTTGCTCCTGACCTTGCTATTGCTTCTGCTGATTGGGTGGCACGGTTAGATGGATCGAATGCGGACACTGGCTTTGGCTCGGCTGGAACTGAGGCTGATGGTAGCCATACGGCGGGGTCGATGTGCGATACCATAAACGGCTTTGATGGCTGGCATGCGGGAATGATAGGGGCGTTGCGGGCGGATACTATAGTTGCGACCTTGGTGGACAAGGGTGCAACGGGATGCGGTGATCTTTCCAAGATGTGGTTCTGTTTTTGGGACTCGGCTGATACCGGCAATCTCTTTTTGAATGCTTGCATCGGTGCTATCGGTTACGGAATCAATCCCAAAAACTACCAGGCTTCGCTCTATTATTTCGATGGATTGATTACTGCGGGAGCAGACAGCACTGACGCATACGTGTATGAATGTGATGACGTTGCCAGGACAGAGGTTTGTGTGTTGAGGTTACACGTTACACAGGATACGCATTTGCCCTTTCCGACCTACGGCCCAGGAAAGTCTCCTATTCATACGGCTAAGCCGGGGAATAGGATACTGGTCAGGTTTGAAACGAGCACCGGATCAAAGCCAGTCGCAGACGACTATCTGTATGCCGTTGGCAAAGTGGAACAAATACATTAACCGAAGAGGAGAGATAAATGAAAAATGGAATAGCAAAAACGATTGAAGACTCTCGCTTTGAGTTAATAAGCTGGGTGATGGACAAGGCACCGTGTATGTGGATCAGGTGTATCAATCCAGTTTATCCTATGGCATCCATAGAGGTTGCATCCAACGACATAAAGGCGACTACGGACTGGACTACGGCTTATGCTCAGTTCACGTCCGGTAGCACACCGGGAACGGTTGACACTGCCCAAGGCAATGCGGACACTCTGGGAGAGTTAGTTGACACTATCAACAACTTTGATGACTGGGAGGCAGGGATCATTGGTGGCTTGAGGGCTGATGCTACCAGTGGTTTAGCCACATTGTCGGAGTGTGCGGTTTATGGGGTGGATGTCTTGGTTTATCAGGACTCCAGTGTCATTAAAGCCATTGATGTGTGTGTTGGCTGGTATGGTCATGCTCGACCGAAGAACTTTCGGGCAGAACTTTACTGGTTGGAGGCACTATTGACTCCAGGTGAGAATACGGTCACTCTGATGGTTTATGAGTGTGATGACCGTGCCAAGAGCGACACCTTGCTTTTCACCAAGATTGGTGGAAATGATGGGGTTAGTGGAGTTTTCCCAGATAACGGACCGACTGAGACACCCATTCATGTGGCAAAGGTAGGCAACCGGATCGTGGTAAGGGCTTCTACATCGACAAGTTCCAAGCCGTCTGTGGCGACTGATCGCTGTCAGGTTCAGTGCAAAATAGTGAGAGCAATTTATTAACATTAAACATGGGGTGGGATGGTTCGGATACCGTCCCGCCCCAAACAAGATGGAGGCTTTATGAGGGTTCACGAAATAGCAAGGGATTCGGGGATTTCAAATCAAAACATACTGATTGCACTCAAGAATCTTGGTTTTGAAGTAAAAAATCACATGAGTGTGGTAGATGACCAGACGTATACTGTTCTTGAAAAAGAGATCAGGAGACTTAAATCTGAACCTAAAGGGGAGACACCTCCTGCTCAAGTTAAGAAGGCAAGCGAGGAACCAAAGAAGAAGAAAGAATACATTGCGGCTTTTATCAGCAAGGATAGGGGCTTTACGATCTGGGTCAAGCGGATAAAGACCCGTTATATCGAGGGTGAGGGCAGACAGGTAATACCCGCCAGTGGTGAGCGCATCGACTTTAAGGATTATAAGTTTCAAACCAAAAATCCTGCACAGATCAAATTTTTGGTCGAGCGTCCTGATTTTGGGTCAAGGTATTATCCCGATCCATCCGATCCCACCGGTTACTGGGAAAAGGAGGGCTATTACGAGACCAAGACCACTACGGGAAAAGCCCCGACTGATAAGATGGCGGCATTGAGGGGTGAGGGAGCAAAGGCGGTTAAGACTTACGCTAAAAGCGTAGAACCCGCACTCGTTTCACAGAGAACTACTTAAAAGGGGAGATTTTTATGAAAAAGTTATTTGCGTTATCAGTTGCATTGGCGTTGACCCTGCTGTTATCCGTCCCATCTCAAGGTGGATGGTTTGGACCAACAGGGAAGAAGGTTACGTGGTATGGGACGTTTACACATGCTTCCGATACGGCATTCTATCCTGATGGGACACATCTATTGGATTTCACGGAATATAATTGGTGGGGTTACGAGCTTGAGATTCTCGTTCCTGATACCACCATACCTGATTCGGTGGGCATCACCATTTTTACCGGACATGACAATACCGGCTGGACATCCGATTCACTGGATTCTATGGTTTACAGCGTCATAGAAGATCATACTGCGGGCACTAAAGGCAATCTCTGGTATAGTTTGCACGATACGGCTACTGGGGCGGTATTTCTTGGTGGAGGCGTAACCATCAGAATAAATATATCGTGTCTTGATACCACCGATACTTCTACGGTTGGCGGTACTGATCCGTGGGGTGCGGCGGGGGATTCTATCCGGGACTGGAATACCACCAATGGGGGGTGGGAGTCGGAGATAGATGAAGCGATAGGTGCTACGGATTTGGCGGATTTCATTTATGTAAAGGGTAAGGACTCACTCCAGGTTTTATGCACAGACAATCCCTTTAATGCCGATGTCTATAATTTCGACTCAATAATGATTGGTATAATTGTAGCGGAATCATTGGACGTGATAGCTATGGATACCATACGAATGGGTATTGGCTATGGTGACACAATAAAACACCACTTTGATAGCCTGACGGTTGTTTGGGGTGTCCAACAAGCATTAACGGCTGAGGACGGTGCTGCGAATGGACTGGATACTCTTATATGGTCTTTTGTCACTGATCCCAGGGGAAATGTTTGGCAGAAAGCTAATTTAGATAGCTTGCTTGTGGTTTTTGATCCTGTTCATGTAGATAGCACTTCTGCTGGGGCTGCGGGTGCTTTGGTAGTTTATCATCTCTGGCTTTTTTATGAGGCGAACCGTGATACCTTGAATCCGCCCCTTGAATACAGGCTTACGCAATGGCTGAAACAGTAAGAGGGGGGTAGTATGGGAATAAATGAGCTAAAGGCTCTGATTTATCATAGGGCGGGAATCTCTCCTAACAAGACAACGGAAACAAACATTGTGGCTTCGGTAATCACCGAAGTTATTCTGGATTTCTGCAAGAGATTCCCCTGGAGTTTTTTGGAAGAACAGAACGATGATGGGATAACCTTGAGTGTTGGGGACTATCAAAAGGCGTTACCTTCGGATTTTCTGCACTTGGTAAGGGTCAGATTAAAAGATTCCGACAATATAATCCACAAGGTTTTTTCCGAAGAAGAATTCAAGGCTTATGAACGTAGCACGGATTTAGACGATACCAGTCGCCCCTATTTGCGTTGGGTCTATTACGATAGTTCCCGTGATCCTTACTTGCAGTTCCATCCCAAATCGGATGGTTCTTATACCGTGTTGCTTAGATACTTGCAAAAGCTGGGTGCGGATGACATTGCTCGCATTCCCAACGGACTGGTGATATTCTTTGGCTGTATGGAGATTCTGGCCGCACCGGAGGAGATGGCGATATATGGGAAGCGTTATGAGGATAAAATTATTCAGATGTGGATGTCTGACAATATTGATTTAGAGGCTGAGACTGAGAGAGAGCTTGATCCGGCGATTCTAAACTATAACAGATTTACTGCGGGGCTGTAGTGAAAAAAGTTTTAATCCTTTTGTTAATCTTAGTAGCGGGATCGGTTTTAGGTGCTATAAAATTTGACAGGAATTATAACTTCACCACCTATGGCGACTTTTCCGGTGGGATGAATCTGTTCTCTTCGGCATCCAACGTGAAAGACAATCAGGCGCTCTTCATAGAAAACTTTCTTTTTTATGGATCGAAACTGAGGGCAAGGAAGGGGATTTCGGAGTTAGGTTCGGCAAGTCTGGGGAGTAATCCGATTTTGTGGATCACTAACTTTGAAAAGGAATCTGATTGGAATCAAATCTTAGTTGCTTTTGACGGCTTTGTATGGGAATACAATGAGGATAGTTCTAAATTCTTGGATCGCTTGGTAGAAAAAGACACTACTTGGGGTTTTGGGGTCACGCAGAATGATAGTTTGGTTCTTAAAATAGATACCGATTGCAAATTTACTGAGTTGGGTTATAGGGATTCTATTCCCCTGTGGATTTATGATACGCTTTATTATATTCATCAGATTCTATCCGATTCTATTCTTTATCTTTATACTCCCTATACTGGTGGCAATGCTACCGTAGAGACTCTTGAGGTTTCATTTAAAGTTTCTACGGATCGTCCTATTTGTTCTGATGTTTGGATGAACAAGCAATTTATATGCGGTCTTGAAAAGGTGGTAGCGTATGAAGGTGACATTTTTACGAATAGCGATACTACTAACTGGGAAACCTTTACCGTAAGTGCAGTTTCCTCGATGTCCCTTCATCGTGTCCATTTCACCCTTGATCCTACCACGCTTTCGAGGGGATATGGTTATAATGATCTTAGGGGATGGTATGTCTGTGCTTATAATGATACCACCGAAGCTCTCCGATTGAATATTCCACTTTATGTGCATCATAATAGTGGTGCTGATTTAGAGGTTCGGGTAGATACCCTCTCATGGGTGGACGATGAGCGTTTTTATGCAGATCAGACAATCAGGATAATGCCACCTTTAGATTGTATAGATACCATGTATACGGTAGTTGTCGATAGTCTGGTCGATACGTTGGGTTCGATTTATGAAATATATGACACTTCTCAGACTTGGCAGACAAATGAATTTAATTATAATCATTATAGAATTGCTGATTCAAAAAGACGTGCTCCATTTCCAGTTAGAATTTTGGAGGATGCCAACAGCATACAGTATCTCTATGCTCCCTATAATCGGACGGTATCCAAAGGAGATGTCCTTTATATTCTTCGATACACACAGTCAAAAACCGATCCTGGCGTTCCTCAATATATTTGCCACTGGCAAGATCGACAATGGAGGGCGGGTTATCCTGACGATCCCAGCGTGTTGAGATGGTCGGTTGATCTTGACCCCGATTCTTTCCCTGCGGGCCATTGGGTTGCCATCAATCAGGACGATGGGGACGTGCTGACTGCTCTTGTGCCCTTGCCTTTTCAAGACGTGCTTTTGGCATTTAAGACAAAGCATATCTATGGCGTTACCGCCGGCGGTGCGGATGAATACGATTTTCCTATTATTGATTTGGTTGATGGTATAGGCACACCGGCATGGGCTTCGGTAGTTACTTATGGACAGGCTGTTTACTTTTATGATTATACGGGATTTTACAGATACGATCTTGCGGGGATGCCCCAGAAAATCTCATGGGCTATCGAGCCGACAATAGCGGATGATATTGATAAGGACCGTGCTCATTTGATCGTAGGGGGATATTTCGACCAGCATTTATGGTGGGCGTATCCGAGTGTAAGCAAGAGTGTTCGATGGAGTGTGGTAGGCAAATCAGGAAACAACAGAATATTGGCTTATAATTTAGAGGATCAGGCATGGACTACTATTGATTTTTATACAGGACCGTTGGGTTATGTTACTCCCGCCTCCATCTTTGTGGGGCAAATTGAATCTGACTCCAATGGTGTTTTGATCGGAGATTCACAAAGGGGAAAAGTTTACCGATACGGGCTTTCTTATTTCGATAACGCCAGATCAATTACGGCTACCTATGAATCTGGTTGGCTGGATGTGGGGGATGAGTATGATTTTATAAAGGAATTCAAGGACAATCAGTTCTTGTTTGACAAGCATGATACCACGAAAATCTATATTGACTATTACAAGGATTATGTGAATACGGTGATCTGGACGGATACCATCGGAAATGATACGAACAGCGTTTTGACCTATCACAAAAGGGCAATAGAGGGGGATATGCTGGCACAGAGGATTAAGTTGAAGATCAGGGTTACCCGGATTGACGATACCTTTGAGATGCCTTTTTATCGGCTGAAATGGAAGCCGGTAGGGGAGGTTTTGTATGATGAGGATTAACATTTTCTTTTGGGGCTGTATGCTTATGTGTGTATGTGGATTGGCTGTTGTATCAAATCACGTTCGGTTTCTCTTTGCCCAACAGCCCAAAATTATTCAGACAGATTATAAGGATATTGGCAGTCGACAAAAAGCGGATCGGGACATCTGGGTTGAATTAAGAAGGATAAACAGACAGACACAGACGGATACGCTGGTTTTTACGGATGGGAATACGGCGGATACGGTTTATCTGGACAATAAATATGGAGATACAGCTTATACTATTTTCTTGCTTTATCGAAAAGAAAGTGGAACACAACATACGGATATGCCTTATGTTTGTCCGCTTTCCGACTCCAGTTTTGTAATTAGCAGTATACATATTGACGATGTTAGTGTAGTTCAATGGATGACCATTTCTAAATAAAAAAAGGAGGTAAAAATGCCTTGGGGAGCACTAGCGACAGCAGGTTTACCGGCTATCATTAACGGCATCGCTGCCTGGCTTATGGATGATTCGGATGATGAGGAGAAAAGACGTGAATTAGACGCACAATTAGAAAGAGAAAAGCGAAGATTGCCACCGTGGGCTTATGCACGTTTAAAGAGCTTGCTTACCGGACCCGTAACGCCGAGTGGCCTGGGAGGTGACATGGGTGCGGGAGCACCCGCAGGAGGCGCAGGAGCGTCACAGGGAGCATTTCAGAGAGTATTGGGTGGTGGTGGAGGTATGGGGGCACCAAGAGCACCAGGGGGCATTTCTCCCCGAATTATGCCACCAGCGGGATCGGCGGGACTCCCGGAAAGAAATCCACAATTAAGAACCTTTTTACGTCAATAGGAGGAAAAAATGGCAGTTTACGGAGGAATACCCCAAGCGAGAGTATCTCCCTATGAACCATATACACCGGGGACTGATTTTGGGGCATGGAGACAGAAGAATCCATTTAGGGCCATCGGCGGGCCTGCTATGCCGGGGACAAGGGCAGGCGTGCCTGGAGTTGGGGGGCCAATGCCGATGTTTTACTCGAAGAGACCTGAACCGACTAGGCCACAGATACCTACGCCGACAGAGACACCGTTTGAGCCAAGAGTGCCCACACCGATAGAACCACCCTTTGAGCAACAAACAGCTACACCGATAGAACCACCCTTTGAGCGACAGACACCCACGCCAATAGAGACACCACCGCCATTTGAACCTCAAACACCCACGCCGATAGAGACGGAAGAATCATGGACTGAACCCCGTTCATGGGCTCATGCTCGACAAAATTGGATACTGTATAAAAATATGCATGGTCCCAATGCACCACCACCACGATCAGTAGCCCTGATGCCACCCTTAGAATCAGGTATAATTCATTTTCCGAGTTGGGGATTTATGTCCTTAAAGTCGAAAAAATTTGAGCGGGCATTAAAAAAGGAATTGCGACCCGGCATAACTGGTATCGAATATTTAATACAGCGATTTGGTGATGACGTTGCTTGGCAAATCATTGAGATTGGATCATTGAACCCGGCGGATTGGATTAAACATTTTGAGCAACCCCAACCACAGACACCGTTTGAACCTAAAACACCGACACCAATTACACCGCCTTTTGAACAGCAGACAGCCACACCGATTGAACCACGAGTTGAACCAACGCCTCGGAGGTTTTGACGATGAATGGAAAAACCAGAGAGTTTTGGGAAACGAATAAGTGGAAAGAACGCTTTGCTCCACCGACTACTCCCGCATATCAAGCTCCTCAAATAAACATACCCCAGATTCAGGCAGGGGCGCTTGGTCCTTTACGGGCGGAATATGAGGCGGCTGTGCCTAAAATTGGTGCTCGTCTTGCCAAGATGGGCATGGGGCGATCAGGGAGGCGTTTTGCCGAAGAGGGGAAACTTTTGGGGATGTTTATGACGCAGGCGGGGGCGATTACCTCGGATATTGCTCTTAGGGGTGCACAACTGGAGATAGAGGCGGCGAAAGTAGGACTTACTGCGGATCAGTTTGAGAAAAAATTGCGATTAGAAAAGGAGCAGTTTTACAAGACCCTTTCATCCGAAGAGAAGCGTTGGCTGAGAGAGCAAGAGTTAAGAGAGAAAGAATCCGAGCTTGAGGCGGAAAAATTTGATTGGACAAAAGAAGAGTTTCAACAACGCATAGCTTGGGAGCAGGATATGTTCAACAGAACCCTTTCATCCGAAGATAGGCGATTTGATGAACAGATGGAGTTGAGGTGGAGAGAGCAGGAATTGAGTGAGACTGAGATAGAAAACAAAAAGCAGATGTTCTACGATCAGCTTAAACAATACGAGGAACAGTTTAATCGTGAAATCGGATTTAAGGAGGCTGAGTCTCTTAGGGAATATGAGTTAGCATTAAAGGATCAGGGCTTAACCCAACAACAAATAGACAATCAGATGCTTCAGTTTAGTGAAGAGTTGGAATTCCAACAGGATCGTTTTAACAGAACATTCAACTTTGAAGAGACCAAATGGATAGATGAGTTCGCCTTAGCGACTGAACAAGCACTTTTCGACCAAAAACTTAGTCGGGATCAATTCAAGGAAACTATCAGACAGTTTGATGCCGCATTAAAGGAAAGTGGCAAGCTTGAAAGATCGCGACTGGATTTGGAGCGAACGAGAAATGAAATAATGAATAACGAAATCTTCGGCTATTTCGATGAGAAATACGGACCTGGATCTGAGAATCCTCCTCCAGACAAATATACCGACCCACCCGAATATGATGATGACGGGAACTTGAAACCGTCTGCTGAGTGGACGCTTTACATGGATTTACATTATCATCCAGGCGCCCTTGATCTTAAAGAATGGGCGATTCGGCTTGATGAATTGTTGGGATTGAGGGGGGTGTCGAATGTGGAGCCTACGGAACCAAGAGAGTTAGGAACATACGATGAGATACAAGCTCAAATAGACACAAAACAGCAAGAGTTGGCACACTATAATACCCAAGCAAATGCTCATACGGGAGATGATCCGTGGTGGTCAACACCCGAAGGTATTAAGACAGCACAAATGATTTCAGAGTTACAAAGCGAAATAACTCAATTAGAGGCAGATCAAGAAGCGTGGATTAAACAACAACAATACTAAGTAGGGAAATCTTAATGGGTAGACGAGAAAAACGTGCTTTAGGTGCTTTCCTGCAGACTTTTAGCTCGGAGTATACGCGGGGACAGACAGAGCGAAAAGAAGAGCAAAGGACAGCAAGGGCGGAATGGTTTAAATGTATAATGGAGGGTGGAAAGAATGAGGATTGTCTGAGTATGTCGGGCTATCGACCGGAGGAGGATGAGCTTCACGGTGCTTTGAGTGAGAGGGAAAGGCGGATCGAAGTTGAAGAAGCTCCCAAGAGAAGGGAAGAGGCTACTCTGGGACAGTTCCTTGAAGCTAAACGGACAGGTGAGATGCCGGAGATTGGGGAGATGACTCCCGAAGCATTTAAGCTTTATCAGAAACACAAATTAGAACCCAAGGCCGAATTTGGGGTAAAGCCTCATTACATGGAAGGTCTTTCTGATGAGGAAAAAGAAAGGGCAATAAGAATATCGGCTGGATTAAAACCACGAGCCAGACAGCCCAAAGAACCCGAAGTCCCATACCAGGTTAAGGAAGCCGTTGCGGGAAAAGAAGAGCGGGAAAAAGAAATCAAGGCTTACGCAAGGGACTTTAGAAAAGCATGGTATAAAAGAACACAAGAGGTAAAAGCAGAGAAGGCTGAACCTATTACCAAAGAAGCATTTTGGAGGGATTGGAAAGAAACCTTGCCCGATCCGGGAGATTTGCATGCTTATCTATTAGCCAAGGAAGTGGCTAAACGGGTAGGGATCAAACCATCTTCGGCAATGGAGCTACAAACTACAAGGAAAGGGGAAAGAAAGTTCTTTGGGGCTACAAGCTATGAAGAAGTTGAGACTGCCGTAGCGGATATGCCTGAACCTAAAAAAAGTGAAATACTAAGACAGGCAAGGGAGTTTTTTGGAGTTAAATAATGCCATTTAAGTTAGAATCTTGGGAAAAAGCAAATCGACCGGATTCTTTGGGATTTAGTCTACAAACATGGGAAGAGGAAAATCCCGAAAAAGAAGGTTGGCTTGCCAAGTGGAGAAAGTTCACCGAACCTACGCCAATAGCGGGAGTAAAGCCTTGGTCTGCCGAAGAAGCGAAAATATTGGCAAGTAACATAGGCAAGCAAGCCCTTGCTCTGCCCAGATTCCCGATTGACATTGCTCAGCAAGCCATCAAAGAACCAATCGAAACTGGTAAGCAGTTGGTTCAATATCCCCTTCATGTTCTTAAAGATTATACGCTTTATATCAGTCCGACCTCCACACCAGAGCAAAGAAGAG
>Ga0114920_10001360_pt1 | contig 11238 bp, 13 predicted proteins | sample ChitaG_FD_88683 | JGI IMG/M metagenome (GOLD analysis project Ga0114920, IMG submission 88683) | Deep subsurface microbial communities from South Pacific Ocean to uncover new lineages of life (NeLLi) - Chile_00310 metaG | ecosystem: Environmental > Aquatic > Marine > Oceanic > Sediment ...
AAAGTATATCGCAAAAGAGCGCGTGCACTATCACCGGAACGCCTGGCTATGGATTTTGACCCGATTAAGGTAAAAGACTATCGCAAGTTAATGCTGGAAAAGTTTCTTGAGGTTCACGAACCCAAGATAAAGCCAACCGATCAATTAGAAAAGGAATTATCTGCTTTTATTCGATGCGTTCGCACAAAGTGTCGGCCGGCAGTATCGGGTGAAGATGGCTTTGCTGTCTTGAAAGTCGCCCATCAGATTATTAATCGGATAAGTAAAACCCGTTAGCCCCGTTAGAAATGTTTGTGATGAATATTATTATAAGATTGACATTGTTAATCCACTTATAGTATTCTCATTCCTGCCTGCCGGCAGGCAGGTCTAACGGGGTTAGAAATGTCCCCCTCACCTTAATCCTCTCCCCTCGGGGGAGAGGGTAGGGTGAGGGGGGTAAGAAAAGGAGCTAAGTATATGGTTCGTCGTGATCGGCTTCAGGTCTTTACCGGGAGTGCCTCTCAAGATTTAGCCCATAACGTTTGTGCAAAATTGGGGATAAAATTAGGCAATATGGAAATAGGCCGTTTCCCGGACGGTGAGATTGATATCAAGGTTAATGATGATGTGCGGGGTGGCGATGTATTTATAATCCAGTCGACTTGTCCACCGGTTGATGTTAATATAATAGAGCTTTTAGTAATGATTGACTGTATGAAACGCGCTTCGGCCGAACGGGTCACGGCGGTAATTCCCTATTTTGGCTATGCCCGGCAAGATCGTAAAGCTGAGGGTCGGGTACCGATTACGGCAAAATTAGTGGCGAATCTATTGACCGTCGCCGGCGCCAACCGTATCCTAACCATTGACCTGCATGCCGTACAAATTCAGGGGTTTTTTGATATACCGGTTGACCATCTCTATGCCGCGCCGGTAATGCTGGATTATTTCAAGTACTTAAGGGTATCTGACCTGGTCGTGGTCGCGCCGGACGTAGGTGGGGTCAAGATGGCTCGCGCCTATGCTAAACACCTCCAGGCCGGATTAGCCATTGTGGACAAACGACGCAGTGGTCCCAAAGACACGGAAGCGATTCATATCATTGGGGATGTTAAGGGTAAAAATATCCTGATGGTGGATGATATGATTTCCACTGGTACAACCTTAGTTCGGGCAACTAAGGTACTTCGTGAAAAAGGCGCTTTAGATTTATATGTGTGCGCTACCCACGCCGTATTTTCAGACAGCGCTCAAGAAAAGCTCCTGAAGGCCAAGTTTAAAGAGGCGATTATCTCTGACACAATTCCGCATGATAATCGTCGACTTAATAAACTGATAAAGGTGCTATCCGTCAATGGATTATTAGCTGAGGCGATTAGAAGAATCCATAACAGCGAATCAGTCAGTTCGCTTTTTATATAGAGTCGTATCCTCTCTCATCCCGAAGTAGATCTAATCGAGTAGATTCATTTGGGAAGACCCGCAAAGTAAATTTCCCTCTCCCCTTGTGGGAGAGGGTTAGGGTGAGGGGGTGTTTTCTTATCCGCCTATGGAGGGCCTGCCCGTCTCCCGTGGGTCATTGCGAGTCCCGATGAATCGGGACGTGGCAATCTCATACTGACTACTGTCCCCTACGAACTCTGGCGAGTTGTAGCCCCGAAAGAAGCAATTCCTTTGGATGCAACTTCGGCCTCCCGAAGAGCCCCGTGGTAGTGACCCCACCAGGGGTTACCATTACCCAAGTGGGATACTTCATTAGGGGCCGGCGAGGCGAGGGGAAAAACCCCGACGACCGGCCTGCCCGCCGGCAGGCAGGGGGAGGTCGCCAGGGTTCCCTAACGCTTACGGCTTACCATGAACTCTATATTATTCACGGTGTTACCGCCACCTTCACTTCCAGGAACAACTCCTTGGCTTTGTTCATAATGTAGTCAACATGGGAGTCACTGCTCGTGGAGAACGCCTCGATGTTAAGCGTGGTGTCTTTAAACATATCCACAATCTGGTTGGTGCGGTCGTTCTCCTTGGCAACAATATCCGCCTGGTAGTTACCCTTCACAATCGTAGCGCCCGCCTGGACTAACCGGCCTTGAAGCGCCGCCTTAAATGACGGCACATCCTCTAACCGGCAAACCCGCTACGGACCGCCTTGGATTATCTCATCACCGCCCCTTAACATGTCAAGAACCCGGCCATCATTCACTAACCATAGTGGAGCAATAACGGCTGGTCCGCGACCTTCAATCTTGGTGCCGGTAAATGGGATGGTCCGATTGGCGACACCCGAGGCATAAGTGGATTCCATTGCGTCAACCAACTCCTTAAACCTTTTCGCCTCAACACCGTCCACGGTCTCATAGAGATGCTTAATTTTCTTAATCCATTTCTCATAGGACCGTCTCAGGTTAGAGGATTGGTTTGAGGTAATCTGGTCTGCGCAGGTGCCTCCCTTGCTGATGAAGGCAGGATTGACAAAGCCATCATAGGCCTTACTGGAGACCTCGGCCAGTCGTTCCTGGAATATCTTCATCGTCGGGATACGAAGTTGGACTTTCTCATACATCGCCGGTGCCTCTTCCTTCAGACGTTTGGTCCACTTAGCAATTACCCGGGCCACCGCCTCAGCTGGATAAGCGACCATCAATCTTACGTGACTGACTACTAATCCTGGTGCCATATTTTTTCACCCCCTTTCTTTCAGTTAGGTCAATCAGCTGTTCTGGTCCCTTAGCGTGGGCCCAACGCGTCCGGACACCTCCCAGAACGAAACCGCTGCTTGACAGCTTAAATGTTTCATAGTTTAAAGGATTAAAAATCTGACCTTTTAACTCTTGACCCTTTAAGCCCTTAATCCTTAAGCCTTTAAACTTCTCCAGAAAGTTGTGTATCTGATTGATAGGTACAATACCTGCCATGGTGGTTACTAATTGACCGTGATAAACTCTTACCCAGACCGCAATACCGATTAACTCGTGAGTTGATTTCAGGAAGACACCACCGCCGGAATTACCCGGTAGAATCGGTGCCGAGATTTCCCACTCGGTATTTGATACTGCAGAGACGATGCCTTCTGAGGGGCGTGGGTTAAATCCGAGTGAGCATCCTACGGCATAGACTTCGGTGAACAAATAAGGCGTATAGTCTCTTGGAGCAAGGCGGGCTGAGTAGATAGTAGCGACCATCGGGAGTCCCTGTCCATCAGGGATTCTTAGTAAGGCTAAATCTTTAATGGTATCTGTTATGACTACAGTTGCAGATTCAATAGTAACTACAGGCGAATCGTACTTATAATTATAAATGTATACCTGAACCGTGCTTTCATCTCCGACCACATGGGCTGCAGTCAAAATGTAAAGCGAAGTCCCTGTCCTCTTAGGACACGGGATAACTACACCCGAACCAGTAGCACCATTTGCCCTAATCTTCACCACCGGCGCCAGGACTTCTTCGTACAGCTCCTGATAAGGGTTAGTATTTTGGGGTGTAACTATTGGCATCCACAGACCAATCGCCACTACCCAGAGACTTATAGCGAATGTTTTCTTAATCATATCTGTAACTCCCCCCGTTCTTTTGCCTCAAGATACTCTTCCCATTCCTTAAGAAAATCCTTGTCCCAGAGTTCTTGTTCGCATCCTTCAAACTGGTTTCTTTCCAATTCCATGCGTTCACTGGAAGACAGAAGCCGTTCGGTCCAATACGCTAAAGCCGGTCTATGGTATTGACGAACCGGCCACTTAGCCCGGTAGCAATAGAGGCATAACCGTAATATCCGGCAGAACCACGAAACAGGACTCTTACCGTTCGGGATTTTCCCTCCGCACTCCTTACATCTCTTCATATTTCACCTCTCTTAGAGCCTGTTAGGAATTTCGACACCCTGTGGCGAAAGGCCGTTACAGGGTCTTAGATCCCGATGCCTATCGGGACCTCAGTTACCCACCGAATCTTTACTAACGGCGGGTTACAATATAAGGAGGCCATTCCCGCTTTTGGGAATATGAAAAATGGGCGAATTTACCTAAGTCGATATGAATTAAGGGGATAAGAATTTGAGGTATTTCGGAAGTGCTGTCAATTTGGGAATGGGGCTACCTCTTCAGGAAGGCCAGATAGGGCTTTCTGACCTTATTACGCAGGCATCTAAACAGCCGGTTCCTGGGAATACCGCACTTATGACAGGTCTCCCACCAATCGCCCTCGTGGTGATAATACCCCTGGATAATAACAATATCCTGCTGGGTCAGATGGATGGCAATCCTGGTCAAAAGCCCAATAACCTCTCTCAGGCTAAAAGGCGTGGCTTGGGGATTATGGTGTCTCAGCCACTCATACTGCTTTCTCACCTTCCTGATGATATTACGCAGTACAGCACTATCGATATTGCACTTCTGGCAGGTGCGGCGCCACTTATTATTATTGAAATATAAGGCGTGGATTATGGGCAGGTGGTCCGGAATCGCTATGGTAAGGCGGGCAATCAGGAAGGCAATATCCTGGACATTGAAAGGAATGATTTGGGATGGTCTTTTCCCCCGGTAGAGCGCAATGTCGCGTTCCTTCTGATAATTGCGGTCGTTATTGTCACGAACCATCTGCCATCACCCCCTCCGGAATAGACCTTGACCGGACGCAATTCAGGCGCAATCAACAAACTTACTCCGAAAAGATGGCTAATCAATCCATCTTGCATAAATACTCTCTTTCTAAAAAGTGGTAAATAAGACTCCGTTCAAATGAGTCCCTAATATAAGTATAAGCGATAAATCCCAAAAGTCAAGGGGTTATGCCAATCCCGAATCCTTGACCCTGACGGGTAGGGACTCCTTCCAGTCACTGTCGCTTCGCCTATAATATAAACCCCGTTAGAAGTAGGACACCGAAGGCGTCCGCCCCCTCCAATGGGGGACTTCTAACGGGGTAAACGAATAAAAACCCATTTGGTTCACTGTTTTATGCAAATTTCTGGAAAATATTTATGTTTGATTTGTGAGATAGATTTAGTAGGATAAAGGGGTATTTGACTGAGGCGGAACGCAAGATTTTCCAAGAGCAACCAAAGCAACCGCAAGCTGGAAAGTAATGTGTCCCCGGAATTAAATCACTTGACGACAATTATTCGAAATAATACAATACGAATCCAAGAAAAATAATATGATCCCGTATATTAATTGTTAGATCTAAGCGAATAATATCATGGCCGATATAAATAAAGCGAATACTCAGAAAAAAGTAATCTGTGCACCTGAATTAGTTGCACAGATTATGGAAGCTGTTTTTCCTATATGTAAATTGAATAAAGACGGTGTTTGGAAGATAGTTGGTACAGGATTTTTTATAAGTCCTTTTGGAATCTTTGCTACCGCTAAACATGTCTTAATGGATGCATTTGACAAACAAGGTAAACAAACAGCTGCAAGATTGGTTGCGATGATCATATATGCGGATAACAATGGTAAGATATTTAACATACCTAAGTTCTATCCTCACAAAACAGCAGATGTTGCTGTTGGGATTATTAATCTGCCAAAAGATGGTAATGGAAACGTTGTCTATTCTAAGAATCTAGTTCTTATAAGAAATCCAGCTCCAATAGGAGAAATAGTTATTACTTTTGCGTATCCTAATTCAGAAGTTAAGTTACAAGAAAACCAGCAAGCATTCTATTTCGCCCCATGGTTTTATCAGGGTCGTATGGAGGAGTATTATAAAAAAGGGAGAGATGGTAGTATGTTACCTGCTCCATGTTATCGCACGTCAATTCAATCCGCAGGAGGAGCTAGTGGGGGACCGGTTCAGAACACTGAGGGTGAGGTGTTTGGAATAAATAGTACAGGATTTGATGGCACAAACATTTCTTTTGCATCTAGAGTTGAAGACCTGTTGCCCATTAAAGTTGATGTATCTTTAGATGGAAAAAGACACCAAGTAATGTCCATAAAGGAGTTAGCATATATAGGAAAAGTAGCATTGCCAGAGTTAAAGGGCAAGGATAAGAGTTAGAAGTAAATGGTATATTACTAGAGAATCTAACAATTCGCTCCAGCGGACGCAGTACAAGCCGCGCCGCTGAGTTTTAACGTTAAGCAACTAAAGTGAAGTAATTCGGGGGACATAGAACATAATTATTAAACAGAAGTTAAGGGGTGTCCGTTAAAAACGCAATCGTAAAAGTCCCTGCCTGCCGGCAGGCAGGTCGTTCAATTCCCTGTTTTTGACAACCCTAATCTTCAAGATTGGTAACTCTAATCTTCCGGATTGCCTGCCCGTCCTCTGGCGGGCCTGTTTCGAGTGTATAAAAACCCACCTGCCGAGTTCTGGGTCGAAAACGTAATATAATCCACTTTCAGATCGAAAACGCAATATAATGTACTTTTAGGGGGGTACCTCCCCACCCCCCTTGACATACCTCCCCACGTCTCTACGAGCCACCTCCCACCTCTCTACGACTCACCCACCACATATAGACGTGTCCCCACCCACCCTTATACGAGCCACCCCCCACCTCTCTACGAGCCACCCTCTACCTCTATACGAGCCACCCTCTACCTCTATACGACTCACCCTCTACCTCTATACGTGTCACTACCCATATATAGACGTGTCCCCACCCACCCCTCTACGAGCCACCCCCCACCTCTCTACGAGCCACCCTCTACCTCTATACGACTACCCCTGCACCTCTATACGAGCACCCCTACACCTCTATACGAGCCACCCCCCTGGGTATACGAAAAATTAGGGTTAGGGAAAACTTGAGAATGGGACGCAGACCTGCCTGCCGGTTTACCCGCCTCTGGAGGGCAGACAGGCCGTATTTTAATATAGAAAGGAATATAAAGGCGGGATAGATTGAATTACGAAGGAGGATGTCCCCGGAATTGCTGTTAGAAATTGTGGCAGGCATCAAGGTCTAATTCTATCGGTGGATGTGTTCGTTCCGGACAACCTGTTACATGGGATCGGTTAGCGATTTCTTTTAAGCGTTTCCTAATTTCAGTATCCTCAATTGATTTCTTCTTAACCTGTAAGTTAGGGTATATTATTATGGCAAGCCAAGGATCAAGGGGAAGCAAATATTCGGGTTTCTTATTTCCTTTTAATTGTTTATAATATTCATGTCTTTCTATATCCTCTGGGTCTTTGGGATCCTTGAATAAAGATACAACATCTTCCCGTTTTTCATCCAACAATAATTTTCTAATGGATTCAGAGTAAACTATTCTCCATTCGGATTCGTTATAGTTATCATAAACTAAAGGATGATCTTTACTGGAACACATATGTTTAAAAAAGCACAATAAATGCTTACCTTCTTGAGATTTTACAAGCCAGTCAGAATAGGGAGGGAAAAAGAGATTCTGTGTTTCGTGCTGAACATAAACCATAGGCGACCCTAGGCGGTCAAACAGGAAATATCTTTTGACTCCTATCCCTAAACGACCGTATTTTTCGGCGTGCATTCGGGATTCTGACAACTTCAGCTCAGTGAAACAGGTTTTTACCATTAATGGTTTTTCGAGAACTCTACCATTTATATCTAATTTTTCAGGTTTTTCATCCCGGGCCATCCATAAGCCGTATTTTAAAATATCCTTAAGGCGTCTTATGTAAAGTTCATCTGAGCCATCTTTATCATCAATGTCTTTTTTGCCGGTCCAATGAATTATGAAATCTGAATGTATGGGTTTATACATAATTCGCATTCCTTGGCACAATTTTGTTAACACTGGTAAAACCCCACTTAACTGTCCTTATAATTATGTATTATGTCCTCTGGATTATCCTGTTTTCAATTCTTACAAACTGGACACTTCCATCTATTAAATAATTTCTCAGGATGTCTCTTGTTATGATGTGGTTTATATTTATGATATCGCTCACATTCTAATAAGTATCCTTCTTTGGGTGATTTTACGTAACGGTAGCCTATCCAAGCAGTGTTTTTCTTCAATTCTTTCTTTTCTGAAAGGGTCTGGCCTACTCTTTTATGCAGATCATTATCAGCGCGTCCTACATAGAGCACTTTCTTACTTTGAGATTTGAAAATATATACGCCTGGAAGGCCAAGATAAAACAAATCAGCCTTTTGATATTTAAACCGATGATAATTCATGTCTGATGTCCCCTGAATTATTGTCGTAATTTTTCTATAAACTCTGGCCATTTAGTTATAGCAGGTATTCGTTTACCTTTGTCTGTCCACTCAATTTGTGTTCCTTTTATAGTCAATTTTCCTTTCACACGGTTACCATCAGATACGTCCAGAATAATTCCTTTATTGCTAAGTGTCAGGTATCCCTCAAGGCGCATATATAATTTCATAGTTCACCCCCTTTCTTAATTATGTCTTACCTGCCCGTCCGGTCAGGCGGGTGTCCCCCGAATTAATGATTCTATTTACTCGCCCGGCTTTTTCTTGTTTGCCTCCCACCACTCCTGCCACTTCTCGTAATCCTCACCAAAATCCTGGTTGGTTAATTTCCTTAATGCCTCTCCAGCCTCCTGACGGAAAGACCCATCTTCATCTTTCATTGCCGCAATCAGAGGTTTTACCGCGGATTTATCGCCTATTTCTCCTAAGGCCGCTATAGCATACAAGAGGACAAGGCCATCTTTATCTTTCAATACCGCAATCAGAGGTTTTACCGCGGATTTATCGCCTATTTCCCCTAATGCCTTTAATGCCTTTACAGCATCCAAGCGGACATTTCTCTCTTCATCTTTCAATTGCTTAATCAATTCAGCAATTCTCTTCTTTTGTGCCTTTGCCTTCCACCACTCCAGCCACTTATCGTAATTCCCACCAAAATCCTGCTTCTGTTTCTTCTCATTTGCCTTCCACCACTCCAGCCACTTATCGTAATCCTCACCAAAATCCTGACCAGTTGTCTGCCTTAATGCACTTGCAACCGTGGCGCGAATATCCGCATCTTCATCTTTTAGTAGTTCAATCGCATAGTCGTAAAACGGTTTCCTAATCCCTTCATCTTTTATTAATTCTATTGTTACTATGCTTTTGTGTATCACCTCAAGCTGGATATGCTCAAGGTCACCTTTCATTGGGTTCTTAAATCTCTCAACATGTATTTTTACCCACCAACCTGGGTCTCTTTGCGACTTGGTTACTGGTAACTTGGTTGTTGGTGTTTTATCTTCGGTCCCAAAAATTAAAATCAATACGAAAATGATTACGAGAGTTAGACAACCTATGCCACAACCTATACTTTGTCTTTTCTTTTCCTTTGTTGTTTTGTCCTTTGCTTCTGCCTTTATCTTATCCTGTGCTTCTACTCGTGCCTTTTCCTCTGCGTATATTTTCTGTTTTTCTTCTGGCGATAAATCTGTCATATAACCCCCTTTCTAAATTATGTATTATGTCCCCGTGGGATGTCCCCTGAATTACTACGAATTACCTTGAGGAGAAGGTAATTGAAGTTGAGGAACCTTCGGATAACCAATTACCTTTGGCTTCTTGCCGTGTTGAACGAGTTGTAAGTTATTCTGAATCTGTAAACTATCCCACTGAATCCTTTGATAGTGGTCCCCCCTCTTCTTCCAAATACGGAAGTGTCCTTTAGCTTCTTCTTTAATCATGTCTTGAAGTCCAGAAGTAAGTTGCACCACCTCTTCAATAGGATTCTTGAACTGGGGGCTTTCTATATATTTCATCAGTTGCTGTGCAATTATTGCTCGCTTGTCTTTGGGGATTTTTGCTTTCATCATTTCCCTAAAGTGACCCCGAAGCAGAGAAGCAAGAGGGATGCTACCAAGAGGAGAAACTACCAAGACGCCGTTTATATGTGCGAACCCGCTGAATCCTCTCTTTTGACCAGTCGTTACTAAAACGGCAAAGTCTGCTTCACGAGACTGTTTTGCAAGATGAGCTTGGCGAATGTGTTGACTTTGTATCTTTGGGGTTCTCTTGCACTCGTAGATAATAATGCCAGCAGGTTCTTTATTGAACTTTACAGTATGAAGAATATCTCCACCTTTACCTTTGTGCTGAATGTCATCTTCTGGAAATTCTCGCTTTAAACGAGCGGCAAGCTTTTCCTCGAATTCCAAACCTTCAGTCTGTGGTGTTGTACCTTTCTCAATTTGGCGAATGCGATTTCGTAGTTTTTCATTATCTGCTTTTAAGCCAGTCATCATGCGCCCCGCTTTCCGCATCCCTTTACGTTCACCTTCTCTGCTCGCTTCTTTAGTTTTCTTTAGAAGTTTCCGTCTCGTCTTCTTCTCCTTCACTTTCGCTTCACGAAGTTCCTTTTCGAGTTCCGCTTCCTTGTGCTTAAGGTGTTTCTCACGCACGCCAAGTCTGCGAAGGGCTTGTTCATGTTCCTTTTTAGTAAGAGACTTCTTACAAATTAGACAACGATATGTTTTCATAGGTTACCTCCTTTACTTCAAATAGAATAAAAGGCTTTTACTCATATCCACCAACTCATCTGTCATAATTTTAAATTCCGGGGACACAATACTTAATTCTAAATATCGAGTCTTCTATTTTATAGTTCTGTAAGAGTATTTCAAGGGTTATTTGTTATTGGCTTTTACCAATAAATACCTAAATTTGCCGTGCGATACCTTACTTGGTTCAGAATAGTCCTGCCAGGTTAATTTATACTTGCCTTTAACAATAAGGGGCTTTTCTCTGCCCCGCATTGTGCCGGCCGAAGCGCCTGTCCCCCAGGCTAATCTGCCGGAGATTTCCCTGCCTTCATGCATCCGAAAATTAGAATCCACAGTCTTCGTGTCTTTAGAGATTTTCCAATAAGAGCTGTCATTACTAAGAAAAACAGCAAAACCTATGGCATTAGTATGCATAGCGGTTATTCCTTCCAGCCTCTGGATATCTTTTATAAAGTCATATCGGCCCACATCCTGCGCGCTCTGGTCCAATAAATCAAAGCTTTCCTGCTTGACCTCTAATTTGAGATTTCTAGTCTTGTATTTTAGCTCGATAGCAATAAGGCTGTTATTCTGCCAGAGGCATAAGTCCACATAAATCCGTTCATCTGAATGAGGTGGCTTTTGCTCAAGACGGATTGAATATTCAGGATTCTTTTCGTGTATTTCCCAGGCTAAGGCATGCTGAAAATCGGCCTCGGAATGGAAGATAGGTCTTTTGATAGCAAGCTCAGGTAATACTTTTGCGATATCAATCATTTCGAGTTCAGTTGTTTGTCTTCTCTGGAAATGAGTAAGCCCTTTAGCTTATTCAAACGCGACATTCCAATCATTTCATCAGCGATT
>Ga0114920_10001361_pt1 | contig 11217 bp, 9 predicted proteins | sample ChitaG_FD_88683 | JGI IMG/M metagenome (GOLD analysis project Ga0114920, IMG submission 88683) | Deep subsurface microbial communities from South Pacific Ocean to uncover new lineages of life (NeLLi) - Chile_00310 metaG | ecosystem: Environmental > Aquatic > Marine > Oceanic > Sediment ...
ACCGATTTGAAGATATTTTTAGCAACTGCGAAATCACCTTTCAGATATTCTATCCACCCTACCATCATCATGACATTCCTTTTAGTCGCAGAGTGCCTTGCAGCTTTCTGTTGGATGTATTCCAGCTCATTTTCGTTCAGGCCAGTAAAATATTTCCTCACGATGACTTTGCGTCTCAGCAGGCTATTAAAAATAGAACGTTCATATGTGTCGTCTACATCGATCGCATTCAACAGAGTGACCAGACGTTGGTGGATTGTGGGCTTTAACTTTTCTTCAATGTACCATTCCGCAAGTAGCTCATGCCGTGTCCTCACAGTATTCCCTTCCAAAATAAGCGGCAGGTTTTCATACTCAGCGCTATTGAAAAAATCCTGAAAATTATAATATTCGCTCTCGTCAAAGCTCGTCATGACTTTCTTTAAAAGCGCCACTGGCATTGCTAAACCAAACTGATAGATGATGGATACCCATTTGTACATATCGGATAAACTTCGTAGCTGTAGGGTGTGGATGACATTATCAAAATCCACCCAGTCCATGATAAAGCCTCTATATCGGCTGCTGCTGGTTTTTTTACAAAAATTTATGACCGCTTCGGCAAGAGAAATATCAGGTTTTTCAAAATAAGCTTCTCTTGCCAAATCACGATCAATGCCAGTCAATTCTAGAGCTTGAATGAAAGAGCGGCATACTCTTTCTTTGAAAATCATGTCCCGGTTATCGATATATATTTTCAGCGAGCCCCTTTCGGCAAGGTCAAGCAAGTAGTCTTCCTCTTCTGCCTCACGGCGTCTTATCTCACGTTCAAACAGGAGGAAGACACATCTGAAATTCTCGTAATAATCATCAAAGTGTCTTAGAAGATTGTCAATATGTTCCAATTTTGCTGTTGGATTGTCTATAAAAATCAGCAAAGTTTTGTAATCACTACTATCCAATCCAGCATTGTGAAGATGATAGATCTTTTTAAAATAATCCTCGTAATCTACTATCCTCAAATTTTCATCTAGGTTCAAGGTATTGATAAGGATAACTGGGAACCCCTTAAGGGCAAAGTCCACAGCAGTTCTGTTCATTTGAGTTGTTTTGCCACAGCCAGGAGCGCCGAGAATCCAGATGGAAGCTATCCCACTATCTACTTCATTAAAAGTGCTGTTGATTTGACTATCCAGGCGCTCGTTTCTTACATCGATATCGTTACATACCACCTTCCAGATATATCTATCAGATGAATTCAGCTTGAAATAGTTTTCCCGGATTTTGGCTAGCTTATTGTTATCTGTTTCCCTGGAATTCTGAATTGAATGAGGAGTAATTCTCCTGACCCCAGGCAGAATTCCTTTATGAACAACCCGTTCCTGAAACTCGTCATACGCATGTCTGATAGAATTTCTTAAATGAACTAGAATATCTTCCAGTAAGTATTCAGCAGGAATATCGCGGATATTGTCGGGAACATCTGCTTTAAATAGATTGTAGATTTCAGGAAAGTGTTTGAATAAATCGAGGTATAATCCAGCTTTATCCTCAAACTTGCCTTCTCTAGCCCAGTTTACAAAAGCAAAAGGATATTGCCCACAGTATTGATTTAAAAGTTCCTGAAGATCATTTCCGAGATAGCGAAGTGGCGAGAACAATATCCAATAATCTGGATTGAAGAGTGATTTATTTAGCTGTTCTGGTTTGCCCTCAAACTCATGGGGATTAAGCACGTTAACTGATCTTGCGCTCTTACATTCAACAAAAAAGTTAACGTTAATATCTGTAGTACTGGCAGGCCGAGCTTTAAAGAAGATATCAAACCCACTCTGTGATCCACTGCACCTAATAATTTCCTCGATGAGGTCAAAACCCATAAGAGGGAATAATCTTTTAAATAACTCCAGAGTTGCGTTTTCGAATCTGGAGCCGATTGTCTGGGAATTAGTCATGCTTCTCTCCGGAAGTCACGTCCAAAAATTTCGCCTAACTTGTGCATAACCGGACTGCAAATACTACTCCAATTTGGGGTAATTAGCCTCAGCCAGCTTTTTTGCTTCGCTAGCTCCCTTTATCAGCCAATATCCCATGCTACCTGCCAAAGCTAGCCTTGATTGATATTGGTCGAACTATTGTTTCATCTACCTGACAGCTCTTCCTTAATGATAGCCCGCACTTCCTCCCTTGTAGACAAATCCCTAATCGAGCTTTCTACCTTACCTAAGTTCCTAGCCAGCCAAAATGTAGCTCCCATATTTGTAGCGAGAAGGACAGCTAATATAGTTAGAGCGATAGTCATTTTTTATCCCCCCTTTTGCTTTATCAACCAGTATTCTATGCTGTCTGTCAAAGCTAGCCAACTGGCTTCAATGATATTGGTTGAGCTGCCTACGGTTCGCCAGTGTTCCTTGCCATCGCTAGATTCAATGAGCACCCGCACCTGTGAAGCGGTGCCTGCGGTTTCTTCAAGTATACGTACCCTGTAATCGGTAAGCTCTACAGCAGTCAAATTAGGGTGGAATTGTATTAAGGCTTTGCGCAATGCTTGGTCAAGAGCATTGACTGGTCCATCACCTTCAGCGGCGGTATGTACTATCTTACCTCCTACCTTAACCTTGATAATGGCTTCTGATAGTGACTCTTCTTGATTTCCGCTACTAGGAAGGCGGCGGCGTTTCTCCACCACCACCATAAAGTCAACTAGCTCAAAGGGTGGTTGGTAATGAGATTGGGCACGGTAAAGCAATAAATCGAATGATGCCTCAGCGTTATCATATTGAAAACCCTGCTTCTCCTGTAACTTGATTTGTTTCAGTATCTTTTCAATTCCTTTGCCTCCGGGAAGAGGCAATCCACGCTCTTTAGCTTTATAGATAATACTTCTCTTACCCGCTAAGTCGGAGATAATGACATGAGGGCGATTACCCACCAGTTCAGGATTTATATGCTGGTAACTATCCTCCCATTTTGCTAAACCAGCGACATGTACCCCCCCCTTATGCGAAAATGCATTGGCGCCCACATAAGGAAGCCGATCGTAAGGAGGTAAATTAGCTATCTCGGATACATAGCGCGAAACATCGCTAAGCTTACTTACCTGCTGGTTAGCAACACAATCAATATCCATCTTAAGCTTTAAAGTTGGAATGATAGAACAAAGATTGGCGTTGCCACAGCGTTCACCATATCCATTAATAGTGCCTTGGATTTGATTGACGCCTGCCCGAATGGCAGCTAAAGAGTTAGCTACAGCAAGTTCAATATCATTATGAGCATGGATGCCCAGAGGGGTAGAAGCCACTCTGCGAACGGCTTCAACAGATGCTACTATTTGCTGAGGTAGAGTGCCTCCATTAGTGTCACAAAGGATTATGCATTCAGCGCCAGCCTCAGCAGCGCGGATAACAACCTCGAGTGCGTATTCAGGGTTCCCACTATGGCCGTCAAAGAAGTGCTCGGCATCGAAAAAAACTCTGAGGCCATTTGCTCTCAGATAAGCAATAGAATCCGTAATCATGTTGAGGTTTTCTCCCAATGTAGTTTCCAGAACTTGAGTCACTTGCTTGTCCCAGCTCTTGCCTACAATAGTAGCCGCTTCAGCATTGGACTCTAACAGGGCTTTAAGGTTGGTATCTTCTCCCACTTTACAACTTGCACGCCTGGTGCTGCCAAAAGCCACTATCGTAGCGTGATTCAACCTCAACCTTCCTGCCTTGATAAAGAATTCTGTATCTTTGGGATTAGAGCCAGGCCAACCACCTTCAATGAAATCAATACCCAGTTCGTCTAATCTCTGAGCAATCTTCAGCTTATCCTCGACAGAAAAGGAGATTCCTTTCTGCTGAGCACCATCACGTAAAGTTGTGTCATAAAGCTGTATTATTGACATTCTATCCTCTGAGCAATCAAATTTCCCATCTCTTTCGTCCCCACTCTGGTCTTGCCTTCTGCCATTATATCGTAAGTTCTATAACCTTCTTCTAGGGCCGCAATCACAGCATCTTCCATAGCTTGAGCTTCAGCCCCTAATTCAAAGGAATAGCGCAGCATCATGGCTACACTTAGAATAGTGGCGATAGGATTAACCATGTTTTGCCCTGCACGCCGTGGAGCGCTGCCGTGAATCGGTTCATACAAACCAAATGCCTTCCCCTTAGGGGTTCCAGCCAGGCTAGCTGAAGGCAACATACCCATAGAACCTGCCAGCATTGAGGCCTCGTCGGTGATAATATCGCCAAACATGTTTCCGGTGACTAAGACATCAAATTCACTGGGCTGCTGGATAAGTCGCATTGCACAAGCGTCAACCAGCATATGTTCCAATTTGATATCAGGGTAATCAGCGCCGATTTCCATAGCAATTTGCCGCCATAATCGCGATGATTGGAGAACATTAGCCTTATCAACCGAGGTTAGCCTTTTAGATCGGGTGCGAGCTAACTCAAAACCAACTCGCAAAATGCGCTCAATCTCTACTTCAGAATAAGCCATGGTATCAACACTTTGCCTTCCCTCTGAATTTTGCCATTGTTTCTTAGGCTGCCCATAATAAAGCCCTCCAGTGAGCTCCCTTATTACTACCAAGTCAACACCTTCAATTACTTCTGGTTTGAGGTTGCTAGAATTAGCTAGCATGGGTAAAACTTTTACCGGACGTAAATTAGCAAATAGCTTGCACTCTTTTCTTATGGCTAAGAGCCCATCTTCAGGATGCACCTTTGCTTTCGGGTCATCCCACTTTGGCCCACCAAGAGCACCGAGTAATATGGCATCACACTGTTTGCACATTTTTACTGTCTCTTCGTTGAGAGCTGTCTCCAGTGTATCTATAGCAATACCACCTATCAATCCCTGGTGTAAACGAAATCTATGCCCAAAGTCTTCACCCACTGTTTTTAGAACTTTTACCGCCTCGGCTACAACCTCAGGGCCAATGCCATCACCAGACAAAACTGCAATATCAAATTCCATATCTATTCACCTCTCATTCCTTGCTGGGCGTCCTCCAAGCGTAATGAAGAATTCCGAAGGTCCCGCGCCATCACTCAGGATGATAGCTAAATACCTTATAATCTATGTTTAGTATATTCAATTAGCCCACCGGCATCAATTATATCACTCATAAATTCAGGATAAGGATTGGCCATAACTGTCTTGCCTTTGGAAATATTCTTAATCTCGCCAGTGAACAAATCTACTTCTAGTATATCGCCTGCCTCTGTTTCAGCTACTGACTCATCGCATTCTAGCAGGGGCAATCCAATATTAATGGCATTGCGGAAGAAAATACGAGCAAAACTCTGAGCAATAATGCATGAGATACCACTCGCTTTGATAGCTAAAGGAGCATGTTCCCGAGATGAACCGCAGCCAAAATTAGTAGCAGCAACGATTATATCTCCAGACTCAACTTTAGTAGCAAATTCCGAGTCAATATCCTCCATGCAATGCTTGGCTAATTCAGTGGGTTCAGAAATATTAAGGTATCGCGCTGGGATAATAACATCCGTATTAACGTTACTTCCGAATTTGTGAACCTTACCTCTTAATTTCAAACTCCCCTTTGTCCTCCTTTACCATAAGATCAAACAAGGCGGGTATACCTTGGGCGTAGGTAAACCTCCTGATTCTTCTTTCTGCTAGCCTGACATACTCGTCCTCTATATCATAACCCACATAGTGCCGCTTTGTTCTTACTGTGGCTATAGCTGTTTGCTCATTTCCCATAAAGGGGTCTAAGACGACATCCCCTTCATAAGCATAGAGTTGAATAAGCCGCTAATTCTTTCGTCTTCAAATATTTCTACCAGATGGATTTGGCATGTTTCTGTTCTCTCTACCTTTGTTGAAATAGCACAGCTCATATTTCCGCTTTTGGAAGTGGCCTATCAAGAAAGATTTGAATCTATCTCCTCTGGGCTGGCAATTCTGCCCAGAATAGCGCTGGCAGCAGCTACAGCCGGCCCAGCCAGATAGACTTCAGATTTTGGGCTTCCCATTCTGCCGACGAAATTGCGGTTGGTGGTAGATAAGCAGCGCTCCCCAGCAGCTAAAACCCCCATATGGCCACCAAGGCAAGGCCCACAAGTAGGAGTGCTTACCACTGCCCCAGTCTCTATGAAAATTTCTATCAACCCTTCTCTCAAAGCATCAAGATAAACTTTCTGCGAGCCCGGGAGAATAATGCATCTAATTTCTGGATGTATTTGCCTCCCCTTGAGCAATTTAGCTGCTATTCTCAAATCGTCAAGGCGACCGTTGGTGCAACTGCCAATCACCACCTGGTCTAGTTTTATGTCACCCACCTGGCTTATAGGTTGAGTATTAGAAGGGAGATGCGGGAAAGCTATTTGAGGCTCAATTTTCGATACGTCGTATTCGATGATTTTGGAATATTCAGTATTCCCAGACGGGTGAAATTCTTCGCTTCGCTCAGAATGGCAATGATGAGAATGTTCCTTTATGTATTCTTCAGTTTTCCCATCCACTTTAAACATACCCGCTTTGGCTCCGGCTTCAATAGCCATATTTGCCATTGTGAACCGCCCATCCATTGGTAGTTCGCCAATCACCTCGCCGCCGAATTCCATAACTGAGTAAAGGGCACCATCCACACCAATATCGCCAATGGTATAGAGAATGAGGTCTTTGCCACCAATCCATTTAGGTAACTTGCCGTGATAAACGAATTTGATTGTTGGTGGTACCTTCATCCATATCTCTCCTGTCGCCATAGCCACGGTGATATCAGTTGAGCCCATACCAGTAGCAAAAGCACCTAAAGCGCCGTAGGTGCAGGTGTGAGAATCAGCACCAACGATAACCTGACCCGGCAAAACAAAACCCTGCTCAGGTAAAAGCACGTGCTCTATCCCCATACGCCCTACCTCAAAGTAAATTATTCCCTGCTCCTTCGCAAATTCCCGCATCAGCTTCGCCTGCTCTGCAGATTGTATATCTTTGTTAGGGCAAAAATGGTCAGGGACCATGATCACTTTTTTAGAATCAAAAACCTTGGATATCCCGAGCTTTTGAAATTCCCTAATAGCTAAAGGCGCTGTTATATCATTCGACAGCACCAGATCAACCTTCACATTTACAAATTCGCCAGGCTTAACGTTCTCTTTGCCACTATGGGCTGCTAAGATTTTCTCAGCTAAAGTTCTCATTGATGTCACTTCGTGCGGCGAGAAACTATATTTTTTGTTTCAGTTAAAACCGATCCCAATTACTACACCGGCGGCAACTCGTGAGGGATCAGCCACTCCACTAAAGCCAAAAATAGAAACCACCGTAAACAGAGCTGCCCCTAAAGCAATCAAAACGTACGTACGTATTCCCACTGGCTTGGCCAGCTCGTTTTCGTTGGTAGCCAATAGCTGCGCCTAAAACAGCAGTCAGAAGCAAGCGCAATATCATTTCCAGCCATGAGGGCAATTAAGCTTTTCCCTCCTCAGCCGCTTTCCTGGCCAAAAGCCGATTCAGAGCATTCATATACGCCTTCGCACTGGCAACCATAATGTCGGTAGAGGCACCGCGTCCTGTATATGTTATCCCATCACTCTCGATTCGAATTAACACCTCGCCAATGGCATCAATCCCTTCAGTAACTGATTTAATGGTGAATTCTGTAAGCTTATTGGGTATTCCAACTATGCGATTAATAGCTTTATATATGGCATCTACTGGTCCTGCACCTAAGGCAGCATCAGCTAGGCTTTGTCCATCAGGCCCAACGAGCCTCACTGAAGCTGTAGGAAGGCAATGGTCACCACAAAAAACCTCAACATGGGCAAGATGGTATGCTTCAGTGGCAGTGCGAAGTTCTTCCGTCACCAAGGATTCGATATCACGGTCGGTGATTTCCTTCTTCTTATCGGCCAACTCTTTAAAGCTATGAAAGGCATGGCTCAGGGCCTCTTCATTTAAAGCATAGCCAAGCTCCGCTAATCTTTCTCTGAAGGCATGCTTGCCGCTTAGCTTACTCAACACGAGGCTACTTGCCGGGATTCCAACCGATCTGGGATCTATGATTTCATAAGTTGTGGCTTCCTTTATTAAACCATCTTGATGAATGCCTGACTGATGGCGGAAAGCGTTTGCCCCCACGATAGCCTTATTGGATTGCACAGCGAAGCCAGTAAGTTCGCTTACAAGACGGCTTGTCTTGTAAATCTGAGTGGTATCAACATTGCTAGTAAGGTGAAATAAATCCTGGCGAGTCCTCAGCGCCATAACGATTTCCTCCAAAGAGGTATTTCCGGCTCGCTCTCCGATACCGTTGATAGTGCATTCAACCTGCCGCGCACCTTTTCGTATCGCTTCGAGGCTATTAGCTACCGCCAAGCCCAAATCATTATGGCAATGAACGCTAATTACAGTCCTATGGATATTGGGTACATTAACTAGAATGCTTTGGATCAAGTCACCAAATTCATGTGGAGTGGCATAACCCACAGTGTCTGGTATATTCACTGTGGTCGCCCCAGCATCAATCACGGATTCTAAGATATGGTAGAGGTATGCACGTTCGGCCCGGCTGGCATCCATAGGCGAAAATTCAACATCGTCAACATAATTTCTGGCTCTAGTCACCATTTTCCTGCCCATCTCCAAAATCTCCTCACGGCTTTTGTTAAGCTGATAGAGAAGATGGATATCAGAGGCGGAGAGAAAAACATGAATTCGCGGGTGGGCTGCTTCTTTAATTGCTTCCCATGCTCTATCTATAGCCTTGGCATTTGCATGGGACAAAGCGCAGATTACAGGCCGTTGAACTTCTTCGCTAATAAGGCGAACAGCCTCGAAGTCACCGGGAGAGCTGACGGGAAAACCAGCTTCAATAACATCGACACCAAGCTTTTCCAGTTGTTTGGCTATCTTCAGTTTCTCTTGAGCATTTAAACTTGCACCGGCTGCTTGTTCTCCATCGCGCAGGGTGGTATCGAAAATCATCACCTTGTCCATGGTTCATTCCTCTTAGCGCTTCACTTTGAGAGATCTACTCTCCAATTTAAATTGTACTGGTATGATCCCACACTCCTTATCTAAGTATCTATTTTTTCTTAAGCCAGGGCATCATGTTTCTCAGTTTTTCGCCGATAACTTCGATAGGATGTTCTGCCTCCATGCGTTTCATAGCGTTGTAGCTGGGCCGGCCAGCTTGGTTCTCTAAAATCCATTCTCTAGCAAAGCTCCCATCCTGGATCTCTGTCAGAATTTGCTCCATCTCTTCTTTAACTAAATCGTTGATGATTCGCGGGCCTCGACTGTAATCGCCGTATTCAGCAGTATCGCTTATCGAATATCTCATATACTTCAAGCCACCTTGATACATAAGGTCAACGATGAGCTTCAGTTCATGGAAACATTCAAGATAGGCAATCTCCGGTTGGTAGCCAGCCTCTACGAGTGTCTCAAAGCCAGCTTTGACTAATGAAGTGACCCCTCCACAGAGCACTGTTTGTTCACCGAAAAGGTCGGTCTCTGTCTCTTCAGCAAAAGTCGTCCCCAGGATGCCAGCCCTGGCACAACCAATACCTTTGGCATAAGCTAAAGCAATATCCCTAGCTTTGCCCGAGGAGTCTTGATGTATAGCAACTAAGGCTGGAACCCCAGAACCCTCAACGTAAAGCCGGCGTAGTATATGTCCCGGACCTTTAGGAGCTATCATACTAACGTCGATGTTGGAAGGTGGCACAATTTGTGAATAGTGGATATTAAAACCATGTGCGAACATCAGAGTTTTGCCATGTGCTAACTCCTTCTCGATTGACTGTTGGTAGATTCGAGGCTGTAGATTGTCAGGAGCCAGCATGATAATAATATCCGCTGCTTTTGCTACTTCAGCAGCATTAGATACTTCAAAACCATTGTCTTCTGCTGCTTTCCAGCCCTCGCTACCCGCCGCTTCAGCAACAATAACTTGGCACCCACTATCCTTTAGATTTTGAGCATGGGCATGCCCCTGGCTACCATAGCCAATAACACCAATCGTTTTCTCTTTGATTAAATCTAAGCTAGCATCCTTGTCATAATAAATTTTAGCCATGTTTTCCTCCTTAAAATTCTAATATCCAAATCCTAAACTTTTTAAATTTAGTGTCTATTAGCCTGAGCAGCTCCTCCACGAGTTAAAGCAATTCTACCAGTCCTATTAATCTCAGTCACCCCGAAACCGCGAAGAAGTTCAAGTAGCGATTCCAATTTATCTTCATCGCCAGTGACTTCCACTGTCAGTGAATCAGAAGCAACATCAACTATGTTGGCTCGGAAAATGTCAACAATCTGTATAATTTCACTTCTCGTTGCAGTGGTAGTCTTGACTTTAATTAAGGCTAATTCTCTGGTTACTATATCTTCTGCAGTTATGTCAGACACCCTAACCACATTGATTAACTTATCTAATTGTTTTCTGACTTGCTCTATCCTTGCAGAATCGCCGTTAACAACAACAGTCATACGGGATAAGCCAGGTTGTTCACTATGCCCCACGGCGATGCTCTCTATGTTAAAGGCTCGACGCCGAAACAAGCTAGACACTCTATTCAACACACCAGGCTTATTTTCTACCAAAGCTACCAAAGTATGTTTCATACCAGTCAATTTGTTTTCCTCAAAATATGTTAATAACTCTCTGGCCTTGGCCTCTCCAGAATTTGGCTGAGGCTTTCTCCCGGTTGCACCATAGGATAGACATTTTCCTCTGGTTCAACAACAAAATCAATAAGGAAAGGTCCAGGGTAATCCATTGCTTTTTGTATAGCCGGAGTTACCTCCTCCCTGCTTTTCACCTTGATTCCAGGTATATCATAAGCCTCGGCAATTTTCACGAAATCGGGGTTCCACAGCTTCGTATCAACATAGCGACGCTCATAAAAGAACTCCTGCCACTGCCTCACCATTCCCAGATAGCCATTGTTGATGATAGCTATCTTAACGGCAAGGTGCTCCTGCACTATAGTCCCTAACTCTTGAACGGTCATTTGAAAACCACCATCACCGGCAATACACCACACCGTTTCCTCAGTCTGACCAACTTTAGCTCCCATCGCAGCAGGAAGCTCAAATCCCATAGTGCCTAAACCACCTGAAGAAATAAAACTGTTAGGCTTAGTATAAAGGAAATGTTGTGCTGCCCACATTTGATGTTGCCCTACTCCTGTAACTATTATAGTGTCGCCCTGGGTAACTTCATGAATCTGACGAATAACATATCCAGCTAAGAGCGCATCG
>Ga0114920_10001363_pt1 | contig 11216 bp, 7 predicted proteins | sample ChitaG_FD_88683 | JGI IMG/M metagenome (GOLD analysis project Ga0114920, IMG submission 88683) | Deep subsurface microbial communities from South Pacific Ocean to uncover new lineages of life (NeLLi) - Chile_00310 metaG | ecosystem: Environmental > Aquatic > Marine > Oceanic > Sediment ...
CCCAGGTGATGCCTGAAGACCCGATCAGGCCTTATCGAGTGATGCTTATGATGTACGACAAAGCGAAAATGCCTGACAAAGCGATTAAGATCGCCGTAGAAATAACCCAGATGGACCCCAATAATTACGAAGCTTTCTACAACCTCGGTTACATGTACATGAATAACAAAAAGTACAACGCAGCCATTGCAGCGTTCAGCAAGGCAATGGAATTGAATCCGGGGTATGAATACACGTATTCGAATATCGGCTATATCTACTATCTGCAAAAAAAGTACCAACAGTCCATAAATATATATAAAAAGCTCGTCGAGATCGTCCCTGACAATGTCAATGCCTTGTATTTTATCGGCGTCAACTACATGCTCCTCAAGAATTTTGATTCCGCAGTGGACCCTTTAAAGAAAGCCGTGGATCTACAGCCCAACAACGCGAATGCTCTGTACAATTTGGCCATCGCCTACTTGAATCTCCATGATAACTACAGCGCTAGAGAGATCTACAACAAGCTAAAGACCATTGATCCGGGGTTGGCGAAAAAGCTCGAAGAGCACCTAAGATAGAGATATTCTGGATTAAGATACGCATCGCCCGCTCGCCTCCGGATGACTTACTCCTCAGCTTACCTGACTGCTTTTGAAACTGTCACGGAAATGGAGATGTTTAATATGAGTGCATGTGAATTGACAAGAACCTGGCTGTTATGGTATATATAAAAACCTGTTTCGGCCTTCATTCCAAAGATTAACCTCACCTTCTCAAAGCAATGAGGTTTTAAATACAGTAATAATTTCTTCAGCCTTTATCCATCCGAATAAAAAGTTAAGGGCAGGTGGCGAAATTGGCATACGCGCTAGGTTTAGGACCTAGTTCCTGATAAAGGAGTGCGGGTTCGAATCCCGCTCTGCCCATTGACAATCTATACGAAAAAGAGAAATGGATGACAGACCAAACAAAGATGAAAAGCAGCATGAAAACCTTGAAAGGATGCAAGAGGGAGATTGAACTGGATATTGACGCAGATGAAGTCATGGAAGAATTCAACAAAATCGTGGCTCAATTCTCATCCAGTGCGAAGATACCAGGCTTCAGACCTGGTAAAGTTCCCAAGGACCTGATCAAGCAAAAGTTTTATCCAGAAATCAAGGACTCACTGATCAATGCATTAGTCCCGAAGGCTTTAAACAGAGAATTGAAAGCTCAAAATGTCAATCCGGTGGGAATGCCGGTTGTGACTGAGCTGAACTTTAAGGAAGGAGAGCCCCTTCACCTAAAGGCTCAGTTTGAGGTATGGCCGGAGTTCGAGCTTCCGCAATACAAAAAAATCAAGGTCAAACAGAAAAAAGTCACTGTTGCACCAAAAGAGCTTGAGCAGTCGCTCGAAGACCTCCGGGCGAAGTCCGCGGAATATGTCCCGGTCGAGGGCAGGGGAGTGGCTGATGGGGATTACGTCGCTGTCGAATTGAAAGGCAAAGACCTGAAGACAAACAGGTTTCTTCCTCTGGAAAAAGGAATCATCCTTGCGGGGCACCAGGACAACGAAGAGAACTTAAACAAGAATTTGACAGGATTAAATCCAGGGGATGAGAGAACATTCACGATCGAACACGACAAAAGTCATCCGAACAAGAAATTGGCCGGGAAAGCAATCGAGTATGAGATGAAAGTCGTCTCCATCAAAGAAAGAACGCTTCCAGCGCTCGACGATGAATTTGCCAAGGGCCTTGGAGAGTTCAAAGACCTTAAAGATCTCAAGGAGAAAATTGAAAAGGAAATCACCTCTGCGAAAGAAAAAGCCGCGAAAAATGAGATGGTAGAGGAGATCATAAAGGAAATATCAGACAAACTCAGCGTAGAGCTTCCTGAATCTGTCGTAGAACAGGAGCAGGTGGCCGTCCTGAAGCGCATGCTCTCTTCTCGTCCCCAGCAGAATTCGAGTCAAGAGGAACTGGAGAAGTTGAAGATTGAAGGAAAAGGAAAAGCTGAGCAGAATCTCAGGAATCATTTGATTCTGCAAAAAGTGGCGGAGAAGGAAAAGCTGTTAGTGTCTGACGAGGAGCTTCATGAGGAGTTTAAGAAGATCGCTTCGGCGAACAATCTTTCAGTGGCAAAGGTTGTGGAGAGCTTTAACAGAGAAGGGAAGAGAGAAGAATTGAGAGACAACCTGGCTTTGAAAAAGACGGTTGACTTTTTGGTGGATAACGCTATAATAGAAAGGTAAGTTTTCTCATGACTCTTATCCCCCAGCATCCAGTCAAGTAAAAGCGAACTGAATATTCATAAGTTTAAACTGGCAACTGGAGTATAAAATATGCAAAATGCCCGCAGTCATTCTGAAGCGATCAAAAACATCGCTTTGATTCCCTTAAGAGATATCGTTGTTTTCCCTTCGACTCTTGTTCCGTTCATCATCGGACGTCCGTCTTCGATACAGGCCCTGGAAATGGCCACAGAAAAAGACAAGAGGGTTTTTCTTACCGCACAGATGGACCCCAACCTGGATAATCCCACTCCAAAGGATATTTATTCGGTAGGTGTGATTGCAAAAATTATCCGGTCGATAAAGATGGACGATAAGAACGTAAAAGTCATCGTGGAAGGAAGGAAACGGGCGCGGATCATCGAATATTTAAGCACCTATCCGTTTTTCCAGGTGCTGGTTAAAGAGATAAGAGAAATCGAAGGAGCCACAGCAGAATCCGGAGAAATGATCCAGAGAGTGTTGATACTCTTCGAGGATTATTTAAAACTCAGCCAAAACGCGAATTTTGAATCCATTATTCCAGCTTTGAAAGATAACAGTCCTGACAGGGTTGCAGACATCATCTCTTCCCACCTCTATCTTCCTTTAGAGGAAAAACAAAACCTTCTTGAGTCAATCAGTGTCCAGGAGCGGATTCGGAGGCTGAACTACCTCCTGGAGAATGAGATACTGAAAGTTCATACAAGACTGAAAAAAGATGGAAAAAAGCCTGGCCGAAAAAAAATCGAAATCAAAGACACAGGACAAAGAATACTCCCAACGGGTTTGACCTTCAAAAAGGAAGACCAGCCAAACGAAATCGAGGAGTTGAAGCAAAAAGTCGCGAAAGCGAATATGCCCAAGGATGCAGAGGAAAAAGCCTACAAAGAGATTGAAAGACTGGAATCCATGCCTCCAATGTCAGCAGAGGCGACGGTTTGCCGGAACTACCTCGACTGGCTGATATCACTGCCCTGGAATAAAAAATCTAGAGAGAAGAGAAACCTGAAGGATGCCGAACGAATTTTAAATGAAGACCATTACGGATTAGAAAAGGTCAAAGAAAGGATACTCGAATATCTCTCCATTCGCCAGCTTGTGAGAAACCCGAAAGGAATCATCCTGGGTTTCATCGGTCCTCCTGGAGTCGGGAAGAGCTCTCTTGGCCGCTCCATTGCACGCGCAACTGGGAGGAAATTCGTGCGGCTATCGCTCGGTGGCGTAAGGGATGAGGCAGAGGTTCGAGGGCACAGAAGGACTTACATCGGGGCTTATCCGGGAAGGATCATCCAGATGGTCAAGAGAGCTGGAACGAAGAATCCGGTCTTTCTGCTGGATGAAGTCGATAAGATGAGCATGGATTTCAGAGGAGACCCGGCATCGGCTTTGATGGAAGTTCTGGACCCGGAACAGAACAACACCTTTTTAGACCATTACATCGATACTGATTTCGATCTCTCTCAGGTCATGTTTATAGTGACCGCGAACATGATCGAGCCTGTGCCACGTCCTTTGCTCGACAGGATGGAAATCATCCGGCTTCCGGGTTACACAGAAGATGAAAAACTGCAGATTGCCAAAGATTTTCTTTTATCCAAACAGCTGAAGATCCATGGCTTGAAAGAAAAAAACCTCAATATTTCGGATAAAGCGTTCATGAAGCTTAACCGTGGATACACGCGGGAGGCCGGAGTCAGGAATATTGAGCGGGAGATCACATCCATCTGTCGGAAGGTCGTCAAGAAGGTCGTGTCTAAGGGAAAATCTCATGTCGAAAAAGTCAACGCAAAAAATATTGAGAAGTACCTGGGTATTCCGAGATTCAGACGTAAAGAAATCGATAAAAAAGACGAGGTTGGGGTGGCAATTGGAATGGCCTGGACCGAATTCGGAGGAGAACTTCTGACATTTGAAGTGACCAAAGTTCACGGAAAGGGGAACTTCATGTTAACCGGGCATCTTGGGGAAATCATGCAGGAATCCGCTCAAGCTGCGTTCAGCTATGTCAAGGGAAAGATCTATGAGTTTAACATCGCCAAGGATTTGCATAAAAATTATGATATTCATATTCATGTCCCAGAAGTCGCACAGCCAAAAGAAGGTCCGTCTGCAGGCATAACCATCGCAACTTCGATCATTTCCCTCCTGACTGAGATCCCTGTGAGCAAAAAGGTGTCCATGAGTGGGGAAATTACCCTAAAAGGAAAAGTCCTTCCTGTGGGGGGCATCAAAGAAAAATTATTGGCGGCTCATCGGGAATTGATAAAAGAAGCCATTCTGCCATTCGACAACAAGCCAGATTTAAAGGATATTCCGAAGAAAATTATGGATGATATGAAAATTCATTTTGTCGAGAACATGGACGAAGTTCTGGAAATCGCTTTGACGAAGAAACTTCCCATGAAGGCAAAAAAAGATAAAAAACCCGATACTTCCGAACTCTCCGAAGGCGACGAAGAAGGGGAGACCCTCAGAAGTCGGATGTAAATCACTGAAATAAAATAAGCATTATTTCCGAATAATAAACCTGGATTATTCACAAGTTAACCATCGAAAATAAATTCAATACCGAGGTAAAAAAATGAAAGAGTTCAATTTAGCTGAGCTGGAAAACAAAAAAATCCCAGAATTGTCTAAGATTGCTGGCGATGTCGGTCTCCCTCAGGATGAAACAGAAGACACGAGAAAGCACGATCTCATGTTCAAGATCTTAGAAGCCCAGGCCAAAAAGAATGGCATGCTTTTCTCCGAAGGAGTCCTGGAGACTCTTGATGATGGCTTTGGGTTTTTACGAGCGCCTGAATTCAGCTATCTGCCCAGTCATGACGATATCTACGTGTCACCTTCGCAGATTCGAAAGTTCCAGCTCAGAACAGGAGATACCATATCAGGGATTGTCCGTCCCCCCAAAGAAGGAGAAAAATATTTCGCGCTGATCAAGATCGAAGCGATTAATTTCACTCATCCGGAGGTCATTCTCGATCAAAGACGGAATCTGTATTTTGACATGCTCACGCCCCTCTATCCTTTCGAGAAGATCAATCTTGAGGACAGCAAAAAAGACCTGAATGCGAGAATTATGGACCTCTTGACTCCGATCGGAAAAGGCCAGAGGGGACTCATCGTCTCTCCTCCTCGAGCAGGGAAGACTACTCTTCTGAAAACGATCGCAAAATCAGTCGAAAAAAATCATCCGGAGATCATCCTTATTGTCCTTCTCGTTGCTGAAAGACCAGAAGAGGTAACCGATTTCCAAAGGAGCATCAACGGGGAAGTCGTGGCATCGACTTTCGATGAACCTCCTGCACGAAATGCCCAAGTGGCCAGCCTTGTCCTTGAGAAGGCCAAAAGGCTTGTGGAAATCAAGAAAGATGTGATCATTCTTATGGACAGTATCACACGCCTGGCCAGAGCCCATAATGCGATCATGCCGCCTTCTGGCAAGGTTCTCTCCGGTGGGATCGACGCCAACGCCCTGAATAAGCCGAAAAAGTTCTTCGGCTCGGCCCGTAAAGTTGAAGAGGGAGGAAGTTTGACCATAATTGCGACCGCACTGGTCGATACCGGAAGCCGGATGGACGAGGTCATTTTTGAGGAGTTTAAAGGCACGGGGAACATGGAAATTAACCTCGACAGAAGACTCGTGGATAAGAGATTATTTCCTGCGATCGATATTTCACGTTCAGGAACGAGGAAGGAAGAACTTCTGATTAAAGATCAAGATCTGAACAGAATATGGATATTGAGAAAAGTCCTCGCACAGTTGAGTGAGGTGGAAGCGATGGAACTGCTGCTGGATAAAATCTCCAAGACAAAAACAAACTCAGAATTCTTGAACTTGATGAGTAAAGGCTTATAACAGAAGACAGGCTGTAAGACAGCCATCCCTTTAGCCTCTGAGCGAAATCCTCCGAAATCTCACCCAATTTCTTTTTCTATAACCAAAATCTCAGGCATTATTCTGTCTTGTCGTCTACTAAACACTCAGAATGATATTGTTTCAATCGAAATTTCATTATTGTATTATTATCCAAGTTGGTTTTCTGGTATGATTATCAAACAATTCTGAATCAAGGAGGGAATCTATGAGACAAAACGCCAAATTCTTACGGACTATTCAAATATTCACAGTGGTGTTCCTTGTTTTGGGATTGTGGACCCAGCTTGCCGAAGCCCAGAAAAAGATCAAGTCTCCAGAAGAATACTTTGGATTTCAGCTCGGCAGCGATAGAAAGATCGCGCGCTGGGACAAGATTGTTGACTACTACAAGCTGTTGGAGAAAGAAAGTGACAAGATCAAAGTCATTAACATGGGGCCATCCACTATGGGCAATCCCTTTCTTGTGGTCATCATATCCTCTCCGGAGAACCTGGCTAATTTGAACCGGCTTCAAGAAGTGAACGCCAAGCTCAGCGATCCGAGAGGAATCCCGGAAGCAGAGATCAAAAAGCTGGTCAAAGAGGGAAAGGCGGTCATGTGTCAGTCCATGAGCCTCCATGCCACCGAGATCGGAGGCACCCAGATGGCGCCTGAACTGACCTATGACCTTGTAACCCGGGGAGATGAGGAGACACAGCGCATCCTGAACAACGTGGTCTTCTTCCTGATACCGAGCTTCAACCCGGACGGCCAGATCATGGTCACTGATTGGTACCGCAAGACTGTGGGTACGGAGTACGAGGGGGCTGGCCTCCCCTGGCTGTACCACCTGTATGCCGGACACGACAACAACCGGGATGGTGACTTTATCAATTTGGCTGAGTCGGTGTACGCAGCCAAGATCATGTACCGGGACTGGGTTCCACAGGCCTACATCGATCATCACCAAATGGGAAGCTCCGGTGCCCGATTCTACGTTCCGCCCTACTGCGAACCCATTCGTCCTTACGCTGATCCTCTGATCTGGCGGGAGCACAGCTGGTACGGCGCCCATATCGCCTACAAGCTGGAAGAGGCCGGGAAATCAGGCATCCTCAACGCTGCCCAGTATCCCGGCTGGGGCCATTTCGGATGGCACTGGATCACTCCCTTCCACAACATCGCCGGGATGCTCACCGAATCAGCCAGTGCAAGGCTGGCATCGCCTCTTTACATCCATCCCGAGCAGCTCCGTGGCGGTTCCAGGCAGTTTCCAGCCTACGAGGCCCAGTCTACGTTCCCGAATCCCTGGCCGGGCGGCTGGTGGAGGCTCCGGGACATCGTCGAGCAGAAGAAAATTTCCGCATGGGCGCTTCTGGACCTTGCGGCCAGAAACAAGGAGACCGTCCTTTGGAACGCCTACCTGAAGGCCAAAAGACAGACAGAACGGGGCGCTCAGGGCAAGCCCAAAACATATATCATACCCATAGCTCAGCATGATCCACTGACCGCTGTGAAGATGATCAACACCTTGTTGTTATCCGGAATCGAGATCAATCAAGCGCAGAATGATTTCACCGTGGATGGTGTGATTTATCCAAAAGGTTCCTTCGTCATCTCTCTGGCTCAGCCCAAGATGGGATTGATCCGGAACCTGCTCGGCCGGACTTTTTACGCCGACAACGAATGGACCAGGGACTCAGACGGTTCACCGCGCCGTCCTTACGACCTGGCGACGCACACAATGAACGAGTTCATGGGTGTGCGTGTCAATCCTGTTAACGATGTGGTCCAAGGCGACTTTCAGATACTCAAAGAGCAAGTGCCTGTTTCAGGTAAGGTTGAAGCTGGCGGACCTGGATATGTGCTTGACGGAAGACTGAATGACAGTTTCAAGGCCGTAAACCTTCTGCTTGATAAAGGGATTGTGGTTCGGCGTGTGGATAAGGCAGTCTCAGGACTCCGTCCCGGAGACTTCATCGTTTCCAGAGGAAAAGAGGCTGTTCTCAAGGAAGTGGCCGGACAGACGGGCGTTGATTTTAAGGCCCTGAAAAATAAAGTCAAGGAGGGTACGCATCAGGTTCAAAAACCTCGTATCGGTATGTATCAGCGCTATTACGGCGGAAACATGGATGAGGGCTGGACTCGTCTAGTTCTTGAAAAATTCTCGTTTCCGTATACATCACTGATGGATGCAGAGATTAAGAAGGGAGACCTTATCAAAAAGTATGACGTCATCATCCTGCCAGACGATTCGACAGGCGCTATCATGGGCGAAGTCACAGGGAGATACCGCCGCTACTTTTCCTCAGTTCCTCCCGAATACCGCAGCGGCATCGGCAGAGAAGGTGTTGAGGCACTGAAGGCTTTTGTGGAAAAAGGGGGAACACTTGTTACTCTTGGTGGAGCCTACAGCTTCGCGGTCGAGAAATTCGGGTTGAGCGTCCGCAACCGCGTTGAAAACCTCGACTCCAAGGAATTTTTCTGCCCAGGTTCGACTGTAAAAGTGAATATCAATAACTCTCATCCGCTGGCCTACGGAATGCCTTCGGAGAGTCTGGTCATCTTCCGGGGGAGCCCGGTCTTTGCGGTCTCTTCAGGGCAGAACAGTGAAAACTATGAGACCATAGTCCGCTACCAGGAGAGGAATCTCCTGCAGAGCGGCTGGCTGATAGGGGAGGAGCACCTGTCCAATATGCCGGCGATGGTCAATGTCAAATACGGCAAAGGCCAGGTAGTTCTGATCGGGTTCCGGACCCAGCATCGGTGTCAGACCCACGGCACGTTCAAGCTGCTCTTCAATGCCTTGATCCGCTGACCCGGCATGGTCGAAATTGAGGCGGAGTATGGGATCCAAAGACCGGACGAGCCAGATACAAGATTTCTCCTGACAAAGAATCGCCTCTAATAATCTCAAATTTATTTTCCATTTCATTCTTAACAGGGAAAATGTTGTCTTTTCAATCTGAAAGAGTGAGATTATTCAATAATATCAACGTTATTCTATAAGACTAGAAAGAGTACAAAATAATGATAGATATGAAATAATAATTTATCTTTACTGTTGATAAATGGTTCCATATTTGGTACCAATAAATATATTGGAGTGAATCATGAATAAACATGCGATTTCAATCAAATGGAGCGACGAGGACAATGGTTTTATCGCCACAATTCCTGGAATACAAGGACTTAGCGCTTTTGGAACAACTCGAGAGGAAGCTCTCTCCGAATTGAATGTTTCGTCTGAAGCGTATTTTGAATCCTTAAAAAAGTCTGGCAGACAATTACCTGATGAAGAAAAAATTATCACCTACAGTGGACAAATCCGCCTTAGAATGCCCAGAAGCCTTCATGCAGATCTATCTAACAGGGCAAAAGATGAAGGTATTTCCCTTAACACATACATAGTCACTCTATTATCAGAGAGACATATTGAAAAAAACCTGCTCAAAGAAGTTACATCTTTAAGAAGAAAGCTTGAGATCATGAATTCCAAAATAATGAACAGTACGTACAACGCAAGCCATTCTATTCATAAAATTGAAGAACGCAGAGATAAATATAGAGGCAAAAAAAAATAAAGAAGATAGTTTTATCCAATACCTAAAGAATCATTTCCCACAATGCGATAGGGGAGATGTATATCTTAATAAGCCCTCATATCTCAATAAAGCAAAATAATTTCCCAAAATGGGAACATTTCTATTGACATTCTTTTGGGAACTCTAAATATTATGGAGGAAATATAATGACTTACAAAATAATTAAAACTGAGGGAGACTACCAAAACGCATTATCCCGCATTGATGAGTTAATGGATGCTGAACCAAACACTCCTGAGGGGGATGAATTAGAGCTTCTAGTGACTCTTGTCGAGCTATATGAAGATAAAAAATATCCAATTGACATGCCTGATGCTGTCGAAGCTATTAAGTTTAGAATGGAGCAGCTAGGGTTAAATTAAGTGGTTTTTTTATCGGAACAACTGAAGATTCATCCAGCAATCATTGCAGGAAGAATCCGGTTTGAAAAAAACAATTATAGGATATTATCTCAGTTTGTTGGCAGGGGAGAGGTTAAACAGCTATTCAATTAGAGATGGATAAAGTGAATTAATGCCCAAAAGCCTAGGACTTCGACAGATTTAGCTTTTTGACGACTCTTTCAATGTCTTTCCTATCAATCACACGCATTATAATAATGGTTTTATCATGTACCCTATAGAGGACTCTAAAATCTCCTGATCTAATCCTGTAGATCGGCGGTTTGAATCCTTTTAGCTTCTTGATATTTGGACTGGGAGCAAAAGGATTGGAAGAGAGCTTTTTGATGGAAGCGATAATTTTTATGCGTCGGTCTTCAGGAACACAACCCAGATCATCAACGGCCGAGTAGGTGAGTTGGATGTCGAATTTTTTCAACCTTATTCTTCTGACCGGGAAAGATACTCATCTAGAGATACGATCCTTCCTTTTCTGATATCATCTTCAGCCTTTTTAATTTTTTTTTGTATAGAAGGACTGTGCTCGATGATAAAGTCTTCGAGGTCGTCTTCTGTGAGGGGAAGCATAGAAGCGGCCGGCTTTCCCCTGTATGTGATGATCAGAGGATTCCCTTTCCTCACTTCAGCCAGAAGCTTGTTTGTTTTATTTTTCAAATCAACCGTATTTACAACTTTCATGATTATTTCTCCTATATAGCTATTATAATAGCCTTTTATAAAGTGTCAAGCCGTTATCACTCTCAGCCGTGGAACGGAACTGGCCAACATGAGCCTTTCAGACTTCATGGAAAACGTACATAGTATGTCGATATTTTTTCGACAAACTATGCGGCTTTTTACTATTTCTAAAAAACAGGACATTCCTTACAAACTCCTGCATAGGGGAAGCTGGCTTGCCTTGTGTAAATTCATGGGCAATATAAAAGCTCTTGTCTCGAATCACAATTTGGATTATATTCCCATTAACATGAACAAAAAACCCGGCAGAAACGATCCTTGTCCCTGCGGCAGCGGGAAGAAGTACAAAAAGTGCTGCAGCATCAACAAGTCGCAGGGCGGTTTTGTACATACACCGGAATCCTGGCTGCCTCCTGCTGAGCGAACGGGCA
>Ga0114920_10001364_pt1 | contig 11213 bp, 9 predicted proteins | sample ChitaG_FD_88683 | JGI IMG/M metagenome (GOLD analysis project Ga0114920, IMG submission 88683) | Deep subsurface microbial communities from South Pacific Ocean to uncover new lineages of life (NeLLi) - Chile_00310 metaG | ecosystem: Environmental > Aquatic > Marine > Oceanic > Sediment ...
AATGAGAGCAGAGGGTTCTACCCCCAGGGGAGAAGGCTCAAAGATGCTCGTCAGGGACGATGGTACGATCCTCGGCTCCATAGGCGGAGGAAACCTGGAGGCCAAAGTTCGTCGCGAAGCTATTGATGTCATAAGAGAGGGCAGGCCAAAGGTCCTGCATTTTGATCTGACAGGAAAAGAGGTTGCTGAAGACGGGATGCTCTGTGGTGGAAATACGGATATCCTCGTTGAACCAATTGTAGCTCAACCTACTCTATGCATTTTTGGGGCAGGGCACATCTCCTTTTCCATCTCCAAGATTGCCAAGATGGTGGGATTCAAGGTAGTTGTGGTTGACAATAGGACTGAGTTTGCTAACACCAACCGATTTCCCGAGGCAGATGAGATATTCGCTGAAGATTTCTCAGAGGTATTTTCAAGACTAAAGATCAACAGATCGTCCTATATAGTGATCGTGACCAGGGGCCATCAATTTGATGAAGAGGCATTGGAATGGGCAGTGAAGACCGAGGCTAGCTATATAGGAATGATAGGGAGTAGAAAGAAGAAAGGGGCTCTATTCTCGCATTTACAATCCAAAGGGATATCTAAGAAGTTACTTGAAGGTGTCTACGCCCCCATCGGAATTGATATCAATGCAGAAACACCTGAGGAGATCGCTGTGAGCATTATGGCCGAGATCATAAAGCTTAGAAGGGAAAAGGAAGGGACTCGGAGAAAAACCTGGAAGGTTTAAAGATTCCAAGAAATCTGGCTATAAATATAAAATGGAACCCATACCTGGTATCTTGCTTTCCGCGGGAAGTTCTGTACGTTTTGGCTCTGAGAAGTTGCTCACCCTCCTTCCAACAGGTGAAACGCTTTTCGAAAGAGCCCTCAAGGTCCATCTGCAAAGTCAGATCTCTCCCCTTATAGTTGTAGTTTCTGCTTTTCTTGGAAAGGTCATCCTCGAAAAAACCGGGATGCTCTCCCTTTCGAGGATTGCGATTGAAAAAGAGGTGGATCCCTGGTACTCCTTCTCGAGCCGATGGGGAGGCGGAAAATTGGTCATTAACAAAATGTTCAAGGAAGGAATGTCGTCCTCCATCCATAAAGGATTAGGTTGTCTAAGAGATGAAGAGAGGGATAACGGGGTTCTGATCTCCCTTGCAGATTTGCCCTATCTAAGTTGTGAGGCGATAAATTTTTTAATCAAAAAATTCCTGGACAAAAGGACGGGGGTTCTTGTTCCTGTCTTCAATGGCACTACAGGCCATCCGGTCATCGTTGATATAAATCGATTTAGAAATGATATCGTTAAGATAAAAGGTGATGTAGGCCTAAAAGTTCTCATTAACAAATACCCAAAAATGGTGGAAAGAGTCCCGTGGAAGGATGACTCAGTTACGTGGGATATTGATAATCCTAGGGATTTAGAAAGGTTATTATGAACTCAACTACCGAAAGACTGCTGGAAAAAGGGATGGATCTGGCCGGTGACCAGATAGTTACCGATCTCAGGGTGGGCCTCGGCTATACCGCAGCAGAGGTTTCAAACAAAGATGTAGGCCTGGCCTATACCTTTCAGCATGATATCAGCGGAACGTGCACTGCGATAAAACAGGCGGGAAAAATAACTGGAAGTACAGCCAAGGAGTTGGTTGGATGGATGGGGACAGGCGACCTTCTCTCGAGTGCAATGGGCTTAGCGACCTTGAATGCAGTGCTTCAGTCTTACCTCCCTGAAAGTCTGGGTGAGGATTTTCTCCCATTTCTGGAAATAGGCCCCAAGGATAGCGTAGGAATGGTGGGATATTTTCGGCCCTTGATTCAGCCTATCCGGCAAAAATGTGGTGAGCTTCTGATATTTGAAAAAGAAGCAAGCAAAGGAAAGGGATTATTGGGTCCGGAGGAGATCAGATTTCGCCTACCGGATTGCACCATTGTAATCCTATCTGCAACCACCCTGATAAATCACACATTTGACCAGATTACGAAATATATTGGACGAGCCAGAGAGGTGGTTCTGCTGGGTCCGTCTGCACCGCTCCTTCCAGATGCCTTTGAAAAAACCCCTGTAAGCTATCTGGGAGGCGTCCAGATGATCGACAGGGAGAAATGCCTTAAGATAGTCAGCCAAGGAGGGGGAACGCAAAGGCTTCTGAAGGCAGGCTCGGTGAAGAAAATAGTAGTTGCCACATCGACCCCGCCTACTTGACGAAGTACCCCGCAATCTTGAGGTAAACATCTGTGGGGCCCTGAAAAAAATGGTATTAGGCCTATAATTCATAAAGGGTTTCGTCTTTAAGGGGAGTCTTTGCCTTTTCTCTTGGCAGCCTCTTTTCCGGGAGGGCGAATGGTTCTTCTTCCAAAATATCTCCCATCTCTCCCTCAATTTTCTCAGGGTCTTCCCCTGCTTCCATCCTCTCTATTGCCTCCTTCATCCCTTTGCCCAGATTTAACCCGGAAATCTCGGAAAGTCTGCGCATTACACTGGCTGCCTGTTTCGGATCATCTTCGTTAAGATCGTGAGCCTCCCTTGCGAGCATACCAACGGCCTTTTCCATCCTCTCCTCATCAAAAGGGAGGGAATCTTTGCTATTCCCCTCAGGGCCTTGCTTCAGAATAGAAAAGCTCGATAGAAATCGCCTTAATTTCATCTCTCTGCATCTGGGACAGATTGGTTGTTTGCTTGTATTTATCGATTTTGAGTAAAAATTAAACAGGGTATTACACCTTTCACAGTAAAATTCATAGACGGGCATCTCTCCTCCCTTGATTTGTTCTTCTTTGTGCACAATATCAGCGGGATCTTGCCATGACAAGAAAAATGAGGGCGTTAATTTAATGCTAAGCCTTTGATTTTACTGAAAGCTGATGGCTGACAGCTAAACCCTTAGATTTAATGAGAAGGGGCTTGAGATGGAGCATTGAATTAGTGTAATAAAATAATATCATTAAAAAAATATTAGGTTAAAATTAGTTAAGGAAATAGATAGAGTTTTTTGTCGCGGAAGATTGAAAATTTAAATACCTAAATTGGGGCTACGATTATGAAAGATAGGCCATTAGTAGGAATAGTCATAGGAAGCACCTCTGACAGGGATGTAATGGATGAATGTATAAAGACCCTGAGGGAGATGGACATAGCTTTCGAAATAACCGTATCTTCTGCCCACAGGTCTCCGGATAAAACCAGGGACTACGCCATCAGTGCCTCTGATAGAGGGTTAGAGGTCATTATTGCAGGCGCTGGCTGGGCAGCCCATCTGGCCGGGATAATTGCTTCCTATACCACATTGCCAGTTATCGGTGTACCTATTGACTCCTCTCCCCTTAAGGGGATAGATTCGCTCCTGTCAACGGTCCAGATGCCCCCAGGTGTTCCTGTGGCTGCTATGGCAATTGGTAGAGGTGGCGCCCAGAATGCCGCTGTATTTGCTGCCCAGATACTGGCCCTCAAGTATCCTGACATTGCCAAGAGATTGGAGGCCCACAAAGAGCGACTGACAAAGGCAAGAGGGGGCACGAAAGATTGAGTCATTTTGTAAAAATTCATTCGGATGAATCCTTAAGAAAGGGCCTCGATGAAGCTGCTAAGATCATCTCAGAAGGAGGCATTGTAGCGTTTCCCACGGAATCTTTTTATGGTCTAGGTGCAGATGTGACCAATCCAGATGCCATAAAAAGGCTCTTTAAGATAAAGAGGAGAAATTCTGATCTCCCCATCCTCATCCTGATCTCTTCCCTCAGGAAGCTCCCTAAATATGTTACTTCTATCCCACCAGGGGCAAAAAGGATAGGGGAAAAATTCTGGCCTGGCGGGCTTACCATGATTTTTCAGTCCTCGCCTATCTTGCCATTAGTGTTGACGGCGGGTAAAGGAAAAGTGGGTATCAGGATATCCAGCCACCCTTTGGCCAATGCCCTCTCACGAGCCCTGGATGTTCCAATCACAGCAACAAGCGCCAATATCTCTGGAAGGCCTCCTTGCATAATGGCTGATCAGGTTGTAGAATGTCTAGGAGATGACCTGGATCTCATATTAGATGGAGGAACAACAGAAGGAAGATATCCGTCTACTATCCTTGATGTGACAGTTGATCCTCCTTTAATCATCCGGGAAGGGATTATTAAAACAGAAGAGATTATTAAGAGTGGCATTTATGAAAAGATAGTCGAGTCGTCGAGTTGTTAAGTGGTTAAGATCATACGACTCAACCAACTGACCACTCAACCATTTGACAAACTCCGGATAAGTGGAAAAAATAAAGATCATAGTTGTTACCGGTCTTTCAGGATCCGGAAAAACCACAGCAATAGATGCGCTCGAGGACGCTGGTTTCTTCTGCATAGATAATCTGCCAGTGATACTGCTGCCCAAGTTTTTGGAGCTAAGGGCAGAGGCTGGTTCGGAAATAACGAAGCTTGCCCTCGTTATGGATCTCAGGGAAAAAGAGTTTCTTCAAACTTATCCTGAGATCTTTAAAAGACTTAGGGAGGATAGATACCTCTTCGAGATCCTCTTTCTTGAGGCCTCTACAGAGATCCTACTAAGGAGGTACAGTCAGACCCGAAGAAAACACCCTCTAGGCGGGGATAAGAGCCTTCTTGAAGGGATTCAGACCGAAAGGGAGGAATTAAAAGAGCTAAGGGAGATTGCAGACCACATAATCGACACATCAAACTATAACGTTCATGAATTGAAGGAGATTATCCTGAATCATGTCCTAAAGGCAGTCCCTGCAAAAAGGATGAAAATTTACCTCCTATCCTTCGGGTACAAATATGGTATACCCCATGATGCGGATCTGGTCATTGATGTTAGGTTCCTTCCTAACCCTCACTTTGTTCAAGAATTAAAAAACCTTGATGGAACCTCCCCAAGTGTCAAAAAATATATGGATAGGTGGAAAGAGACCCATATCTTCCTTAAGAAATATCTAGGCCTCCTTAACTACCTCATCCCTCACTACGAAAAAGAAGGGAAATCCTCTTTGACCATTGCCGTGGGATGTACAGCAGGGACACACAGGTCTGTAAGTATTGCCGATGCTATTTATGGAAAACTTAAAAAAACAACAAACCTTATCGCCTTAACACATCGAGATATTGAATTAGACAGATAATGAGAGATGTATTTGGTTGTTCTAGATTAGACCAACTCGCAAAAGAACGGTTTGCAGTGCAGGGAATATTAGTATAGGGGAGTATGGAGAAAGATACCTACTGAAGACTTATCTCATGCTGCTCGGGATGAAAATCGTCCTTTCCAATAATAATAATGCGACGATTGATCCTTTTTTCCAATTCCATAACGGAATATCTTTCTTCCTCCTTTAGAGTCCTTTCTATTTCGGGATTCACCAAGAGATAGATTGCGCCCGTCTCACCTGAGAGAGACTCTCTCTCCAGATCCCTAAAGATATCATAACAGATTGTCGTGGGCGATTCAAGTCGCCCCCTTCCCTCACAGTATGGACAAGGCTCAGTTAGAAAGAGGTTTATATTTTCCCTTGTCCTCTTCCTGGCCATCTCAATCAGCCCCAACTCCGACATCTTCACGACAGTGGTCTTGGTCCTATCTCTTTCCAAGGCCTCGTTTACGGCCAGGAAAACACTCTCCCTGTCCTCTTCTCTATCCATATCTATGAAGTCAATAACAATCAGTCCCCCAATATTTCTTAATCTTATCTGATAGACAATCTCCTTAACAGCCTCCAGGTTTGTTTTTACAATTGTTTCTGTCAGGTTTCTTTTTCCTACATAGCTTCCTGTATTAACATCTATAGCCGTAAGGGCCTCTGTCGATTCAATGACAATATATCCCCCAGATTTTAGCCAGATCTTCTTATCCAAGGCCCTGTTTATCTCCATCTCGATACCATAGGCATCAAAAATAGGCTCCCTACCTTCGTAGAGTTCAACTGAGTACCTAAAATTTGGGACAAAGGTCTCTATGAACTCCATGACTGATTGATACTCTTCCCTTGAGTCGATCACCAGCCTGTCAATCTCTTTGGTAAAAAGATCCCGCACGGCCCTTAAGGTAATCGTTAGCTCCTTGTGAACCAGACTGGGTGCAGAGGATGTTTCTTTCTTCTTTTGAATATTCGTCCACAATTTGGTCAAGAACTCCATCTCGGATTCTAGCTTCTCTTTCGGTGCCCTCTCGCTTGCAGTCCTTACAATGAAACCCGCACTCGGAGGCCTTAACTCTTGCATGATCCTCTTTAACCTGGTTCTTTCTTTCTCGTCTTCTATCCTGCGTGAAATACCAATGTGGTCAACAGTGGGCATAAAAACCAGATGACGTCCGGGAAGCGTTATGTGAGAGGTCAGCCTGGCACCCTTTGCACCCAAAGGCTCTTTAGAGACCTGAACCAAGATATCCTGACCTTCTTGCAGGAGACCCTCTATATTAATATCACTGCCCTTTAGGAACCTCACCCGCAAAGGTGTAACAGCCTCCAAGCTATTATCCTCATCTGCTTCCTGCAACATGATCTGCTCCCAATACCGAAGATCATTATAGACGTCTGTCACGTATAAAAAAGCCGGTCTATCCAGACTTATATCTACAAAGGCTGCCTGCATTCCCGGTAGAACCCGTAACACCCTCCCAAGATAAATATTCCCCACAAGTTCCTGTTCAGGACCTCTTTTGACGTGGAGTTCAACCACAGTTCCGCTCTCCACCAGGGCCACCCTTGTCTCATGTGGTCTGGCATTAATTACCAGCTCATTGGTCATTATCGAGCCTCAGGTAAGGACGCATTTTGTTTTTAGAATCCTCATCCCCTCTATCTGGTTATCGGTTAGGTCAAATACCTCTTTCATAATCTCGGCAGGCTTCAAGCCCGGGCCTCTCCCATGTCTTACAGCTAACTCCATCTTGTCCCTGGATAACAGACTTAACTCCTTTACCTGAGATCGAATATCAACTGTCCTATCACCATTTCTGTGTCGCCTGATTACCGGATAGGTATCTACCCCCAGAAACCTATCGAGATACCCCTTGTTGAAAAATCCATTTATCTTGATATGAAAATAGCTTTCTTTGATCTGGGGAGGAGAGGCCTTCGTTGATATCTCCTTCATAAAAAGAACCCTAATACCAGAGGGTAACGCCCGATTAAGCCGCTTGACTGTTTGAGATGTGTCTTGAATATTCTTAGCTTGAATATCCATTATTTCAGCCAAGCTCTCTGTTCCCACAGGAAGAGCTAATGCAAAGGATACCTTTGGCATGGGATGATAACCACCAGAATAAACCAAATCCATCCCAGCCCTTCTGAGTGCCCTTATGAACAATCTAATAAGCTCTAAGTGACTGAGATATCTTGCTTTTTCAAGTTTTGTAAAATGTAGCCGATACCTTTTAATCCTGTCTTTTGATCCCTCTGATTTAGGGGTATCTTCTTCTTTAAGGTGATGGAAGCTATCAAATAAGACCGGGGAAATGTCGGGGTCGTTACAGACACCACAGCTCGAACAACGCTCCCTGGAATCAGCAGTTTTTTCAGCCTTTATAGCCTTTTTCCACTCCTTAAGTAGGAATTCCTTAGATACTCCTGAATGGAGATGTTCCCATGGTAGGATCTCATCATGACCCCTTTCTCGAAGAAGGTAAAAATCTGGATCAAGGCGGTGCCTTTTAAAGGCCTTTTTCCAGATGTCCAAATTAAGGTGCTCACTCCAACTGTCAAAACGGGCACCCTGTTGCCATGCCTCGAATAATGCCTTAGTTAACCTCCTGTCACCCCTTGAAAAAATTCCCTCCAGCCAGCTTGCCTCTGGATTGTTCCATTTAACCCTTACTTTATGGCTCTTCAGCCTTTTCCTGATAAGATCAATTCTTCGTCTGCTTTCTTCAAGTTGAATCTGTGGGACCCATGCAAAAGGTGTATGTGCCTTGGGAACAAACGAGGCAATGCTTACATTTAACACCTGTCCCCTTCCTCCCTTAGGTGCAAATTCAGAAATCCTTTTACTCAGTTCAACTATGGACATAAGATCACTGTCTACCTCATAAGGAAGGCCTATCATGAAATAAAGTTTGATTAGGTTCCAGCCTCCCTCGTAGATTTCCCTGGCTGTATTCAAGATCTGATCGTCCGTCAATCCCTTGTTTATGATATCTCTAAGTCTCTGGCTTCCTGCTTCAGGTGCAATAGTGAAACTCGTCTTCCTCACCTTCTTTATCTCTTCCATTAATAAAGAAATGGCCCCATCAACTCTTAAAGACGAGAGACTAACAGCAACATGCCTATCTGCAAACCTTTTCACCAATTCCTTTAGTAAAGGAAGGATACACGTATAATCGCCTGAACTTAAAGAGAGAAGGGATAGATCCTCAAATCCTGTCTCATTTAAACCGGCTTCAATTACGCGCAATATCTCAAGAGGATCCCGCTCTCTCACCGGCCTATATATCATTCCAGCCTGGCAAAAACGGCACCCCCGGCTACATCCCCTGGCAACCTCAATAGTGAATCGATCATGAACCAACTCGGAAAACGGAACAATCTGCTTTGACGGAAAAGGATAGCAGTTAAGATCAGGAACTATGGCCTTTTCAACAGTCTTATATCCTTCTATCAAGGGTTCTAAGTATCGTATAATTCCCTTTTTGTCATAATGAACTTTAAAGAAAGAGGGGATGTAGATACCTCTAACCCTTGAGAGTTCTTTCAACAACTCAAACCTGCTCTTTCTCCCATCTAGCTTCCATTCCCTCACAGTTTGGCAGATAGAAAGCGCCGCCCTCTCTCCATCGCCTATAAGTATAGCATCAAATACTGTGGCTATAGGCTCTGGATTAAAGCATACAGGGCCACCTGCGATAATCAATGGATCCATGGGCCCCCTCTCTTCAGATAAGAAAGGGACGTCTGCAAGATCAAGCATGGACAGAATGTTGGTATAACAGAGTTCATGTTGTAAACTGAAGCCGACTATATCAAATTCAGATAGAGCTCTACCTGATTCGAGCGAGGTAAGGGGAATGCTTCTCCTTTCAAGCTCGGATTCTAAATCTACCCATGGAGCAAAGACCCTTTCCGTTGAAAGCCAGTCCTGTGAGTTTAAAATGTGGTATAGAATTTTTAGCCCCAAATGGGACATGCCAATTTCGTAAACATCCGGAAAGGCTAAAACAATATGGACCTCTACATTGGAAGGATCTTTATCGATAGAATTTATCTCTTCCCCCAGATATCTACTTGGGTGTACTATTTTGGAAAACCAAGGTTGTTGGGATATATGCATAGGTTTTAGAGCCTGCTCAATATTCCTTGCCTGCTCCCCTAAGACCCTTTTTCAATAGAAAGAGGTAGGATAATAGTTATTGCCGCCCCTCCACGAGCAAGATTTTGGCCTAAAACCTTACCCTCGAGTCCCTCCACAATTCTCTTGACTATAGCCAGGCCTAGGCCAGATCCATTCCTTTTGGTTGTAGAAAAGGGTTTGAACATCTCCTCAATTAGCTTAGTATCTATACCCGGCCCATTATCCTCAACTTTCACCCTTGCAGACCCTATGCACCTACCTGACCGATTAGACTCTGTTATTCTATCCGTACTAACACAGATCGATCCGCCGTTGGGCATGGCCTCGCATGCATTCAGAAAAATGTTCCAAAATACCTGTTTGAGTTGTTGTGGATCTGATTTGATCCTTAAGGGGCTAGAGAATTTTGTTTCTAAAGCCAAATGTTGAGACCAGTTTTGGCTATTTTGAAAGATATAGAGGGTATCCATAATCAACTGATTAAGATCAAATTCTTCAACTTCTATCGTTTGGGGCCTAGCAAACTGCAAAAAATCATTTACAAGATGATTCAATCGATTCACTTCTCTCAACATGATCTCCATCAGCTTTTTGTTTATCCGGGTAGCCTCTTTGGGTAAGCTATCATTCAAGACTTGTATAGAACCACTTATTGAAGCCAACGGGTTTCTTATCTCATGAGCGATTCCAGCTGCCAATTCTCCAAGCATGGCCAGATCTTCCATTCTTTTTACCTCTCGTTCCATTTCCCTGATGCGGGTTGTATCCTGAAAGACGAGTATCTCCCCTTTCTTGCTTCCATCTTGTTCTTTTAATGGGGAAACATTTAAAAGGAGGTCGATTTGCTGGCCGTCCCCCCGTTGATAAGAAAGTTGGCTGAACTTATTCGGGTCAGCAACCTTAAGATACGGCATTATAAAAGGGGCCATATCATTAATATCCTTTTGGATAGCATCCTTGGAATCAATGCCAAATATCCTTTCCGCTCCCCTGTTAAAGGCAATGACCTTGCCATGCTCGTCCAGTGCAATAAGCCCCGAGGAGATGCTCTGAATGATATTTTCCTTAAGGATCTCCAAATCGACTATGTCTTTCTGCTTGGCTTTGAGTTCAGCCTTGCTCTTCCGGATCTGCTCGGATAGAAAACCGCTCAAAAAACCTACCAAGTAAAAGGCGGCTACATTAACAAGAATCCTATAGAAAATCTCACTACTCTGATACTCCTGGAGATAGGGAAAATGGTAACCCATGGGTTTAATCAATTCATAGTAACTCAAATCGAGAAATGCACCGTATAGAACACTGCTAAAAGACGCTATTATCATTCCACCCCGGCGGTAAAGGATTGTACCCCCTGAGATTATGTTCAACAGGTAGAGAAAAGAGAATATGCTTTCAATACCGCCTGTTGTGTAAATGATGGCTGTTATGAAGATGGTATCGAGAAGAAGCTGAAGATAGGCAAACCTGGAAACATTTTTTATGTAATTAAGTGCAACAACATAGAAAAATGTGAGGAAATAGACTAAAGCAATAAGGAAGTAGTGAGCATTTAAGATCTCACCAAGATACGTTTTTGTTTCCCTTACCTGAATAATTATTGCCACGCCTAAGAGAAGGGAAACAAAACCAACCCTCAAAAACATCAACAATTGAAGGCGAGAAACGGTCTCCTTCTGTGCATCGTCTAGATCCGTTTTGACCATTGTTGTTTAAGTCAGCCAGCCATTGCCGCAGCCATCTGGAATATGGGAAGATACATGGCAATGAGCAGACCCCCGACCGCGCCACCTAAAAACAACATCAAGAGCGGTTCAAGCATAGATGTCATGGCAGAAACCGCAGTGTCAACCTCGTCATCATAAAAATCGGCTATCTTTTCTAACATGGCATCCAAAGCGCCTGTTGACTCTCCAACGGAAATCATTTGCGTTACCATGCCT
>Ga0114920_10001365_pt1 | contig 11211 bp, 7 predicted proteins | sample ChitaG_FD_88683 | JGI IMG/M metagenome (GOLD analysis project Ga0114920, IMG submission 88683) | Deep subsurface microbial communities from South Pacific Ocean to uncover new lineages of life (NeLLi) - Chile_00310 metaG | ecosystem: Environmental > Aquatic > Marine > Oceanic > Sediment ...
ATTTTTACAAAGGAAGATTGCTAGAAAAACACGGGCTCGAAATTATCATACCTAATGAAGGGGAAAGACAGACAATTCACAGTATACTCTATAGTGAACTGGTTATGGGAGAAATCAAAAGGATTTCAAAAGAGACTTTCCAAACAATTATCCAAAACCTCGAAGCTAGAGGAGTAGAGGGAGTTATATTGGGATGCACGGAAATTCCATTATTGGTGAAACAGGAAGACTATGAAATCCCCTTATTTGATACGACAACTATCCATGCCAGAGCTGCAGTCGATTTTGCCCTTGGAGAATAATAACCATTCTTTCACAAGCTTGTGGAACTTATTATCTACATCTACCATCCAGGTTAAGTCTTCGCTCTTGCTGGCAAGGTGGAAATAGCGATCTTTTACGTAGGTGTCAGGGTAGGAGATGAAACGTGTCTTTCGGTAGACCTTTTTTAAATTTTCCCAGGCATGGTCAAATTTTTTCATAATTTCATATACCTTTTTCTCGCAATTGGCGCGTTTTTTTGAGTCAGCCGTGTCACAATCCCTCAAAGCAAGGAGCATGTGAGCAGAAGTGACCTGGAAGTCATTGATAGCTGATAAGAGTTCCAGGTGATAGCGGTTACGCTGTGCTTTCTCCTTTAACTCTTCAAGCTTGGCTTTTAGTCGCGTATATCTTTCAGTTTCCTTATGGGCAATTTGGAGCCTTTTTTCTTGCTTCTTGGTCCATTCGCCTGGATTTTTACGATCAGGAAGATTTATGAGCTTTGCTCCTCGCCTGCGATTTCCTTCATCGCACAAAGCTCTGTTCCAGAAGGAGACAGCTTCAAACAATCCAGCATAAAGCCACGTGGCGTCCTCACATTCAGGTCCGAACTCCCGCTGCAGGAAAGCTTTTTCATATTCCTCAAGAGGCCTTCCTTTAGGGTTCCAGCTGAATTCGGCTGAGGCAATCAGACCTCGCCAGTATGTCTCCATGTGGGGAGATGAGTCGTCCCAGGCTGTACAGAGCATGCCGTTGATGTCCTTTTTATCTGCTACATTTATGAAACTCTGGATGATGTCTGCCCTATCAGTTTGGGGGAGGAGAGGATGAACATTCTGGGCTGCGGTGGCAATCATAGCTTGAAGCCTCCGTTTTTTAAACCATTCTAATGCCCGAATGTTGCCCTCCTGGCGTCCCAGGGTATAATTCCAGCGCATAAAAACGCAGTTCTTTGGATATTTCTCAAGCACGCTATCGAGAATAGGCACACCTTTCTCCCATAGCTGAGCCACTTTTTCATGGTCAAAGTCACTCCACATGGTTTCCCAGACTCCGGCATATTTGAAAATCATGTCATCCCAGAAAATGGGAATCCGGTTGTGCTTCTGGGCAAAATCGCAAACTCGGTTGAGCCAGTAAAGGTATAGCGCTAGTTTTCCCTCTTTTTCTGCCATAGGTCTGCATCTTGAGCATTGGCCGATCTCGCCTACTTCATCTCCTCCGACATGCAGATACCGACTGCCAGGGGTTGCATCAAAGGCATCCAGGTAGAGGTCAAATAAAACCTCGTACGTTCGCTCATCCACAGGGCAGAAAGCCCATCGACTCTCAGGGTCTTCCCGGAGGAGGGCATATTTTTCATGCTTAAGGATAAAGGTTGCATGCCCCAAACCTTGGACAAGAGGGCTTATTTCTATATGGCGGCAGCGTGCATATCTTGTGAGTGCTGCCATTTCGTCTATGCTGATCGCCTGAGGAGCGCCTACGAGCGGACGACGCTTGTAGTGAAGTTTGTCCTCAAATTCAAAGATGATGGCATTGATCTTGTATCGGGCAAGCCTGTCTATGCTGTCATAATAATACTTTATGGTATCCAGATGGTGTTTAACGTCAATGTGGATAGCCCGGTAAGAGAGACTGGGATAATCGGTTATTTTGCAGGCTGGAATCGAAGTGTCAGTATCCCGTGCATCCTCTAGGAGCTGCCCAAGGGTTTGGCAGCCGTAAAAAAGGCCTGCTTCTCCTCTGGCTGAAATCAGCGCATTTTTGTTTTCGATAAGAACAGTATATCCTTCTTCTGATTCTGGAATAGACCTATCTTCGGAAAACGTGAGAGTGAGGATTCCTTTTGATCCTTTTTTAGCATTTGGCAAACTATTGAGAAGCGGGGGCATAACAGGCCTTCGAAAACCTCCTTTAATCTGGACACTTTTTAAAGCATTGTATTCAAGACCTGGGCCACCCAGTAGCTCCACCTTGCGTGGCTGAGGTATTACTTTGAATGGAGCAGGGAGTGTTTCAGCACATGCAAGAGAATTCATTCCTGCAGTAGCCATAATCAAGAATAGCTGAGGAAGGAAACTCATGTGTTTTTTCATAGGATTCACTGCTTATGAGAATGGGAGCTTTTTTCTTCCTGTTTTTTTATAATTCTTGTGTACCGCGAGCTAACATTCCCTATTGCTTATATCACAATGAAAAATCGAGGTCAAAAGAGTAAAAATCATGAGTAAAATTATGAATAGAAGAAAGATTGAGAAGATAGCTCAATATGAGATAAAATGCTCTAATAAGAATGAAGGATGACAAATTGGACAAAATAATAATGGTTTAATACGAGTTGGAATTTCATAGAGGAGGTTAAGAATGAGATACAAGAGAGCTTCAACCGTTGTATTAATAGTTACGTTTTTCTGCATCAATGGGGCTATAGCGTTATCCCAAAAGGCTCTAAAAGTAGGAGGAGTTATAGCAGATCCGGGCGAAAAAAAGTCTGGCTTTATAGAGATCCCTGCTGGAATGGATGGTCCTGAATTGCAGATTCCCATAACAATAATAAACGGTACAAAAACCGGACCTGTTCTCGCCTTAACTGCTGGCGTACATGGGTATGAGTACCCTCCCATTTTGGCACTTCAACGGCTTAGAAAGAAATTGGAGCCTTCACAAATATCAGGGGCGGTGATCATAGTTCATGTTGTGAATATGCCTTCTTTTTTAAAAAGGACTATCTATTATAATCCACATGATTGGAAGAACATGAATCGTGTCTTCCCTGGCAGAATTGACGGAAGCATGACTGAAAGAATAGCTTACCAGATTACGAATGAGGTTATAGATCAATGCGATTATCTTATAGACATGCATTGTGGGGATGGGAATGAAGACCTTATGCCTTACCTCTATTACACTGAGACAGGAGATCAACATCTTGACAAAAGAACACGAGCCCTTGCAATTAATTTTGGATTTAAAGTAATTATTCATGAGACCGTTAAACCTAATGAGATATCAGCCTCACTTTGTGCAAATTCCGCACTTTTAAAGGGAAAGCCTGCACTCACAATTGAATCCGGAAAGCTCGGCAGAACCGATGAAGAAGATATAGTACGCATAATAAACGGCACGAATAATATTCTTAAACATCTGAAAATGATTGAAGGTAATCCTGAATTATTATTTGATTCTATATGGATAAAAAAAGTCACATATATCAGGTCTGAACATCAAGGGATCTTTTATCCGCTGGCGCACCAGGGACGTCATGTTCAGAAAGGTGAACTACTCGGATATTTGACAGATTTCTTTGGCAACATTATCCAGAAAGCAATAGCGCCGCACGAGGGGATAATTATGTATATCATCGCTACTCCTCCAATGAGCAAAGGAGAACCGATGGTAAAAATTGGAAGATTTTAATTTCTTAATGAGCGAAGTGTTCATTGCATACGAATGTTGAGTCGAAGAGCATGCTGATGTAGATTTACTTCAGGAAGATTTTGATGATATTCCACAGGCCCAGGCCTGAGACAATCAGAATGATTAAGATTCCCCATATGTTTTGCCTCAGGTTGTTGGCCAATTTTCCCATCTTCTCTCTGTTATTAAGCACAACCAAAAGAAAGATAGATGCTAAAGGCAAGATGAGTCCATTTGCGGCTTGAGCAAAGATGATGACAGAAAGAGGCTTGAGATTGAGACAGGATACAACAAACCCTATCAATATAATCCCGAACCAGACTCCTTTGAAGCCTTTTGAATCATGCCCTCCTCGCCAGCCCAGAATACCAGAAGAAGCAAAGGCTGCAGCATAGGGAGCTGTGAGGGCTGAGCTCATGCCAGCGGCAAAAAAGCCCAGGCCAAAAAGAAAGTTAGCTAGAGGCCCAAACAGAGGTTTAAGCTGTTGTGCGAGCTGTGCTCCTTGTTCTATGGGAATTCCTTTCTCATAAAAAGCCACAGCAGATGTCACGACGATTGAGGCTGAAAGAATACCACCTAAAGTGATAGAAACCAGGAGATCTTTTTTCACGTCTTTGAGATCTGCTATGGATGTCCATTTCTCCTTGACTGCTGACGAGTGGAGGAAGAGGTTATAAGGGACGACAGTTGTTCCAACCAGGGCAAGGACGAGATAGAGTGAGTTTTCTGGGAAAGATGGGATAAATCCCTTGAAGATTGAACCGATGTTAGGTTTAACGATCACAAGAGTCGTCAGGAAGGAGATACTCATCAGGAAAACCAGGAATATTAAGAATTTCTCTACCAGCTTATATCTCCCTCTACTCAAGATGAAGATAGCCACAATAGAGATAAGAGCGCCCCAGATTTTTTGCGGGATTGAAGTTATCATTTCAAGGCCAAGAGAGCCACCGATGATATTTCCGGCTTCATAGACAGCACAGCCAAAGGTGATGGAAGAAAGGGTCAGGACTGCAAACAGGTTTTTAGTAAGCCGACTCTCGGGGAATTCTCTAAGAGACTGGGCGAGGTCGTGCTTTGAACCCAGACTGAGTCTCCCTGTCATTCCCTGGAGGATCAGAGTGGTTATGGTAGCAAAGACCAGGGCAAAAATCAGAGAATAGCCGAAATGTGACCCTGCTATAGAGCAAGAAGTCACTGTTCCTGGACCAATAAAGGCTGCGGTCACTAGAAACCCTGGACCAAAAGAAGAGCTTTTATTTTTTCTTGCCATAGCCTCCGCCGCCTGGGGTTTCTATGTGCAGAACATCTCCCGGCCCTACTTTTAAATTAACTTTGGAATTCAGGTCTATTTTCTTTCCCTTGGAAAAGAGAACATTCTTTCCTTTTTTACCATCCTCTCCTCCATGAAGGCCGTAAGGGGCAAATTTTCTCCTTTCTGAGATGATGGTCACTTGCGCTGGCACGAAGAATTCATATTCACGAATGATTCCTTCGCCTCCTTTATTTTTACCTTTTCCCCCTGAACCACGCCGCATGCAATATCGCCTTATTTTTAAAGGAAGGTAGTTTTCCAGGGCTTCCAGCGGTGTGTTGAGAGAATTTGTCATGTGTGTATGGACTCCGCTGAGGCCTGGGCGATCAGAGCTTCCTCCCATGCCTCCTCCGATGGTTTCATAGTAAGCAAAATTTCTATTTTTTGAAGGATCATAGCCACCAAAAGCGACATTGTTCATAGTGCCAGAGCTTGCTGCGGGTATTTTTTGGGGGATAGCCTGAGATAGAGCACCTAAAAGGACATCAACGATTCTCTGGGAGGTCTCCACGTTCCCACCTGCAGTGGCTGCCGGGTACTGAGCATTAACAATCGTCCCTTTTGGAGCTATGATTTTTAGCGGTCTCATAAGTCCTGTGTTAAAAGGGATATCTTCCTCGACAAGGCAGCGGAATACATAGAGGACGGCTGAACAGGTTACAGCGTAATTGGCATTAACACTCCCTTCAACTTGAGAGGCAGAAGGACTAAAATCGATTATCGCCTCATCATTCTTGATGGTGATTTCAACTCCGATTTTTATGGGCTTGTCTTTGATTCCATCATCATCCATGAAGTCCGCAAAAGAATAGGTTCCATCAGGAATATCTTTTATTGTTTCTCTAAGGATCTTTTCTGTATAAGACTGAATGAGCTGTGTGTAGCGGAGAATCGTTTTCAATCCATATTTTTTTATGATCTCTTCCAGCCTCTGTTTCCCCTTTTCATTGGAAGCTATCTGGGCCAGGAGATCTCCTCTTCGCTCTTCTGGAGTCCTGACATTGGCAAGAATCAGATTAAGGATATCGTTCTCGAGTTTCCCCCTTTGGATCAATTTCAAGGGAGGAATGATTATTCCTTCTTGGAAGATTTCTGTGGCAAGCGGCATCGAGCCAGGCGTCATTCCTCCAACATCAGAATGATGAGCTCGGTTGGCGACGAAAAAGGTGAGTTTTTTATCGATAAAAACAGGTGAAATGCATGTTATATCTGGAAGATGGGTCCCTCCTCTGTAAGGATCGTTGAGGATTACCAGGTCTCCATTTTCAAAAGATACTGCTCTGAGAGAAGCTTGGACTGAAAGTGGCATGGCACCCAGATGGACAGGAATGTGGGCGCCCTGGGCGAATGTCTCTCCCTTTTGGTTGAAGAGTGCACAGGAGAAGTCTTTTCTCTCTTTGATGTTAGGGGATAGGGAGGTGCGTCCCAAGACTGCGCCCATCTCCTCGGAGATGGACACAAATATGTTCTTAAACAGTTCTAACTCGATTGGATCAAAATCAAACATTTTTCTTTTTTCTCTTATGAATAAGCAAATTTAGAAATCTGTCAACTTCTAAAGAATATGAAGGAGGAAGGAATGTCGTCGATTCGAAGTCGACAATGAGAGAAGAACCGTTTATTCTGTTTCCAGGCTTAAGCAGTGAGCGTTTAAAGACTGACGCCTCATATTTTTTTCCTTCATAATAAAGGTCTTGCTTTTTTAGGAAAGCGCTTTCTGGATCCCGGCTTGCCAGTCGTTTTCTTTTTAGCTTGATCTTTTTACCTGCTCCGACAGCCTTAACTCTGATATTAACAATCTCCACCGGTTGTTGAGCATGGTAATAAGAATAGAGCCTCCTGTGTGCCTTATGAAAATCGGAGATAAAAGAGAATTCTGCTGTATTTCTGGACATGTGAGGAATTGTTATTTCATATGATTGTCCTAGATATCTGAGGTCGAGATAAGAGAGAATCGAGATTTCATCATTCTTAAATCCATCCTCTCGCATATCTTTAAGCCCCACCTCCTTTAACTCATTGAAATGCTTTTCGAGTTCCTTCTTGCTTATTCTCTCCGATATTTTAAGGATGGATTTAGAATAGTCTTTGACGGAGTCAGCAAGAAGAAGACCCAATGCAGATAGCACTCCGGCATTTTTAGGGACGAGGATTTTAGCAATTTTGAGGCTGGATGCGATCTGTGCCGCATGCATTCCTCCGGCTCCGCCGAAAGAGAAAAGAGTAAAATTCCGGGGGTCGAAGCCCCGCTCAATGGAAATGACCCGAATGGCTTTTTCCATGTTGGCGTTGGCAATTTCAATGATTCCTTCAGCCGTTTCGAGGATAGATTTTTTAATTTTTTTTGCCAATTGCTCAAGAGCTTTGCGGCTTCTTTCAGGGAAAATTTTCATTTGCCCCCCAAGGAAGAACTCGGGGACCAAACGTCCAAGCACCAGATTGGCATCTGTTACTGTCGGATCGCTTCCATGTCCGTAACAAGCCGGCCCCGGGTCTGCTCCTACGCTCTGAGGAGCAACTCTGAGAGAGCCGCCTCTATCAACATAGGCGATAGACCCACCTCCAGCACCTACAGAATGAATATCGATGATTGGAATGCGTAGAGGGATGTCTCCGATAAGGCTTTCGTTTGTTCTTCTTATGTTACCATCTACAAGTGAAACATCAGATGAGGTTCCTCCCATGTCAAATGTAATGATGTTTTTAGAGCCGGCTGCTTTGGCCAGGTGGAACGCTCCAACGACTCCACCCGCAGGCCCTGAAAGAGCTGTTCTTATGGGCTCGGATTTAGCCTTGGCAGGTGAGATATATCCTTCGTTAGACTGCATGATCCGGAGGTCTGCTTTTTGTAATTTCTCTTCCAGCTTCATCAGATATTTGCTTATAACAGGCATGAGATAGGCATTAACAGTGGTCACGGCTGTTCTTTCGTATTCGCGGTGCTCTGGAAGGACATCGCTTGATGTTGAGACTAGGAATTTGTTCTTCTCTAGCTCTCTTGTGATGATTTTTTCGTTTGAGGAGTTTACATATGAATGAATTAATGAAACTGCCACTGCATCGATTTTTGATTGCTTAATTTTTTTGATAATATTCCTGAGGTCTGGAAGTGAAACTTTGTTTTCAATCTTTCCTGAAACAGATGTTCTCTCTTCGATCCCAAAACAGAGGCTTCGTGGAAGGAGAGGAATTCTCTGTTCTCCCCTTAAACTATAAAGTTTGCGTCTTGTCTGTCGTCCAATAAACAGAATATCCTCAAAACCATTAGTTGTGATAAGGGCGATCCGGCCTCCTTTTCTTTCGAGCAGAGAATTAGTGGCAACAGTTGTCCCGTGAATAATGGATAGAGCCCAAGTTTCATTCAGGAATTCTTTTATTCCCTCCAGGATTGCAAGGGAAGGATTATGGGGAGTGGAAGGAATTTTATTTATTTCTATTTTGCCTTTATGGTAGATGACAAAATCAGTGAAAGTACCGCCTGTATCAATACCAATTCTAACTGCGTTCTTCATTAGATCTGACCCCATGCGCTTATTTGCACGTGCTGCATGAAGTTGCGGAACAGGTTGCGCAGCTGCTTGAGGAAGAGCTGAGGCGATCGCTGCCGCCTCCTATTCCAAAGGAAGAGAAAAGTTTTTGTATGTCCTTATTCCCGCAGGCACTGCAGGACACATCCTTCTCTTTTCCGATTGAGACAAGGCATTCAAATTGATTGCTGCACTTATTACAGGTGAATTCATATATTGGCATAATTTAATATTTTACAAGAGATAAGGGGTCAGGTCTTGCTTTTTGCCTTTTATTTAAATCAGCAATGTCTTTTGATGTCCTTCTCTTTTCTCCAAAAGAAGTCAAAACCTAAGATAAGGTGGTTGTTTGCTTAAAAAAGGCAAAAAGCAAGACCTGACCCCATTCAATTTAATGTTATTTTATAGCGATCGCTTCGATCTCCACCTTTACGTCTCTGGGCAATCGCGCCACCTGTACAGCAGCACGGGCAGGATAAGGAGGTTTGAAAAATTCGCCATAAACTGCATTCATTTTGCTGTAGTCATTCAGATCTTGAAGGAAGACTGTGCATTTGACAGCTTTATCGAGAGAGCTTCCTGCTGCTTCGAGAACAGCTTTGAGGTTGCTTAACACAATCCTCGTTTGTTCTTCGATGTCGCCAGTGCATAACTCTCCTGTGGAAGGGTCAATCGCGATTTGACCTGAAGCGAAGATCATGCCGTTAGCCTCTATAGCCTGTGAATAGGGGCCGATGGCCTTTGGGGCTTTATCCGTTTTGATTACTTTTTGCATTCGTTTACTCCTTCTTTCTTTTGAATACAGATTTGGGCCGATTAATGCCATGCAGCTTAAGGTGACAAGGGCTTCTCTTCTTTTCATCTTAAGCTCTCCTAAAAAGATTTTATTCAAAAAAATATATTTTTTCTTCCACTCCTTAGGTAGGCTTAATTGTATATAAATCGAGCCTAAGATTCCAGAAAAAAGAAATTGTGATTGTTCTTGAATATCAGTATATTAGAATTTCAAAATTTGAAATAACAATATTTAAAACAGAGGGATTGCGATGAAGAACCATCATTTTCAAAAAACTTCAATATTTTCCTTATTTTTATTTTTCCTGTCCTTCCTTTTACTTCTTTCCACTCCTGAAATCGATTGGAATTCAGTTGAGAATAAGACAGTAAAACTATTCAAGGAGTACCTTGCCATCAATACGTGTAATCCGCCGGGAGATGTATCGGCTGCCGCCGAGTTTCTCAACGGTGTATTAAAGAAAGAAGGCATTCCAGTGGACCTTATCTGGACAGACAAAGGAACTGGAAGAGTTAATGTGCTTGCGCGTCTAAGAGGAAACGGAAAAAAACGCCCACTCATGATGCTCAGTCATATGGATACTGTCCCTTTTGACCGTTCAGGATGGACGGTTGACCCTTTTTCAGTGGTTAAAAAGGATGGCTATATTTATGGCAGGGGAGCCTTGGATATGAAGAATAACGGTATTGTACAGCTCATGACGATGATTCTCCTTAAGATAAATGGCATCAAGTTGGACAGAGATGTCATATTTCTTGCTGTGGCGGATGAGGAAACTTCCGGAACCCTGGGTTCTGGATGGATTGCCAGAAACATGTGGGACAAAATCGATGCGGAATATGTTCTGGATGAAGGAGGTTTTGGTACCCAGGGTTTTTTCACCAAAGACGAGAGGCTTGTATTCTCTGTAGGAGTTGCTGAGAAGAAAGTTCTCTGGCTGAGGCTTTCCACAACCGGGACGAGCGGCCATGGATCCATGCCGCCAAAGGAGAACTCGAACTCTATAATGGCTCAAGCGTTGAGCCGAATCAGTTCCTATGAAACCCCGATTCATATCACTCCAGTTGTTTCTGAGATGATAGATCGGCTTGGAAGGTTAGATGACACACCTTACAACAACGCGCTAAAGCGGAATACGATTTCCCTCACAGTGATGAAAGGTTTTGTCGGTGATCCTCCCAAATCCAATGTAATTCCAAATGAAACACAGGCTGTATTGGATTGCAGGCTTCTTCCAGATCAAGATCCCAACGAGTTCGTAGACAAACTGAAACAGATTATCAACGATTCCCGAGTGAAGTTCGACTATATTGAGAGACCGATAGAATCGATTGTGTCTCCATATAATACAGAGCTTTTCGGGATTATAGAGAAGGAGACGCAGGCTGTTTTCCCTGGTTCTATTGTTGTGCCCCACCTGATCATTTATGGAACGGATTCAAGGTTTTTCCGGATAAAAGGGGCAACCTGTTACGGTTTTTTCCCAGGTCCTGTTACTATGGAAGAATATCGCACGATACATGGGAATGACGAGCGGATACGAGAGAGCAGCCTGAGGGCTGCTGTTCGTATTTATTACAATGTAGTAAAGGAATTTTGTAAAGCAAAAATCCTGGATAATTCATAAAAAATGCCGGTACTTCGACTCGTGAATTATCAAGGTTTGCCTGGATAATTCATAAAAAATGCCGATACTTCGGCTTGTGAATAATCCAGGATGAATGTTTTGACATGTTGATTATCTCGTGATAGAAATGTGGTTTATTCAATTCCTATTTAAAAAAGGAAGGAGGCTTAGATGAAAAGAAATTTTAATCTCATACCTTTAGTACTGATTTTGACAATTGCTATGCCAGTATTCATATCTGGCGGGATCGATGTCACAGACACAA
>Ga0114920_10001367_pt1 | contig 11195 bp, 8 predicted proteins | sample ChitaG_FD_88683 | JGI IMG/M metagenome (GOLD analysis project Ga0114920, IMG submission 88683) | Deep subsurface microbial communities from South Pacific Ocean to uncover new lineages of life (NeLLi) - Chile_00310 metaG | ecosystem: Environmental > Aquatic > Marine > Oceanic > Sediment ...
GGCTCGTAGCCAAAAGTCTACTATGGCGAAGTCGGCTGACCAAAACCTTCCAGGGCGAGACATTGTTTGGATTTTCGAATTTCGGTCATTGGAAATTGTTTGTAATTTGTAATTTGATATTTGTGATTTCAATAAGTCAATGAACTGCCAACAAAGCAAATCCCCTCTGGGGCAAACCAAAGCCTGGGCTTTTGGACCCGGATTCTTATTCTATCACCAATACCGCTTGTCCCGATCTGAGGCGTTCATTTCCGCGGATAACAACCGGAGTACCGGGTTTCAAATTCCCCTCCACCGCCACATTGCCGTCATAATAGCCTAAGACCTTAACATTCACAGACATTGCCTGACCGTCAGCTATATAAAAAACCAGCTTGTCGTTTCCGGCTGTTACTATGGCGTCCTTTGGTATCAGAAGGGCATTTTTTGAACCTGCAAGGTTAAATGTGACCATTGACTCCATACCGCTTTTAATCTTAAACCCTGGATTTGCAAGGTTTATCCTTACCGGAAATGTTCTGGATTCAGGATTTGCCTGTGGAAGTAGAGCATATATTCTGCCCGCAAGCAGATCGTTAGAGATGCTCTTGACCATTACCTTGACCTCCCCTTGAGGAATCAGCATGACCGCATATCGCTCCGGTACATCCACGGTGATACGAACCTGTTCGAGATCAATTAGGGTAACAACAGGTCCTCCGTCTTTTATCCATTCTCCGACCTGGGTGTGTTCCTGTGCGACGAAACCTGAAAAAGGTGCAACAACTCTTTTTTGTTTTATCTCATACTCCAATCGCTCAATTTCAGCCTCACTTCGCAAAAACTCCTGGGAAAGCGCAAGATGATTATAGAGGGCCTCATCATATTTCCGCGCAGCGATACTGTCTGCATCTTTGAGCCTGCCGGCCCTGTTAAGCTCTTTTTCAGCATACTCAAGGTTGGCCCTGATCTTTTCTCTCGCAGCGACAGCGCCTTTAAGGCGCAGTTTTAGATCGGTAGATCTTAACCTTACGAGCAATTTTCCCTTCTTGACAAAGTCACCCTCTTTTACAGGAAAATGTTCAACAACACCCGAAACTTCAGCGGCAACAATGCTCCTTGCAATGGCTTCCGCTGTTCCGACCAGGGATATCTGATCTGAAACCATCTTTTTTTCCACAATGGCAACCCGGACCGGAACCGGCGGCGGGCCCTTGCTTTTGTCTTGATCCCCGGCCAGGGAAGCTGAACCTGAAATTAAAAAAATTGCTGCGGCTATTAAAAAATATCTGTAAAAAGACAACTCAAGATGGAATTTCAGCATTCATCACCTTTTTTTTCAGCGCCTATGGTTGATGGTCTCGTAAAAAGTCAAAACTTCCTGCCCGCCGGCCGGCAGCCTGCCCGCCGGCCGGCAGGCGGGGCGGGGCTGAATTATTCAATTTTACGCATTCATAATGTCTTTAAATAATTCGCAATTCCTTAATCCCTAAATTCCTTAATCCATGTAAAAAGGACTTTTTACATGGGCATCAATCATGGTTAAGCTATGATTGTTTGGCTGGGTGGAACGTATATTTTTTAAAAAAGAAGCTGGTTGTTTTAAAATTTGCAACAATTTAATCTTTCAGTTTATATTTAAAGCTTTGTGGAGTCAAGAATTTAGCGGAAAATCCTGTAACTTCTCAATAAATTCTGGAGCCCACTGGTGATAAAATGTAAAACGTTAAGAGTATGCGTGTTGTGCAACCATACACTTAAGCATACCGCATATAGACCTTTTACTTTTCACGTTTCACTTTTTACGAATTTGTCAATACTAGCTTGCCTGGAAAACATTCTGTGCTATATTGTTAGAACCTGTTTCAAAACCTTCAAACCAACGAACCGGAGGTTTTGAAACAGGCTTTATACAATCGCTTAGCACTCTTATATTAAGCGGCTTCACTCTTAGAGACCTTTGAAAAATGCTCAATTTTGTTCAAGTTCAAGGAAGGCGAAAATTTTAACCACAGGAATACATTGAGTATTTTGAGGATAAAAATTTGAGCCTGACACAGAAATCGGGCAAAAGGGGGCGTTTTGCAAAGGTCTCTCTTAATGGAAAGGACACCTATATGAAATTAGCAGTCAGCGGCAAAGGCGGGGTGGGCAAAACAACATTTTCCGCCCTTTTGATACGGATCTTGAATGCGCAGGGAAAGCATGTACTTGCAATCGACGCTGACCCGGATGCAAATCTTGCGGCAGCAATCGGCATTCCCGATGCTGATAAAATAACACCTATTGCCGAGATGAAAGAGCTTATTTTTGAGAGAACAGAAGCAAAACCAGGATCCATTGGCGGGTTTTTCAAACTTAATCCCAGGGTGGATGATCTTCCTGATGCACTCTCGGCAAAACTCGATAACATCAAGCTTATGCGGCTCGGCGGTGTTAAAAAGGGTGGATCAGGATGTATATGTCCTGAAAGCACCCTTTTAAGAGCGCTGATAATTCATATTGTCCTGTCACGGGATGAAGTGGTGGTAATGGATATGGAAGCCGGAATCGAACATCTGGGCAGAGCAACAGCCTCTGCGGTAGACAAACTTATTGTGGTTGTGGAACCCGGACGTCGCAGCATTGATACCGCAGGTCACATTAACAAGCTTGCATCTGAGATCGGCTTAAAAAATATTGTCCTGGTCGGCAACAAGATCCGCAGTATAAAAGATGAAGAATTTTTACAAAAGCACCTGAAAGATTTTGAATTCCTCGGTTTTATCCCGTATGATGAAGCTTTAATAGAGGCTGATTTAGCCGGTGTTTCACCTTTTGATGTGGATTCAACAGCAAAAGGAAATGTCAGCGAAATGATCTCCGGACTCTAAACGTTATTCATATTCCTAACCAATACATGGAAGATGTGGCTCCTTGGGAACAGCTATCACTTAGACAATATGTACGAAAATTCTAAGCACGAAATTCGCGCGAAGCATCCCGACGGGCGCTCTTATTTGCACGATTTTTCAAATCTGACAAAGTAGAAATAAACATCGACAAAAAAATGTCGATATTACTTCGATAAGTGCCTAATGAAATCACGAAGACGGTACCAGGTTAGAACCAGGGGCAAATCTATCCGCCCATCGAGAATCCCCAAGATAAAACCCGGTGCCGATGCCGGGCTGAAAAAGGTTTTTGCCTCCATCGGAGTACCGGATAAAACACCGTTTAAACCCGATCCTTTCCAGCTTAAAGCGCTCTCGGCAATCGAACGGTCAGATTGCCTTGTCACTGCCCCGACCGGCGCCGGGAAGACCTGGATAGCGCAGCAGGCAATGGCCCGGATTTATGAAAAGGGTGGAAAATCATGGTATGCTTCCCCTTTAAAGGCTTTGAGCAATGCAAAGTACGGTGAATTTTCAGAAATCTTCGGGGCGAAAAATGTCGGCATTTTAACCGGTGACAGAAAAGAAAATCCTGATGCACCAATTATTGTCGGGACAACCGAAATTCTCCGCAATCAGCTTTACGATGCCATGCATCAGGGGATATCCCTTTCCGCCGGTCTTGCTATCCTTGATGAAGCACATTTTTTAGGAGACGAAGACAGAGGCGTCGTCTGGGAAGAAATAATGATATATCTTCCCTCCAGGATACCGCTTCTTTTGCTCTCGGCCACCATAGGAAATGCAGACCTTATTGCCGAATGGCTTTCGTCAATCCGCTCAAAAGAATGTATAGTCGTGAAAGAAACAAAAAGGCCGGTACCGCTCTATCCTCTCTTTTTCCATCCTTCGGGAACCCTTTTTCCCCTTACAGCCCAGGGCGGTCCCAAAAAAAACAGACTCCACAAAAAGGTCGCTTCTTATGTTAACACCGATCGTCCTCCCCTCCTTGTCCCTCCACACAAGCTGCCGCCATTTGGGGAGATCATGCGCGTTTTAAATAAATATCATCTCCTCCCGGCTATATTTTTCCTTAAATCCCGAGCTGACTGTGACCGTGCGCTCGATCTGTGTGCAGACAACCTGACACATGATCATAATCAGAAAGCCAGACTCAGCCGAAGAATTGAAGAACTTGTAGCCCAAAGCCCTCACATTGCAAGGCACCGCCAGTTGTGGCATCTTGAACACTTGGCCGTGGGTTCTCATCACAGCGGACAACTGCCGGCATGGAGGCTGGTGCTGGAGACACTTATGACAGAAGGGCTTCTTTATGCCGTCTTTGCAACCTCCACGGTTTCAGCCGGGGTAAACTTTCCAGCACGAACAATCGCTCTTCTCAATTCAGACAAGTTCAACGGCAGGGAATTTCTACCGCTAAACTCCACCGAATTTCACCAGATGACCGGCCGGGCAGGACGGAGAGGAATGGACCATATCGGATTTGTAGTAGCAGTTCCGGGAAAATTCATGGACATAAGGTTAACTGCAAAGCTAATGACATCGCCTCCCACTGACGTAAACAGCCAGATCAAGATCAACTTCTCCATGGCCCTTAACCTGCTCCTGTCCCACACTCCCGGCCAGATAGAGGATCTTCTTAAAAAGTCCTTTGCAACGTACATGATCGTTAAAGCGAGAAAAAAAAGGGCGGCCCGGAAACATCTCAGAAATGAACACAAACACCTGTGGCAAGATTTTTTGCATCATCTTGACTTTCTGGAAGAAACAGGCTATGTAACGGAAAGCGGAGCGCTGACAGACGACGGGGTTTGGACATCAAGGCTGAGAGTCGATCAGCCGCTCATGATAGCTAAAGGTTTCAGGCTCAAAGTTTTTCCTGAGTCCGATCCTGCGCTCCTTGCCGCCATAATAGCATTATTTGTAAATGAGCGTGAATCAGATGACAGCATTGATAAGGCATTTAAGCCTAAAACACTTTTAAAAACCTTTTTCAATGTAAAAAAGAGTCTGTTACCATTTGCGACACTTATGACAGATCGAGGTTTTGACGTCAGACCCCTGTTTTTGCGGCCGGCTGTCACAATTTACGCCTGGGCTACCGGCCAGCCGTGGGAAAAGGTTCTTTCCATAGCCGAAATCGAGGAAGGAGACCTTGCCATGCTGATCCTCCGGACCGCAGACAATCTGAGACATATAAAAACACTTACGCAAGTCTTTCCTGAAGCTGCCGAAACAGCAGCAGCGTCTATCGACCTTATCATGAGATATCCTGTGACAATGGATTATGATATATGAACAGGCAAACCAGGGCGTGGACAGAAGGCAGATTGTTTATGCAGGTTTTAAGATTGTAGATAAAGGACAAAAGTGTGAGTAAATAGAATTGCGGGAGGATAATTGCCATATGGATTTTGAATGCATCATTTATGAAAAAGAGGACAGGATTGCCCTGATTAAATTGAATCGGCCCGAAGTTCTTAACGCCATGAATAAACAGCTGTGGCTCGATTTCCAGGTAGCTCTGGAAGATGTGAAAAATGACCCGAAAATAAAAGCCCTGATTATTACCGGAGAGGGACGGGCCTTTTCCACCGGGGCTGATTTAAAGGAATCAAAGGATAGGAGTATAGAGGAATATCGCGAATACCTGGTCGAACTCCAGGAAACATCAAAAAAAATCATCCGCTTTGAAAAGCCGACAATTGCCGCCATCAACGGTTATGCCCTGGGATCAGGATATGAACTGGCCCTTGCGTGTGATATCCGGATATCTGCCGAGGAAGCCCAGATTGGATCACCGGAAGCCAAGGTGACATCCTCTGTTACCGGCGGGGCCATGCGACTGGTCCAGGATCTTATAGGTCCGGGAAAAGCCAAAGAACTTCTTTTTACCGGAGAATACATAGACGGCAAAGAGGCCCAAAGGATCGGCCTGGTCAACAGGGCCGTTCCCCTTGACCGGCTGATGGATGAAGCCAGGGAAATGGCAGAAAAAATAGCCAAAAATTCAGCCTTTTCCATAAAAATGATAAAAAAAGGGTTGCATCTTGCACGGGGAGAGGCAAGTCTCGAAGCACTGATGGACTATGAGATTGAGGCATGCCTGGCCTGTGTTTCAACAAAAGAGAGGCAGGAATCTTTAAAGGACTTCGAGGAAAGAAAAAGAAAGAGGGAATAGCATGGGTCTTGAAAATATCCTGAACGCCGAATCTGTTACCATTGTCGGGGCGTCAAAAAGTCATACCAAGAGGGGCTATCAGGCCATTAGAACCCTTTTGGATGAAAAATTCGAAGGCGAAATATATCCGGTTAATCCAAAAGAAAAAAGCATATTAGGATTTAAGTGCTATGCGAAGGTCTCTGATATCGAGGGCCCGGTTGATATCGCACTGATTACGACTCCTGCCAAAACGATTCCGCCCATATTGGAAGACTGCGGAAAAAAGGGGGTCCACGGGGCTGTTATTATTGCAGGCGGATTCGGAGAAATCGGCGAAGAAGGAAGAAAGCTCGAAGATGAGATGATGAAAGTGGCCAGAAAATACAACATCCGTTTGATTGGGCCAAACACATCCGGAATGTTGAACATGAAGTCAAACCTTAACCTGGTGGGTCTGCGGGGCTCCCCCAAGGGTGAAATCGCCCTTTTGACGCAAAGCGGCAACATGGCCCTTACACTTATCACAGAGGCGCGTATCAAAAGCCGCAAGGGCTTTTCTTATTATGTAGGGGTAGGAAACGAGGCCGACATCAAGTTCGACGAGTACCTTGAGTTCTTCAGACAGGATCCTGATACCCGGGCCATACTCATGTATGTTGAGGGGATGCGCGACGGGCGCCGCTTCCTTCAGGAGGCGTATAAGACTACTCTCAAAAAACCGATTATTCTTCTTAAAAGCGGCCGTTCTTCTACGGGAAAACAATCGGCTGGATCCCATACCGGGGCCCTTGCAGGAATGTCTGAGGTATCTGACGGCGCTTTTCAGCGGGCCGGAATCATAACCATTGAAAACTCGGATGAACTCTTTCCGGCTGCGGAAACACTGTCGAGCCTGCCTCCCTTGAAAAACAATCGGATCGCTATTCTTGCCGATGGAGGGGGTCACGCCACCATTGCTGCCGACCTTCTGACCGACCTTGGGGTTGAAATTCCACCTTTAAGCGAGAAAACCCAATCCAGGTTACAAGAGATCCTCCCGCCTAACGCCTCGCTGAGAAATCCTGTGGATGTGGCCGGCGGAACAGACTCAAACCCCGTTCTGTTTGCCGACTGCGCTGATGCAATCTTGAAGGATCGAGAAATAGGAGGGTTATTAATCGTGGGCCTTTTCGGAGGCTATGGAATCCGTTTTGACGAAAGTCTTGCCTTTGATGAAGAGGATGCCGCCCATCTGATGGGAAAACTTGTTCGGGGAAAAAAGAAGCCGATTGTTCTGCACAGCCTTTACAGCTTTGAAAAACCCCATTCCCTCGATCTCTTGCGGTACAACAATATTCCGGTCTACGACTCCCTTGACATCGCCTGCAAGTGCATCGGGGTGCTCGCTGAATACGGCCGGTATCTTAAGACTTATCATTACAAGGCAAACTTCGTTTTCGACTGGAGGAAACGGGCCAATAAAAGCGTTGAGGAGATGATCAGCCAGGCGAAAAAAGAGGGGCGAAACACGCTCCTTGAACATGAAGCCAAAACTATCTTCCGGGAACACGGGATCTCCATACCCGAGGAAAGTCTCGCCGGCACGGCCGAAGAGGCGATTCAACTTGCAAACCGGTTCGGCGGGGCTGTCGCTATGAAGATCGTTTCGCCGGATATTCTCCATAAAAGCGATGCCAACGGAGTCCGTCTCGGACTCCGGACCGAAAAGGAGGTGCGGAGCGCCTTTAATGAAATCGTCCAAACCGCAAAAAGTTTTAATGCTGGTGCAGACATCCGGGGGGTCCTGGTGACACCGATGATCGAAGGCGGAATCGAAGTCATCATCGGAACCAAGATCGACGACCAGTTCGGTCCGGTTATCATGTTCGGCATCGGGGGGACAATGGTCGAAGTTCTGAAGGATGTGGTATTTCGTGTTCTTCCCATCTCACCATTCTCAGCTCGAAATATGATCCGGGAAATCCGGTCGGTCCGGCTCCTGGACGGTTTCCGGGGAACTCCTCCGTATGACAAAAAAGCCATTGAGCGATTGCTTTTGACCGTCTCTGAGGTAATCGAAGCGTATCCGGAAATTCAGGAACTGGACCTCAATCCGGTCATAGTCCACGAACACGGCCTGAAAATCGCTGACGCCAGAATTATACTGAAAGAAGACTAACACTCTTCAGCGCCTACTTTAAACCACGATCTAACCCGAATTTCTCATGAAAAATTTATCTTATAAATATAAACATCAGAGTGTTTCTGCAAATTATTTGTCTGTGACGGTTTATTGCTTTAAATAAATCAAAGATATATGCAACAAGCCATTGCCAATCGCAATAAATCTGCGATAGAAGATGAAGTTAAGTATGTTTTGAATGGATAGTTAGTAGGCGAAAGGTTATATGGTTTTCAAATTATGAACACGAACTATGAACTGATGAGAGAGGAATGGATAAGAAAAGAATTCTAGTTGTAGATGACTCAAAACAAATTGTGGATCTCATCCGGTTGAAGTTGGAAAATGAAGGCTTGGAATGTCTGGTGGCCTCATCCGGCAGTCCTGGTATTAGGAAATAAGGGCGATCGACCGTGATGGCGGAGAAATCTATCCAGGACAGACACTTTGGGCTGCTTAAGGCCTATGTTTTCAGGCCGGATGATGAGCAATTGGCACTGGCGGCAGAATTGGGCCGCGAGCTAGTACTGGCGGATATCCCGGCCGAGGAGATTGCCGAGGTACACGAACAGGCGATTCACCGCCTGGCACAGGAATCACCGGACATAAAACTGCTTGACGTCGCACACCTCATCTCAGCTCCTTTGATGGAAATGCTCATGGCTTATGGTCTGGCCTTCCGCGAGCGAGAGGAGGCGCTGCGCGAAAGTGACCGCATAAAGTCAGAGTTTATCTCGGTGGTGGGCCATGAACTGAGAACCCCTCTTACCTCTATGAAAAATGCCGTAGATATAATCCTGGGGGAAATGGCAGGAGCCATAAATGAGGACCAGAGGAGATTTCTCTCTATGGTCGATAGAAACATCGATAGACTATCAGGCATTATCAGTGATCTCCTGGATATCTCCAGGATAGAGTCAGGAAGAATAAAGATTGAGTTAAGGCCCTTGGATCTGGATGCTCCTTTTGATAGGGCAATGGCCTCTTTAAAATCCAGGGCCAAGGAAAAGTCTATCTCCATCCACAAGGAGATACCATCTGATCTGCCACAGGCTTATGGAGATTCGGATAAAATAGAGCAAATATTTATTAACCTGCTTGACAATGCCATCAAGTTTACCCCTGAAGGAGGAAAGATTTGTCTTACCGCGAGATTAGTTCGTAGTGAAGAGTTCGCACTTCATAGTAAAAAGCAAGTGGAGGAACTACGAACTAATGACTGTGGACTGGACAGAAACCTCATCGAAGTCTCTGTCGCTGACAGCGGCGCGAGTATCCCCTCTTATGAATTAGAAAAGATATTTGACAGGTTCTATCAGGTTGAGAGATCGCTAACCAGAGAAATAGAGGGGATTGGATTAGGACTGTCCATTGTTAAGAGCCTGGTTGAGGGGCATGGGGGGAGGATATGGGTAGAAAGTGAGCAGGGTAAAGGCTCTAAGTTTACCTTTACCTTGCCTGAATACAACCCTGAGAGGGACTTAAAGGATTGCCTGGATAAAGAAATCGCAGGGGCTGTAGAAAAAGGTGCCGCCTTATCATTGACGTTGCTGAAAATAGAGCAATTTGAATATATAGAAGAAACCTATGGCGAGGTAGAGGCACTTAAGCTGATGGATGAAGTTAAGCAGGTTATTCAAGATACTGTCCTTAGGACCACGGATATGATAGAAACTCTAGCACTTGGTCGGACAATCATGATTTTGTCCGATACATCCAAAAAGGGGGCCTTTGTTCTGGGCAATAGGCTAAAGGAGGTCCTCTCTAAGCAAACATTTACGATAGGCAACGAATCTATAAAGATCAACATAGTCTTAGAGGTAGCCACCTACCCGGATGATGGGGTTGCAGGGGAAGAACTAATAAAAAAGGCACAGAGTGCGCTTGCAGACGAAAGGCTAAACGGTTTTTAGACTACAAAACTCCGACTATGAATAGATGAGGAAGAAATGGATAAGAAAAGAATTCTGATTGTAGATGACGAAAAAGATATTGCGGAAACTACCCGGTTCAGGCTGGAATTTGAGGGCTTTGAATGTCTGATGGCCCGTGATGGCGAAGAGGCATTGATTAAGGCCAAAAAAGGAAACCCTGACTTAATCCTCCTGGATATCATGATGCCCAAGATGAATGGCTACCAAGTGTGCCGGCTACTAAAGTCTGATGAAAAATACAGACACATACCTATCATTATGTTAACCGCCAAGGCTCAGGAAAGCGACAAATTTTGGGGAAAAGAAAGCGGTGCCGATGATTATATAACAAAACCGTTCAAAATGGAAAAACTTATTGAAAAAATTCAAGGCTATTTAGAAGCGTAGATGCCCATGGAGTATTAAAACAATGGTATTAATTTAGCTTTTTGAAAAACGTGTTTCACAATGCGATAATGTTGCCAAAGGGCTAAAATGTTACAAACAATGAAGGTTTAATCCTCAATGGCAGAACTCCTTTGGCAAATTATTCCTTTCTTGGGTGCTGCATTAGGCGCCTTAATCTTTCTCGTCCTGATTCGTGAAGCGGTCCGTCACCTAAAAAGACGGCGTTTAGATAAGCAGCGAGGGCATTGTCTATCCCTTCTTGAACGTTTTAAGGTGGAAGAATTCCTGCCCCTTGCCCTGGAACTTAAAAAGTCATTTCCGCTCCCCCTCATTGAAAGCGTTTTGAATGAGTTTGGATCTCAAGAGTTGCCCCCACCTATGCAGCAAAAGCTTGCAGGAATCTTCGATCATCTCGGGTTTGTTGAACATCATATCAAAACCTTACAAGAAGCAAAAAGCTGGCAGGCACGGGCTAATGCCGCGGAAAAACTGGGACGAATAGGTCATGCGCGCGCCGTTCCGCCACTAATCACCTTGTTGCGAGACACCGGTGAAGACAGTGAGGTCAAGAATGTCGCCATGCAGGCTTTAGGAATAATCCACGACGAACGGGCAATTGAGCCCTTGGTCGAGACGTTGGGACTTCCAGATCCGGTCACCGGCCAACCCTTGGCTGA
>Ga0114920_10001368_pt1 | contig 11186 bp, 9 predicted proteins | sample ChitaG_FD_88683 | JGI IMG/M metagenome (GOLD analysis project Ga0114920, IMG submission 88683) | Deep subsurface microbial communities from South Pacific Ocean to uncover new lineages of life (NeLLi) - Chile_00310 metaG | ecosystem: Environmental > Aquatic > Marine > Oceanic > Sediment ...
AATTCTGCAAGGGCCTTGTTCGAAGGCGCGGCACCGGAAATCGCATAGACGATATTGCCGCCTAAAGCCGCCTGAACTTTAGAGAAAACAAGTTTGTTGGCGAGCTTATGTTTGAATGCAAGCAGGCCGGTGACAGGCTTTTTCTGCTGCTGTAATCTGCTTACAGCATAGCCCACTTTGAGTGCCCACTTGAAAATCTTGTATTTGATTCCGCCGGCATCCTGTGCGTTGGAGGTGATCTTCACATAGGCTTTTTCATAGCCTCGCGGCGAACTGGCAAAGAAATGCGGCCCGACTTCTCTTAAATTTTCCCCCGCTTTTTCAATGCTCTCACCAATATTGATTGTGACTGCTGCTCGAATGCAGACATAAACAATGATCCGGGCAAAGACGTGCGGGAGCGGCAAGGAAAGCATTGTTTCAAAATGAGGCTCTACCAGAATAGACTCGAGGACTGACCAGGAAGTGAAAACTACGTTTTCGTGCGTGATCATCGATCCCTTTGGAATGCCTGTTGTCCCGGATGTATAAATGAGTGAAGCCACGTCCCCAGGTTGTATTTCTTTCGTCCGGGCAAGAAACTCATCATCAGTGACGTTCTCTCCCTTTAACATAAACTCCTGCCAGGTCATCACACCCTCTGCACCGGACGGCTCTCCGTCGATAATCACGATGTGCTTCAGTTGAGGCAGGTTTTTGCGGACTTTGGTGATCTTATCTAGTTGATCCTGGTTTTCGACGATGAGAATGACCGCATCACTATGATTGATGAGGAAAGCACAATCCTCCGGTAAACTGGAATGGTAAATCCCGACAGTCACAGCACCGATGCTCACTGTAGCCATATCGAGCTGAATCCATTCCAGCCGCGTCCAGCTGAGAATATTGACTTTATCATCTTTTTCGATTCCCAATGCCATTAAACTTTTAGAGATCTTTTTACAGGCTTCTCGATGCTCTCCCCAGGTCACCGGCTTCCAATCGGTGCCGTCTTTATACCTGTAAGCGACCTTATCTTTGTTTTTCTCGCAAACGTTTTTAAACAATTCGTAAATTGATTTCTCAAGCATTTGACCCCTCCATTTTTTGCTAATATTGTCTTAAGGCCTCTAAGGTCTTAGCGTGTGAAACAGCTTCGCTATCAGGGAAAGATACTGCGCTCTCCTCACCGATCTTGGAATCAAGAAAATTCTCGGTATCGCGTATAGGACTTTCAACTGCCATCCCTTTCCCCATTGGAAGCGTGCCAGAATAATAGCAAGGAATATGAAAAGAGTCAATAAAACTAAACTCTTAGGTTCAACATGGGGCGATTGACCTTGTTGTTTTGGGTGTGATATGTATATTTCTCGTAAAGCCTGTGGAAATTAAGCCGCAAAAGGAAGACACAAGAGATCTTTAGCCGCAAATGGCGCGATCCTTCAATTCAGTTTAATGAGAGATGAGAAGCGGAAGAAATTCGATATAACTTTCGTCTAATAGTAAAGTATGACCAAAAACGGCATAAAAGGAGATTTAATGAAAAAGCAAAAAGGCCTGGACAGAAGAAGTTTCATTAAAGCATCAGCCCTCGGTTTGGCGGGTGTGACTGCGGGTTTATCAGCAAAACCATCGTTCGCTGACCAAGGAAGCGAGACGGAATTTCCCAAGATCAAAGAATTCCGGACCTTGGGCCGAACCGGATTCAAGGTATCCGATATCGGGATCGGGACAGCACGGGTGTACCCAATTCCTGTCATGAACGCCGTCCTGGATGCGGGAGTCAACTACATCGACACGGCGGATGGGTACGGCCGGGGTGCAGCAGAAAAAAATATCGGTGAAGCCATCAAGGGACGAGACAGAAAATCCCTCTTTATCACCACGAAAATCCGGATGAGAGGCGTCAGCAGCAAGCAACAGGTTGTGGAAAAAGTCCAACAGTGTCTGCAGCGTCTTCAAGCCGATTATGTCGACTGCTTGATGGTCCAGGGACCTCCCACTGTTGAATTACTCAAAGATGAAAATTTCCATCAGGGAATGGACCAGCTCAAAAAAGAAGGCAAAGTGAGATTTGTCGGCGTTGCCAACCATGGAAGCCATTTTCAAAGCCAGGGAGCAACTATGGAAGAAGTGCTTGTGGGCGCAGTTGAAGACGGCCGGTATGATGTCCTGCTTCTGGTTTATAACTTCTTACAAAAAGAGGCGGGAGAGCGAATCCTCGAAGCCGCAGCCAAGAAAAATGTTGCCACAACGATCATGAAATCCGATCCCCTGGGAAGGTATTTCCAGATGAAAGAACGTGTAGAGCAAATGAAAAAAGAGGGAGAGACCGTAGACGAAAGAATGCAACGTTACATGACAAGGATGGAAGAAACAGCAAAACAAGCAGAGTCTTTCATTCAAAAGAACAATCTGAAAAATCCAAGCGAAATAAAAGCCGCGGCCTTAAAATTTGTGCTCGCAAATCCCAAAGTCAACACTCTGAATCTCGCATTCAATAATTTCGAAGAAGTTCAGAATTACCTAAAATTATCCGGTTCCGGCCTGGGAAAGACAGAAAAAAACATGCTGGCTGCTTTTGAAGAAGGGTGCGGCCAGCTCTACTGCCGGCATGCCTGCGGCCTCTGCGAATCCAGTTGTCCCCATCATGTTCCCGTGAATACCATCATGCGCTACAACCACTATTTTGATGCCCACGGCAGCGAAAAATTCGCCATGGAAAAATATGCGAAGCTCGAAACACCTAAAGCGGATTCCTGCCGGAACTGTGCGGGCATTTGCGAACAATCCTGTCCCTACGGAGTTCCGATTCAAGGATTACTGAATATTGCGCACGCCCAATTGACGTTAGCCTGAGCTCGATAGAAACCGCTTAAACACTATCTCTCTTTGAATTCCGGCGATGCAGTGCCCTATTAAAATACGCCTTGAAATACGCATCCAAAAGGCCGTCGATAACAGGTATTTTGTAAAGCTGGAAGAATTAGTTAGCAAATAATTGGTTCTTTTACACAGGAGGCCTTATCTTCGCACTCCCAATTCAGGAACGCCAGGTCAACCTGTCCAGAATCTAAGGAATGACTGGTGATGTTCGGTAATCTCTATTTATTGCATTTCAGCGTCTCAGGATAATTGGCAAGGAAAGTGATTTGGAACTCTGATATTTCTGGGAGGAAACCGACTTCTTCATAAATACCGAAAACGGTCTCGATCAATATTCTGTTGATCATGCTGGTGTACTCAAAAAAATCCCCTGAGACATCTCCCTCCAAATCTTGATTGAGGTCCAGGACACTGGAAGGTGTGTCACACGAGAAATCAAAATCACTCAACTTGACGACTCGAATACGCCTGTTCTCAAAAGTCTTGAAATAGATCTGAAGATTCTTGACATCATAAACAACACTCCAGGCTGTACAGTGTTGGCCCACTTTCCCGGCTCCGACAGAAGTCAGGATGTCGAATGCGTAATCCACAACAGGCTGGATATTCTCCGATTGAAAATCCTCTATCCGTCTGGCAATTTTGATGAAACGGTCCCTTGAGCGCAGTGTGGTGTGGTCGATTTTTTTCTCCCAGTCAAAATCTTTATATGCCTGCAAGAGCTCCAGACATGAGTCATAGGTATCATTGGTCAACACTGCAACAGGGAGGTCCTCTCCTGTGTGGATAACACACTTCCCATCAATAAACTCGACGGTGGCCGCGTTCCCTGACCGGTCACAGACCAGATAATGCAGCTTGCTCATGCTTTGAGAAATCCTTATCCGGGATTGACTATTGATAACTTCTTCGACTGTGGAGAAATTATCAAGCTGGTACTGAATCCACTGCACTTCCATCAGGGCAGGCCGCTCATCAGGCTCCGGATACTTCGTATCTTCAAGCCACATCATTTCCACCACAAGCCCCTTTTCGTTCATCCCGCCGTAGGGGAATTCCTTCCCGATCTGGTTGAAGGTCAGACTGCCGTACTTGGAAATCCACCTGGCAGATTTCTCAGGAGGTGCCAGCAATGCCGTCTTGGCGATATTCCTCTTATTGACAATCATCAATCCTTTACTCGAATAATGATCCCAGTTTCTACCAAATATCAAATGGTTGCCGCACTTGAGAACGAACGTCGCACAGGAAAAACATGGGAGTGTCCCGCAAAAAAACAGGACGAGTAAAAACGCCAATACCCAAAGAACTATGCTGAATTTCTTCATTTTCTCTCTCCTTTCATCAGAGAATTCGCTTTCAATTTCAATCTACTTCATTTATTGGACCGGGGAAATAAAATTGGGATAGGATGCAAGAATTTGGGATGAGATGCAAGGTTCCCGGCCGAAATCACCCGATTCGTGATGTTAAGATAAGAGTTTTTAGCTGAAAATCTCAGGAAATTCCCAGCCGTTCTTTGAACTGTTTTGTGTAACCGCGAGAGACCGGGATTCTCTTTTCCAGACCTTCCAACGTCAATTTAAATCCCTGTGCGTTTCCTGTGGCTTTTGTGATCTTCTTTATGTTTACGATGTAGGCCCGGTGACATCTGAAGAGAAAGGGATAGTTCCTCAACCGATCCTCAATTCTTTTCAAGCTGTTCCGGATCAGCACATTCTTCATCTTTTCATCCTGAGCATAAACCTCTACGTAATTCCCTTCAGATGAGATACAGAGAAGATGACTGGCTTGAAATTCGTATCTTTCTCTTTCGTTTTCCGATAGAAAGACGATCTTTTGATCAAAACCTGATAAATCCACTGGGAACGGCTCTGAATTCTGGAGTCTGGCGGATATCTTTTGAGCAGTCTTGAGATTTTTCTTGAGCAGGTAGTTTTGATTCAAGATGTCAAAAAAGAAAATCGGAAACAGTGCAATGAGAAAAGTGATCAACTGAAAGCCGAGGAATAGATCGAATCCCAATCTATAAAAATCAAAAAAGACATTAAACAGACAGGCAAACAAGTAATTCCCGAGACCGATAGAGAAAATAATCCATAAATGCCAGAGAATCCGTTTATAAACCGTCCAGGTCTCTTCGTTGAAGACTTTCTTCAACACCCTTGGGATAAACAGCAAGTCGAATAGAAGAACCAGGAAACACACAACTCCAAATCCGGCGATAAGCAAGCACCTCAACCTTGGCTCGATCTGGCTCAAACCGAAAGGTTGAAAAATCATCAGAAAGAGAAAAACAAACAGGCCAACCAGAAATGAAATTTTTAAATCTTTCCCGGGATTAATGTCTATTGGATTTGGTTGCTTTAAAAAGCGCCATATGGCTGACAACATTTGCGGTTTACCAGAAGCTAACTCTCTTTATTTGAACGGAAAACTTTGCTCTTCATGTGTACAGTATATAAAAAAAATAAGCTATTTTCATTAGACAAAAGTCATGTTCCTTAAAACAGGATGTTTATTCGAGATAGACGACTCTGAATAAATCGTTTCATGGAATGGATGAATTTCCTCCGTACCATACACGAGATGGCCCCTGAAAGGAAATAGAATGTCGCTGCCGGTTTTCTCTCTTTCTTGTCCCTCGTGACATTCTTTGATATAAAGAAGACATTATGGGAAATAAGAAAAGATATCTCTCCGTTGTTTCTATTGTTTTTGCACTTCTGGCTTCGATTCTCCTGGTTTCCTGCCAGAAAAAAGAGCAGGCCGCAAGCACGAAAGTCGCACCTATCGACATCGAAATCCTCAAATCCAGGCTGATCCTGGAAACAGAGGAGAATGCTGAAACAGGGGCTAAGGTCTCCAGAGGAACATTCGCCGTCTTTGAGGACCTTGAGGCTCAGGAAGGACGGATGATCCATCTGGATGTTGTGGTACTTCATGCCACGGGTCTCGAGGTTAAATCCGATCCCGTGTTCGTGTTCGCCGGAGGGCCGGGTGCCAATGTCAGTGGCTACGACGGCGGCTATGCCAAATCCTGGATCAGGGAAGAGCGTGACATAGTACTGGTCAGCCAGCGCGGCACAGGGGGGGACAACCGGCTCGACTGCAAACTGGCAGCGCCGGATGATGATCTTCAAGCCTATTTTGACCCGCTTTTCAAGAACGACACTTTCCGTATATGTCTGGAGGAGCTGAAAGAAGAGTACGACCTGACCAAATACTCCACATGCATGGCCGCGGATGACTACAACGAAGTCCGGCTGGCTCTTGGATACGATAAAATCAATCTCACTGGAGGGTCTTACGGAACCCGCATGGCGCTCGTCTACATGCGCCGGCATCCGGAAACTGTACGCGCAGCCCTCCTGAACGGAGTCGCTCCCATCGCTTTTAAAAATCCGCTGTTTCACGCACCGGGATTTCATCAGGCCGTCCGTCTGCTGATGGCTGAATGCGCCAACGACCCGGAATGTTACGCCGCCTTCCCGAATCTGGAAGAGGAATATGAGACGATCCTGGCCCAACTGGAGCATGAACCGGCCATCGTCCACGTCACACATCCTCTGACCAAGGAGCAGGTTCCCATCAGGCTGTCAAGGGAGGCCTTTGTCGAAGCCCTAAGGACCATGATGTACAGAAGCAACCGGCAGGTCCCGTATTTGATACACCAGGCTTTTGAAGGGGACTTCGCACCCTTTGCTCAGGCAGGATTGATGAGCAACTGGTCCATCCACCGCCTTCTGGCACTGGGAATGCTGCTGTGCGTCACCTGTGCCGAGGACCTCGACCGTATCACAGAAGAAGAGATCGTCAAGATCGCCGTCGGCACCGACATGGGAGACGGCCGTGTCCGGCGGCAGAAGGCTGTCTGTGAATTCTGGCCCAGGTCTGAGATCCCGGATGACTACGGTGAGCCAGTCAGCGTGGAAGTTCCCGTCCTGCTGATATCGGGAAACCTGGACCCGGTCACGCCGCCTCGCTGGGGAGAGGAAGTCGCCAGCCACATGCCGAACAGCCTGCACCTGGTGGCTCCTGGTACCCATGTAGTCGGCAACCGCTGCCTCAGAAGCATCCAGAAACAGTTTCTCGAAACAGGAACAGTGGAAGGGTTGGATACTTCTTGCATAGAAACACTGAAAGCAGGACGTTTCAGGACTCCGAAGAAAAAGCAATAACAATACAGGCCTCTTATCCAGAATCTCCGATACAGCCTGCCTTATAATCACAAACATACATACCTAATATTGAGAAAAACAGCAAGATGAATCAGTCTATTAAGGAGCGACAACCCTTAATGACTCTGAGATATGCAAAAAGTCAAGCGGTTGACATATATGCATAAAATATGCATATATATACATATGAGGACGACCATAAATATCGACGACAGACTTCTGGAAAAAGCTTCAAAATTAACAGGTATTCAAGAAAAAACAGCCTTGGTCAGGCGGGGGTTGGAAGCTCTCATCGCGCTGGAAAGCAGCAAGAGGTTAGCCAGGTTGGGCGGAACTGAAAAAATCCTTCGTCCCATACCGAGGAGGAAGTCGAACACTCTGTAGCTATGGTATTAGCCGATACATCAGTCTGGGTCACACATTTTCGATCCGGCAATCCCCGGCTCAAAAATCTCCTGGCAGACGGAAGGGTTGCCTGCCATCCCTTTATCGCGGGCGAGCTGGCCTGCGGCCACCTCCAAAACAGGGAAGAAATTCTTTCTCTGCTCCAGATGCTTCCCGCAGCCACACAAGCAGAGCACGAGGAAGTCCTTCATCTCATCGAGATGCATGGATTGATGGGATTGGGCCTTGGCTATGTGGATGTGCATCTTTTAGCCTCTGCTCTTCTTTCGGGAATTCCGCTGTGGACTGAAGATAGACAGCTCAGGAAAGCATCTTTGAAACTGGAAGTCTGCTATAAGCAGAAGGATTAACTTCGCGGAGAAGCCAAAAACAGAATGGGCTCCACCGCACTTGAGATGCAAAGCGTGTTTTTCCCGATCAAACAGATACAGAAAAAGGGGCCTGGCCCCTTTTTATCCCTTATTTCTCTTAGCCTCATTTCGCTGACATTGACAACATCATTTTTGTCGTGATAGTTTTATCTCGCAATATCACAGGTTGAATAAGAGTCAATGTGGGAAAGCCTCAAAAAAGGCGAAGCAAACACTAATTAGAGTGAACGGGAGGAATCATGTCTCGATCGAAAAAAAATAAGGGTATCACCCGACGCAGCTTTATCAAGGCTGCTGCGGCATCTTTTTTAGTCCCGGCCATCGTTCCGTCCACGGTATTCGGTCAATCCGCCCCGAGCCACACGATGCTGATGGGATGCATTGGCGTCGGCCGACAGGGTCAGGGTGATATGCAGGAGTTGATCTACCGCGGCCTGGAAGCCGGGGCACGTGTCGTGGCCGTTTGCGATGTCGACGCGCACCGCATGGAGGATGCCCAGTGGCTTGTGGACAAGATCTATTCTCTAGAACTGGGTAAGGACAATTACAAAAGTTGTGCGGCCTACCGCGATTTCCGCGAACTGCTGGCCAGAAAGGACATAGACGGCGTCCTGATCGTCACGCCCGACCACTGGCATGCTCCGATGGCCGTGGCCGCGGCAAAAGCCAGCAAGGACATTTACCTGGAAAAACCGTTGACATACACGACCGGCGAAGGCCGGAAGCTGGTTAAAGCGGTTCGAAAAAACAAGCGCATCCTCCAGGTGGGTTCGCAGCAGCGGTCATCCACGTATTTCCTGATGGCCTGCGAGATGACGCGCAACCAGCGTATCGGCAAGCTGCACACCATCCATGTCTGGCTGCCGCAGGACCAGGGAAGCGGAGATCCGCAGCCGATGCCTGTGCCGAATAACCTCGATTACGATTTCTGGCTGGGCCCCAAACCTGACGCGCCGTTTACAGAGGACCGCGTGCACCCGCAGAGAAGCTACAGCCGCCCCGGATGGCTTCAGGTCGAAGATTACAGCCGGGGCATGATCACAGGCTGGGGTTCCCATATGAACGACACCGCCCAGTGGGGCAACGGCACGGATGATACCGGTCCGATCGAGATCGAGGCAAAAGCGGAGTTTCCAGATAGAGGACTGTTCGACGTCCACACTACTTTCCGCGCAGAAGGAATGTACGCCAACGGTGTCCGCCTGATCATGGAAACGGGCGACCCGGCCGGCGTCCGCTTCGAGGGTGACCGGGGTTTTGTGTTTGTCCGGCGCGGTGCGATCGAGCCCTCAGACCGGGAGCTCCTCCGTCAGGAGACTCGCGAAGATGAGATCAAGCTCTACCGCAGCTCCAACCACATGAAAAATTTCCTGGAATGCATGCGCAGCCGAAAGGACCCGGTGGCACCGGTCGAAGCGGGACACCGCTCGAACACCATCTGCGTGATAACGCACATCGCCATGAAGCTTGGACGCAAGCTGCGGTGGAATCCCAAAGCCGAGCGTTTCATCGATGACGACGAGGCCAACCGCTTATTGGACTATCCGTACCGCAAACCATGGACCCTATAAACAGGAAAAGAGCTCTGATGATGAGACGAATCCTTGTATCGATCTGTTTGTGCACGATTCTGGCCGCAGGATCCCTTGTCGATCCGCCAAAGATCGAGCTGCGCCGTGACGATGAGGCCGGCCGGCTCCGTGTGCTCATCGACGGCCGAGAGATATTGGTGTATCAGTACATCCACTGGCTCGACCTGCCGCACTACTGCCCGCTGAACACTCCTTCGGGGAAGAACATGCTGGTGCAGCAGACCGAGCCGTATCCCCACCACCGCGCATTCTGGTTTGCCGATACAATCCGGTTGAACGGGGAGAGAGAGGTCAGCACTTACAACGCGCTTTACTCCGGCCAGAAAATAGGCCAAAACGCCTATGGGCCGCCGTTTCGCGACCGCATCCGCCATCTTGACTTCACAAGGTGTGAGTCGAATGGCAGCCGGGCAGTGATTGATACAGAACTCGTGTGGGAGATGGACGGCAACCGTCCGGTTCTGGAGGAGAGGCGGCATCTGGTGGTGCATGCGCTGGGCAAAGGCGAATATCTGCTCGACATGGTCTTTGAACTGAACGCCTCTTTTGGCGATGTGCATTTTGTCAGTGACGATGTGCACTATGCCTGGCCTTATCTCCGTCTTCATCCGCGGTTCAGCGGTGAGAACGGCGGGACCATTACCTCCAGCAGCGGCGCCACGGGCCAGGAGGCCACTAACATGAAGGCCGCCCGGTGGATCGATTACTCCAACACCGTCGAAGGCACGACCGAGGGCATTGCTGTGTTCCAGTGGCCTGACGGCCAGGAACATCGGTGGCTGACACGCGAGTACGGCACATTCGGCCCGAGACGCCCGGACGCCCAGAGCGGCAATCCATTCACATTGAAAAAGGGCGATTCGATCTTGCAGCGCGTGGGCATCCTTGTCCACGCGGGCAATGTGAAGACCGGCCGGGTCGCCAAACGGTACAAACAGTACGTAAAAGGCAAATGGGAATGATGAAACGACGGGAATTTCTCGGTGCCATCTCCGCCGCTGCCGTTGCGCTGGGCCTACCGCGGTCAGTGCGTTCGGGAGTGAATTCGAAGTTCAAGATCGACCGCATCGACCTGTTCCCGATGCGCTACCCGATGACAGGTTACTTCAAGTTTTTCACCGGACCGCATGGTTCTGCCGGCAGAGCTGCGGTTATCGTGAAGATCACCGCTGATGACGGGACAACCGGCTGGGGCCAGGCGCTGCCGATCGCTCAATGGAGCTACGAGACGCTGGAGACAGCGACCATTGTGCTCCGGAATTACTATGCACCCGTGCTGATCGGCCGCGATCCGACGGATATACAAAGGGCCCATGCGGAGATGAATAAGGCCATTGCCCCCGGTTTTTCGACCGGCATGCCGATCAGCCGCGCCGGGATCGATATGGCGCTCCACGACCTGACCGGGAAACTGAGGGGCAAGTCCCTGGCACAGATGTGGAGCAAACCAACCGGCGACCCGATCACTCTCAGCTGGACAGTCAACGTGAAAAGTATCGATGAAGTCGGAAGCGTCATGGACGAAGGTAAAAAACGCGGCTATTGCCACTTCAACATAAAGGTGGCTCCAGACCCGGATTTTGATGTCGCGCTGGCCCGCGAGGTCCGCCGTCTGGCTCCGGAAACATTCCTGTGGGCTGATGCCAACGGCGGATATGAACCCGACACGGCGCTGAAGGCTGCACCGAGGCTGGCTGATGCAGGCGTCGATGTGCTTGAAGCGCCACTCCGGCCAAACCGCATCAGCGGTTACCAGGCTCTCAAAAAACAAG
>Ga0114920_10001370_pt1 | contig 11183 bp, 12 predicted proteins | sample ChitaG_FD_88683 | JGI IMG/M metagenome (GOLD analysis project Ga0114920, IMG submission 88683) | Deep subsurface microbial communities from South Pacific Ocean to uncover new lineages of life (NeLLi) - Chile_00310 metaG | ecosystem: Environmental > Aquatic > Marine > Oceanic > Sediment ...
CTTCTGTTGGAGTTCAAATTTACAGAACCTAACTTTGGAGAGTGCAGCAAGCAGGGCAACCCCGATCAAAAGCGTTGTTTATCATCAAGGGAAATTGTGAGGTCCCCACGGACACAGTGCTAAAGGGCAGAAGTTGGTCGGCTATATTGGGACATTATCTTGGCTAGCGACAGTTCTCTTCGACAAGACCTCCTTACCGTCGAAGCAATCTGCCCTTTCCGCTATGACTTCTATCAGTTGATGCGTAATCAGGTTCTTGCACATTGTATTCAGAGAGACCCTGAATTGAACTATGACCGGGTTGAGTTCGGGGTGATGTACCACACTGACAACGATAAGTTAATAGATATGAGAAGGTCTTTTGCTGGAGAGAAAAATCCAATTAAAGCATGGCAGAAACTTCTGAGAGATCCGGATACCTTTCATTCCTTCACGATACAGGGACTTCTGGAGACCATTGAACCCAAGCTGCCTGTGGACCTGGTAGACTGGCGTAGGTATCTAAAAGAGAAGTATCTCCTGTAGTCCGTAGAGCCAGTGTCCTGGACAAATCTCCGCTCTTGTCACACATGCTGGCTTTTAGTTACTTGTATTATGCTAGATAATAAGGCTGAAATTTAATTCAAAGGTTCTGTCTATCGTCCAGTACCGCCCACCATAGTGTACGGTAGGCAGAACTCCTGCCTTTTCCTCGGATGTCCCTCTTGGTGGGAGTGGCATATTATAGGTTAGTACCACTTCATCTCCAGTCACTTTTATTTTCTTGACGAAGCCTCGGAAAATTGCAGTAGTCGCCGCTACTTATTACCTTCTGAGCTGTGCCTTCGTTGCTAACTATAAAGCTTTCGGGTGCTGTTTTCGTAAGCCTGGGGTTGACGAAGGGCTGATGGTAGTGTAAAATGTCTAACATTATTCTACCAAGTTCAACAACGAGGTAGATAGATTGAAAAGGAGGTATAAAAGGTGAGTTCAAAATGGCTTATTACTGTTGGTCTGGGTCTGGTCATTCTTTCCGTAGTCTGGCTGCTGGCTATCTTCCCCGGTATGGCAAAGCTGCCGGATGACTACGAGCAGGAGTATACTTTCGAGGGCTCCGTCCAGGTCTATGTTGCTGAGCTAGGTACGCTGGTTCCAATTCAAACTACGATGACGAGAACCCTTACAGCAACAGGTGTAACCGAAGATGATGTGTTATTGCTACAGCAGGACATTGTTTTTTATGAGGCTACATCTGGAGCGCCGCTCGGAGATATAAACCCGGCTTTGGCAGCTCTTGATACCACAGAGACTTACTATCTTGACAGGACGACCCGCGCCAATGTGCCCGGCGAGGGTGATGTAAGTAGAAGCGGCCAGTTCACCTTCCCGGCTGACGTACAGCAGGAAACGTATCAATACTGGTCTTCTTCGACCAAAACAGCTCTTCCCGCCACTTTTAAAGGTGAGGAAACCTACCAGGGGCTTACTGTATATGTATTCGAAATCAATAGTACCGGTAATCCCTATTACCCGGATGCAACCACTGGATTACCGCAAACAATGGATGTTTATGCCAAGATTAAGGTTGAGCCGGTAAGCGGTGTCCCTGTTTATGCCACTACCACCACAACCATCAACCTGCAGCATCCTCTCGCCGGTTCTATGCCTGTTTTAATAAATACGAGCACTTTTACAAGCGCGACTGTAGATGATATGGTAGAGTTGGCCGAGAGTACCAGCAGCCTGATACTTTGGGCAAGCGTTTACGGCTTTTGGGCGGTTATCGGCCTGGGTGCTGTTCTAACGTTGGTGGGAATAGTAAGGGCCATCCAAACAAGATAGAAGAGGGTCAGCCCGAAGTTCCGGAGCTGCTGCCTTAGCTTGCAAGATAAAAAATTTAGTCCTTCACCCTGCAAGAATGAGGGGAGGTCAGAAGGGATAGCGCCCTATTGCCTTCCGTTCACCAAGGCAGCGTGGCGATTCGTTTCAGTCCTATTTACTAAATATACCTATTAATCTTTCTGTTGGGACACCCTCTCTGGCTTTCCTGAAAGCCTTTTTTCTATGGCAACAGATGCCTCCATAACTGCTAGGTTTAATAACTCAGCCAGCTGCAAAGCCCTCTTGGCCGTCTGCTCAACCCTAGCGATAGCCTCAGCAGCCACTCGGGCAGCCTCACTGGCCGCCTTCTCTCCAGCCCTGCGGGCTTCCTCGGCCGCTTCTCTAGCACTTTTAGCCGCCTCATCGGCCAACCTGATGCTATCCTCAATCTCATCAAGGATTTGGGGAAGTGGCTTGGTCATTATTTTCTTGGTTTCAATTTCGTTACCCATTTTGCCTCCATTCGGCTACTTTCCACTCTAATTATTCCGGGTATAGTGGTTACTCACGGTAAAAAATGTTGCTATACTCCAAAACCAGCCTAATCGCAAATTGGGCACTTTGCAAGGATAATGCCTGTTGTTTACTTATCTTGAAACCTGCTGACTACAAGATATTAGGTAATCTCGGCGGTAGCGCCGGCCGTCTCCAGCTTCTGTTTGGCCGCGGTGGCCTCCTCCTTGCCAACCCCTTCCTTCACCGGCTTGGGGGCTGACTCCACCAGGTCCTTGGACTCTTTCAGTCCCAGGCTGGTTAACTCACGCACCGCTTTAATGACGCTAATCTTGTTGGCCCCCACCTCCTTGAGAACGACGCTAAACTCTGTCTTTTCTTCTTCAGCCGGGGCCGCAGCTGCTTCAGCCGGTGCCGCCGCCACCGGGACAGCGGCACTGACACCAAACTCCTCCTCCAGGGCCTTTACCAATTCGGAAAGTTCCAGCACGGTCATACCCTTGATGGCCGCCATTATGTCGCTAGTGGCTGGGGCCTTCTTGGTTGCCTTGGCCTCGGCGGCGGTTTCTTTGGCCTCTTTAGGTGCCGCCGCCTTTTTGGTTGATGACGGCCGCTTGCCCTCGGTTGCCTCCGGGGCAGTCTGCTTAGTGGTTTCTGCTTCTTTCTGGGGCACTTTATACTACCTCCATTTTTTTAATCCTAGCCTGTAGCACCCCAACAAGGCCTCTCATCGGACTGCTAAGGCAGCTAACCAGAGTAACGATGGGGCTTTGCATCCCGGCCAGAACCTTGGCCAGCAACACCTCCCTTGACGGCAGCTTGGCCATAGCGGCTACCTCCCCTGAGGTAAGCCGCCTGGCACCGACAAAGCCCCCCTTTATGCTGAGCTCTGACCTTGAACTGTTAATGTGGTCAACTAGAAGTTTAGCCGGCTGGGTTATCTCACCATAGCCAAAGGCTATAGCTACTGGCCCCTCAATTAAATCCAGCAAGTACGACTTGCCGGCTCTTTCGACGGAGAAGCGGGCCAGGGTATTCTTGACCACCCTATAGCCCACGCCTGACTGCCTCAACCGGCGGCGTAGTTCGGTCAGCTCAGCTGTTGACAACCCACGATAATCAGTAAAAACAGCCGCGCTACATTTGGCCAAAATCTGCTCAAGTTCACTGATAATCTGTTTCTTTTTCTCTCGGGACATCGTTATACTCCTAACTAGTGGCCCTTATTAAAAAAGCCCCTATGCCCAAGCACAAGGACTAAACCCTTTTCAGGTTTTTATCCTCGGCAGGCACTACTATTAAGCCGTTAAACCGGCACCTGCTGTCTCAGGAATATACTGAACCAGCCAAGAATTATTAAGTTTTTAAGCGGCCGCCAGGGCTAGTGTCGGCCTCAGGTCGAGCTCAATGCCGCAGCCCATGGTCGTCGCTATATAGGCACTCTTAATATACTGGCCCTTGGCACCACTGGGCTTGGCCTTAACCACCGCCTCCATTAGGGCCGCCAGGTTGGCCAGCAACTTGTCACTGTCAAAGCTAATCTTGCCCAAGGGTACATGAATGATAGCCGTCCGGTCAAGCTTAAACTCCACCCGACCCTTACAGGCATCACCTATTACCCGGGGCAGGTCCTCGGCGGGTACCACCGTCCCCGATTTGGGGTTGGGCATCAGCCCCCTTCGGCCCAGAATCCTGCCCAGCCGGCCCACCTTAGCCATCATATCAGGGGTGGCTATGGTTGTGTCAAATTCCAGCCAGCCGGTCTCAATCTTCTTAACCAGGTCATCGCCGCCAACAATATCGGCCCCGGCCTCGGTGGCAATCTTTTCCGCTTCACCCTGGGCGAAAACCAAAACACGCACCTTTTTACCCAGGCCGTGGGGCAGCAGGGCCACACCGCGCACCTGCTGGCTGGCATTCCTGGGGTCAACACCCATGCGCAGGTGAAGCTCAACGGTCTCGTCAAATCCGGCATGGGCCATCTGTTTGGCCAGGGCCACGGCTTCCTCAGGGGGATAGGCCTTTGTCCTATCCTGCAGTTTTACCGCCTCTTGATATTTCTTGCCTCGCATGCTACTCAACCCTGATTCCCATACTCCGGGCAGCGCCCAAGATTATGCGCTCGGCCCCGGCGATATCAACCGCATTTAGGTCCTTGGCCTTAAGCTCAGCTATCTCACGGAGTTTTTTCCGGGATAATACCACTGCCGGGTCATGGCCCGGGGCACTGGCCCCCTTTTCCAGGCCCAGCGCCTTCTTTAGCAGGTCGGCAGCCGGTGATGTCTTGGTAACAAAGGTAAAAGACCTGTCTATATAAACGGTTATCTCAACCGGTATAATAGAGCCCGCCTGCCCGGCAGTACGCTCGTTGTAGTCCTTGCAAAAGGCCATAATATTGACCCCGTGCTGGCCCAAGGCCGGGCCCACCGGTGGTGCCGGGTTGGCCTGTCCGGCCACAATCTGCAGTTTAATAATTGCCTTTACCTTCTTGGCCACCTATCCCTCCCGAAAACTATTTAGAGTTTCTCCACCTGTAGAAAGTCCAGCTCAACCGGCGTTTCCCGCCCAAAAAGAGACAGCAGCACCTTGATCTTCCCCTTTTCAGCGTTTATCTCATCGACCGTGCCGATAAAATCAATAAAGGGCCCGTCAACCACCCGGACACTCTGTCCCTGCCGAAAGCCAACCCTAACCTTGGGTGCTTCGGTCTCCATCTGCTTTAGAATCCGGTCGACCTCCTCCTCATGCAGCGGCGTCGGCCTGCCGCCACTGCCGACAAAACCGGTAACACCCGGTGTATTGCGCACCACGTTCCAACTCTGGTCATTGATGGTCATCTCAACGAGGACATAGCCCGGCAGTATCTTCTTTTTGACGGTACGCCGCTGCCCGTTCCTAACCTCAATCTCGTCCTCGGTGGGCACCACTACTTGAGCGACATCACTCTCGGCGTCCATTGACTTGATGCGCTCAAGCAGATTCTTCCTTACCCTGTCTTCATGCCCAGAGTAGGTGTGGATTACAAACCATTTTTTTTGATTCCCGGCCACAGGTAACCTCTCTTAAGGTACAGGGTCAAATTGCCCAGGAAGGAGCCGTGGGCGGCTATTCAGGAATAAAAATCTCATCGACAAAGAAGGTAAAACCATAATCAATAACTCCCAGAATTATGCCTACGGTGACGGCCACAATCAGCACCAGCAATGTTAAATAGGCAGCTTCTCGCCTGGTTGGCCAGACTACCTTCTTTAGTTCGGCGATAGTCTCACCAATGAAGCTAAACCTGGAAGCGCTTTTTTTAGTAGGATGTTTCATGGAGGAATTCTTTAGGCCCCTTAAGGGCTACTTCACCTCTCGGTGCAGCCTACGAGCCCGGCAACGGGGACAATACTTCATTAGTTCCAACCGCTGGGGGTCATTTCTTCTGTTCTTGGTAGTAGTATATGTTCTCTCTTTGCACTCAGTGCAGGCAAGATGAATTATGACCCTGGCTTCAGTCTTCTTGGCCATACTACTCTATAATGCGACTAAAGGCCCCGGCGCCTACTGTCCTACCCCCTTCCCGGATGGCAAAACGCAAACCCTTCTCTAGGGCCACCGGGTAGATGAGTTTAATGGTCATCTTAACATTGTCCCCGGGCATGACCATCTCCACCCCTTCGGGCAGCTCAATGGTGCCGGTAATGTCGGTAGTCCTGATGTAGAATTGGGGCTTATAGCCGTTGAAGAAGGGCGTATGCCTACCCCCCTCCTCCTTGGTCAGAACATACACTTCGGCCTCGGCATGGGTATGTGGCTTAATAGTGCCCGGTTGGGCCAGTACCTGGCCTCTTTCCACATCGTCTCGCTCAATACCCCTAAGCAAGACACCAACAGCATCACCGGGCTCGGCATCGTCTAGGGTCTTATGGAACATCTCCAGGCTGGTAGCTACTACCTTGCGGGGCTCATGATGCAGACCCACAATCTCAACCTCGTCACCGGGCCTGATGACGCCCCTTTCCACCCGGCCGGTGGGCACAGTACCCCGGCCCTTGATGCTGAAGACATCCTCCACCGGCATCAGGAAGGGCTTGTCCTTGGGCCTTACCGGGATCGGAATATAACTGTCAACGGCATCCATCAGCTGCCAAATGGAGCCGCACCACTGGCACTCCCTCTTACCACAGGCACACTCCAGGGCTTTAAGGGCACTCATCCTGACCACCGGTATCTCATCACCAGGAAAGTTATACTTACTCAGCAGTTCCCTGACCTCTATCTCCACCAGCTCAAGCAGTTCTTCATCTTCCATCATATCCACTTTATTGAGAGCCACCACTATAGACGGCACCTCCACCTGGCGGGCCAGCAGGACGTGCTCCCTGGTCTGGGGCATGGGCCCATCAGGGGCACTCACCACCAGGATAGCGCCATCCATCTGAGCGGCCCCGGTTATCATGTTCTTGATAAAGTCGGCGTGTCCCGGGCAGTCAATATGGGCGTAGTGCCTCTTTTCTGTTTCGTATTCAATGTGGGCAATAGCAATTGTCAGCCCCCTTGCCTTCTCCTCAGGGGCATTATCGATGCTATCAAAGGAGCGAAATTCAGTAGTCCCTAGGCCGGCTAGAACCTTGGTTATGGCTGAGGTCAACGTTGTCTTGCCATGGTCAACATGACCGATGGTACCAACATTGCAGTGTGGTTTGGTGCGCACAAATTTCTTTTTGGCCATTTTTCCCCCTTTATTCTGGAGCCCACAACCAGACTCGAACTGGTGACCCCGTTCTTACCAAGAACGTGCTCTACCTGCTGAGCTATGTGGGCAGCTTCCCTAATTATAGATGCTTGACGTTGAGATGTCTAGTCCAAAGCCCTTTATTTAAAAAACTTGTGGAGGGGGCAGGATTCGAACCTGCGTAGCCCTTCCAGGCGGCAGATTTACAGTCTGCTCCGATTAACCACTCCGGCACCCCTCCCCAGGGAAAAGCCATAAAAACTAGCGGCCTAAGCCCGAGAGGGGATTCGAACCCGCTAACCTACCGATTACAAGTCGGTTGCTCTGCCGTTGAGCTACCCGGGCAATATTATTACAGATTTAAAGCTAAACGTCAACCAATCTGAATATTATAGGAAGGAAAGCTACTAAAAGTCAAGCCTGGCATCACCACCATATGTCAACCCGGTGAAAGGCCTCGGCCAGCTCAAATTCCTCCTCCTTGGCCGTCTCTTGGGCCCACTGCCTGAGCTTCTCTTTTAGCTGTGAGGTAAAGTCGGCCACCTGGCTCTGGTGGCAGAGCAGGGCGGCTAGCTTCAAATCGAAGGTATCGGTGATATTGACCCGGTAGTTCGGGTTATCGGTGTTAAAAAGCAATAGCTCATTAACCTTGTGCGGTTCAAGGCCTTCTTTAAGCAGGTCCGGGTAGGCCAGGTGGTCCCGTGCGTAGGGGAAAATAGCATCCAGAACAACCTGACCACAGATTCGGTGGTCGTAATGCCACCAGAAGTAGCGGTGGTAGGGGTCAACAGTTATTACCGTCTGCGGTCGGTAGCTTCTGATTAGGCGGACAATCTGTTTTCTAAACAAAGGGGTATATTCCAGGGCCTGGTCAGGGTAGCCCAGGAAAATAACCTCCCTGACCCCCAAAACCCCGGCCGCCGCCCGCTGCTCCTGCTCCCGTATCCTGGCCAGGGCCTCCGGTTGTAGCTGTCGGTCACTGGTGCCCTTATCACCATTGGTGCAGACTACATAGATTACCTCTTTACCTTCACCCACCAGGCAGGCCACAGTGCCGGCGGCACCAAATTCAGCGTCATCAGGATGGGGTGTAACCAACATCACCTGGGCCGGCTCTACCATTCTTTAATCTCCTTAACTAACACTAGCATGGTCACCGACTACGGCCCTATATTCCTTGATTATGGCTTTGGCGATACTCGTCCAGTCAAACTGTCGCACCGAGTCCCTGATAGCACGGGCAGACATGGTGCCGGGCACCCTTCGGCCAAGGAGCCGGTCTATCATTTGGGCCAGTCGTCGGGGGGTATTGTCGGCCACCAGGTATCCCGTCTCCCCGTGGCGGATGATATCGCCAGCGGCACCTACTCTGGTGGCCACCACCGGCGTCCCGCAGGCCAGCGACTCCAGGGCTACCAGGCCGAAGGTCTCATAATAGGAGGGGACGACACAGACATCGGCGGCGCTGTAGAAAAGGGGTAACCTTTGCTGGGGCACCGAGCCCAGGAAGGAAACCGAGTCCTCAATAGCCAGCTCCCGGGCCAGAAGCCTCAGCTTCTTCAGTTCACCGCGGCTGTGCTCATCGCCACCGATTACTAACAGTTTTAGCCCGGGCCGTCTTCCCAAGATAGCCATGGCCTTAAGCAACCTGTCGATGCCCTTAAGCGGCTCAATTCGGCCGACAAAGAGAACAACCCTATCACCATCAAGGCCTAGCTCCTCTCGGGCACCCTGTTTATCAAGGTTGCCGAACAATCCCAGATTGACCCCGCAGGGGATGACACTTATAGTTTCAGCCGGGGCCCGATAGTAATAAATCAGGTCTTGCTTCTCCCCCTCGGTGGCGGCGATGATACGGTGACAATCTCTGGCCAGTTGCCTCTCTGTTTTCAGACGAGTCTCGGTCTCGGTCTGGCCGAGACCGAGACTATTTTTGACCGCCCCCAGAGTATGAAACATAGCAATATCGGGCACCTGCCATAATTCCCCCAGCCAGCGGCCAACCTGGCCGGAAAGCCAGTAGTGACTATGAATCAAATCATACCGGAGCTGGTGACTCCTTCTGAAGTCCTCAAGATTGCCGGTAAAATCGGCCAGATGGCGGTACTGAACCAGCTTGCCCATGTCCTCAACCCTACCCGCCTTGATGTGGATGAGGCGGGCATTGGGCCCCAGCTGGTAAATCTGCCTGTCCCTGGGGTTATGGGCCCGAGTGTAGACATCCACGCTATGACCTCTCTCACCCAGGGCGCAGGCCAGCTCGCGGATATAGACATTCATGCCGCCGCTATCCCGGCCCCCCAGCTGGCCCAGGGGGCAACTGTGGACACTGAGCATGACTATCCTCATCCTCGGGTGCGACATCTACGGCCAGTCTCCCAAATCTATGGTGTTCATTGCCCTACTTTATGGTTATTTTACAGTGATAAAGGGGGATTTTTCGGCCCCCCAGGTAGTATTTGTAAACCTCGCCCCCCTTCAAGAAGTCAAACTTGCTCTTATTCTGCTCAATGCTGTCCTTAATGCACAGAACCTTGGCAAGCAGGCCGACGCTAAAGTGGCCGTACTCAGGGTCATAGCCGCTGTTATATAGATATCGGTTATTATTATAGTCAATATAGGTGACGGCGGCTACGGGCACTGAATTTAGCTCAAGGAAGCCGAGCCTCAGTAGCCCGGCCTGGGCCATGGCCTGAGCCAATAGTTTAAAAAAAGACCTCATTGGGGCATTCATAAATCTGGCCTTGTCCCGCCGGCTCTGCCGAAACAGCCTGATGAAGATATCCAGTTTGGCCAGTATATCCTGGCTATCCTGGTAAACACAGAAGCTAACCGTCCCGACCTCCTCAAGTCTTCTCAGCTTGCGCCTCACCTCGTGTCGCTGTTTGCTGGTCAAAGCAGCCAAGTATTCCTGCCAGGTCTGGGGCAAGTCAAGTTCCAGGGAGACGTCCTTCAGTCGGCAAGACACCGGGTAGTGCCGCTCCCTGGCCAGGCCCACAAGACTGTCCAAAACCGTGGAATCGGGTCTTAGCGCCGCCAAATCAAGGCGGGCAATACCCCTACCCTTCATTTCATCAAGCAAAACATTGAAGAATTCGGCCTCTTTACCCGGGCGGATGACGAAGTCCAGGTAGTCACAAACCTTGGCATCACCGATAAAGGAGGCCCTATCATCTACTATCTTAAGTGGGGCAACGCCAATAACAGTGCCATTCTGCCTTGCTATACCCAGGAAGAGACGGGCCCCGGAGCCAAAGACGGACCACCAGGATTTGAGCCAGGGCGGCAAAACAAAGATAGGCTCCCACTTCAGTTGATGGGACAGCTCTGGCCAGGAAGAGACGAGGCCCTCAAGGCTATCAAGAGAGAAAGAGTAACCCATAAAACGGCAACAGCATAGCATTTTGCCGCTACACAATCAACTCACCGTAGGTTTAGCTACCTGAGGGGCTTGAGCTCTTAATAAGCTCCAAGAGTAAGGAGAGCATCAGTCGTAGTGAGTCTTCACTGAGGCGGGAAGAGGTGTCTTTATCGGTGTGAATAACCGAAAAAGGCTCGGGCAGGGCTGGCCTTCGGCCGATCAACAGCCTGGGAATGCTTATGGCAGCTAGTTGTTTCTTTAGCATTGGAACCTGGCCGGCGGGCAGCAGTGACAGAGTGATACTGTTGTTTACACCCTTTAACCGGAAGGGCAGGTGGTCGCTGGTGAGCAGGGGCCAGGGTATGTCAACAGGTTGGAAGGGAATGCCCCGTCTGATGGCCGCCTTCTCCACTTCTTTAACAGCGGCCAGTTTTGCCTGGCCAGCCCTGACCGGCCAGATACCCAGGCAGTCTCCCAGGCCGCAGAATTCCAGGTTGTAGACGGCGGCTATATTTTTCAGGTTATTTTGCCAAACATAGTAGAAGGAGCCCAGGAGACCCAGGCGAGGCACCCGGCTTGATGCCTCCTCCCGGTCAAAGAATACCAGCCTGATAGGAGGCTGAAAATGCCTCAGTTTCTGGCACAGGCCCAAGAGGACGGCAACCCCTGAGGCGTTATCATTAGCCCCTGGGCTACCCTTGGCGGCATCGTAGTGGGCCGAAAAGAGCAGCCTTTTGGCCCTTGAGTTAGGCGAGAAGTCAACGATGATATTCCTGATTCTGGGCCAGCGGC
>Ga0114920_10001371_pt1 | contig 11182 bp, 10 predicted proteins | sample ChitaG_FD_88683 | JGI IMG/M metagenome (GOLD analysis project Ga0114920, IMG submission 88683) | Deep subsurface microbial communities from South Pacific Ocean to uncover new lineages of life (NeLLi) - Chile_00310 metaG | ecosystem: Environmental > Aquatic > Marine > Oceanic > Sediment ...
ATCTCTCCCCTGACTTCAATTTCACGATTATCATCTATTTCAAGAGGAAAACTTCGGATGGTCTTAACGTTAGGAGTGACATTATCTCCTCTAAACCCGTCTCCTCTAGTTACCGCCAGAGAGTATTTACCTCGGCGATATATTGCTGAAATGCCTAAGCCATCTATTTTCAGCTCAGCCACATATTCTATTTTTTGAGAAGGTATGATTTTTTTTATCCTCTCTTCAAACTTCCTTAATTCCTCCACGCTGTAGCAATTATCCAGGCTAAGCATTGGCGACCGGTGCTCAACAGATACGAATCCTTCAAGGGGTTGTTCTCCAACTCTTTGAGTGGGAGATTCAGGGATGATAAGCTCGGGAAATTGACTCTCGAACTTCTCAAGCTTTTTAACCAGAAGGTCAAATTCGTAGTCGGAGATCTGAGGGTCATTATCTACATAATATTTTTTTTCAAAATACTTTATTTGCTCTCTCAGTTTTTTTATTTTTTTTGCTGCTTCATCAAGTGATAAGGACTTCATGACCACCTTTCCTCCGGATTTGATATAGATTAGTCCTCTTTTCTCCCGTTTGTGTGGATACATGAATAATATAATAGAAGGGGTAAAAGTTCAAATTACAAAAAAAGGAGAAAGCATTTCATTTTATGTGATGCCTAATCTTTTTTTTGTTTCTTCAATAAGCTTGTTAAATTTCTCTAAAACGGCTTCCTGCTCGGCCTTAAGCTTTTGGATGGCTTTTTCTTCTGCATCTATGTTTGCCAGGAATTTCTCCATTTCTTTTTTTTCATTATCAGAGAGATCTTCTTCGGCTTTGTCTTCGAATTTTTTGTTGAATGTTTTAGTGAGCTCTTCCAATTTTTTGGTTTTCTTTGAAAGCTCTTTCACTTTTTCGTTATATCTAAGCTCTTTATTTCCAGAAAAGAAAAGTCTTTCAGCTAAATCCATGGCTTTTTTGGAATGCAAAGGAGAGAGGAAGCTGGCATCAAGCAGGTGTTTGATGGCTTCTTGGGATTGAGAAGGATTCTTTTTACCTTTTCCAGCCAAGATAATACCGATGTTATAAGCGATTTCTCCGCTCTTTTGTTTGGCATAAGCTTGCTTAAAATATTTTAATGCCTCTTCTTTTTTTCCGTTTCGGTATAAAGTCTTTGCATAAAAAGCGCAGCTTCCAAAGTCTTTAAGAGCTTCGTTAGCAATCTTAAATGCTTTTTCGGCTTCGTTGTAGAATTTGAAATCATAAAGGGATTTTCCTATTCTTTGCAGGCTCTTGGCGATTTGAATATTTTTCAAGATCTTATAAGAATTTATATAGGAATCCACAGCTCCTTTGAGATCTTTTGCTTTTTCAAGAGCCTGTCCATGGGCAAGGTGTCCTGCTCCGATAAACTTATTCCACTCAGCTGGAGACATTGTTGCGGACTCTTTGTTTTTATTAGCTTTTGCAATTTGAATGGTTTGGAGGGCATAGTTTTTTGCCTTTTCTAAATTCTGCCCGAGCTGGCTATAGAGCCCGGAAAGTTGGAGGTAAATCTGAGATTTGGTGTAGTCATCCAATTCACCCATTGCCAATGCCTTCTCCCCATAATTAATTGTTTCCTTGGCTTTTTTGCCTCTGTAGCGGAGGAGACAGAGATTAGCGTAAACATGATTTTCGTATTTTGTTCCTTTTCCTCCATATTTTGTGAGGTACTCTTTGAGGAGCTTGACTTTTTGATCGATGTTTTGGGTTGTAACAGCCTTGATGTATTCTTCATCAGCAGTGGTGTTTTGAGCACTCCAAGAGACAGAGATAAAGAGGAGTATGACCAATGTGGTCAGCACTGTTTTTTTCATTTCTTAACCTCTCTTCAAAATTTTTTGAATGATAGCGTTCTTAGATGAAAATGTCAATATGAGAGTTTTTTATTATTTATACTCAGAATAAATATGCTAGCAAATTATGTACCAAATTTGAAGCATAAACATAAACGGGGAACGGGCCCTACATCTGTGTTTCTAGCCTTCTCGCATTATTTGGACATTTTATACGACATAATATAAAATAAATTAGTGGGATTCAAAAAGAGAGAGTTCCTTTTGCTTTTTTTGGAAACTATAGGTAAACCTTTAAAACAATCTATCCTTCTTAAAGATCATTCAAGCTTCAGGATAGGGGGGATGGCTGATTATTTTTTTGAAGCCTCTTCCACCTTTGAGCTTGTAAATGCCGTTTGTTTAGCCCGAGAATACTCTCTCTCTTATTATGTTATAGGAGGTGGATATAACATTCTGTTCGATGATGATGGATTTCGTGGCTTGATCATAAAAAATGAAGCTAGGGGCTTTAGGCGGGAGAAGAAAAAAGAGGAGATAGAAGTATTATCAGGAACTCCTTTGAAAGATTTGGTTCGATTTTGTATGAAGGAAGGGTTGAGCGGTTTTGAATTTTTAGCCGGGATTCCTGGGACAGTAGGAGGGGCTGTTTTTAGCAATGCTGGAGCTTTGGGAGAAAACATCGGAAATTTTTTAAAAGAGGCTCTTCTCCTTAATGATAAGGGAGAAGAGGCGAGAGTTAAGAGAGAATATTTTGCCTTCAATTATCGGCATAGTTTTCTCAAACAAAAGCACGATCTCCTTTTAAAGGCTGTTTTTGTTCTTCAAGAAGGAGAGCGAGAGAAGATAAAAGAGAGGATTGAGGAAAATTTAGAGAAGAGAAAAATAAAGCATCCTCCAGAGGATACAGCTTGTGCTGGGAGTTATTTTAAAAATCCAGTTTTTCCTGATGGAGAAAAAGTGACGGCTGCCTATCTTTTAGAACAAGTCGGAGCTAAGGCTCTTAGAGTAGGCGAGGCCACTGTGTTTCCCTCTCATTCGAATTTTATCATCAACCAGGAGAAAGCTTCCTCCCGGGATATTCTTTCCTTAGCTTCGGAACTTAAAAGACGAGTAAGAGAAAAATATGGCATCGAGCTTGAAGAGGAAGTCATTTTTCTTCCAGCAAATTCCTCAATGCCTTAATTTTTTGAGGAGAAAGTTTTTTTTCTCTTTTAGCTATTTCCAGGGCTTGAGTGGCCAGTTTGGAATACACTTCATGATAGAGGGGGAGATTTTGTAAAGACATAAGATGCTTCTCTATGGATTTGTGGTCTCCTCTTATCACAGGTCCAGTCAAAGAGCAATCGATGTTAAATTTTTTTACATTATGTAAAGTTCCTTGCACCAAAGGAAGAAGGATTCGGGAGGCTTCTTCGTCTTTAAAACCAATCCTTGAAAGGAGAGACGTTGCTGTGTCCAAAAGTACGACAAAGAAGTTAGAAGCGAAACTGCAGGCTGCGTGATAGAGCGGCTTATCCTCGGCCTGAAGGATAAAGAAATGTCCGCCGAGGTTGCGAACAAGTTTTTTTCCGAGGGATAAAGCCTCGAGGCATCCTTCAAGTCCAAAATAAATCCCTTTAAACTGTTTAATGTCTGGACGTTTTTGAGCAAAGGATTGGACAGGATGGAATGAGGCGGTTATGGCGCCCTTTGTTTTAAGAGGCTTAAGAATTTCTGCCGAAAGGAGACCGCTGCAGTGAAAAACAAATTTTTTTGACCATTCTATACTCGATGCCGCAAGCTCTCTGGCGACTTTTTCGATTATCACATCAGGCACACAGAGAATAACAAGATCTCCTCTTCTTGCTGTCTGGATATTATCCGTCAAAGGTTTCCCATTTCCTATGATTTTTTGGCTTTCTTTTGCCGAAGAGAGGCTCTTGCAGGAGAGAGCTTTTAAGCCGTATCCAATTTTCGAGAGTGCGTATCCCAAGGAGGCACCGAGTCGGCCAGCCCCAATTATGGAAATATCCATCATTTTTTGTTTTTAAAAATTTTGAGCCACTGGTTGACTTCAAGAGGCGAAAGGGAGATTGTCTTTTTTTTCGTTTCTAAAGATTTTTTGTATGCTTTTAGGGTGGTTTTTAACTTTTTGTCAAATTCTTTACAACTTAAGGATTTTGCTCTTTTTGCCTTAGCAAAGTGTTTAATTTCTCGGTCTGAGGAGACAACGTAGAATCTGCGAAAATCTGTCTGTTTTGAAATTATTTTCTTGATAACAATATCGGCGTCCTCGCCGGGGGGAGGATAAATAACAGAGAAGGATTTTTTTTGAAGTTCTTCAGTGATTGAATTTGGATCAAGAAGGCCGTCGAAAACCAAAAAAATTTTTGTCCTTTTGAATCTTTGGAAGATCAATAATTTAGAAACTAAATCGTACCTGCTTTTTGGATCCTTCAAATCGGAAGGCGAGGAATATCCGATGAAATTGTTACCGTCGATTAAATAAGCCACTTGAAGAGGCGTGAGGCTTTACTCAACAGGGTTATAAACCTAGAGAGTGTAGGATTCGCCTGGTTTGAGGATGATGACTTCTGCAAGATTTTGGACTCTTTTCTTAAAATCTTCAGGGTCAGCGCTCACTATGGGAAATGTTCCATAATGGATGGGAATCACTTTTTTGGCTTGGATAAATTCGACAGCTTTAGCTGCCGAAGGGACGCCCATGGTGTACCTGTCTCCTATAGGGAGAAAACAGAGGTCAGGATGGAAGAACTCTCCGATGAGCTTCATATCATAGGTGAGTGCAGTATCCCCGGCATGATAGAGAGTCTTGCCGTCCAATTCGATGACAACTCCAGCTGGGTCTCCTTTTTCAGCCGAATGAATAGCCGTAACCATGTGCACTCTTACGCCATTTGCTTCAACTGTGCCCCCTACATTCATTCCTTCAGCCGTTATGCCTTCTGCTTCACCCTCGACTGCCACCTCATGAATAGCAACAAGGGTGGCACCCGTTTTTTTACAGATGGGGAAGGCATCTCCTAAATGGTCGTCGTGATGATGGGTGACGATGACAACATCTGCCTCTTCGATTTCTTCAGGTGTGGTTGAGGCAGCAGGATTGCCAGTCAAAAAAGGATCGATGTATACTGTTTTTGAACCTTTGATTTTTATCCCTGAGTGTCCTAACCAGGTAAGTTCCATCGTTTTTACCTCCTTTTTTAAGATTGTACTTTTCAGATGATTAAACTTTTTCCCCAGGTTATCCAGGTGGCCAACTCATCCGCCTTCCTCCTAAGAGATGGAGGTGGATATGAAAAACTTCTTGGCCTGAATCTTTTGCCGTGTTGAGGACTAATCTGTAGCCCGTTCGAGCAATTCCTTTTTCTTTAGCAATCTGGCGGGCCTTTAAGAGAAGATCGCTCAGGACCTCTTTTTTTTCTTCTGGGATATCGTTCAAAGAGGCAAAGTGTTTTTTGGGAATGAGCAAGATGTGAATCGGAGCCTGAGGGTTGATATCGTTAAATGCGATGATATTTTCGTCTTCAAACACAAAATCGGATGGGATTTCTCTTTTTATGATTTTACAAAAAATACAATTTTCCATTTAAAACCTCTTTTGCAGTTCACAAGATAGAGTTCGCTTCCCTGCCGTTTCTCCGTTTCGTTTCGTCATTTCTTCTTTTTATCCTTTCTCCTCATCTTTTATTCTTTGGATGGGAGCGCCGAGAGCTTTAAGCTTCTTTTCAATTTTCTCATAGCCTCTATCTAGGTGTTCTACTTCATTAATGATCGTTTCTCCGCTGGCAATCAGCCCTGCAAGGACAAGAGATGCTGAAGCCCTTAAATCTATGGCTATGGTCTCTGCTCCGGAGAGGAGAGTTTTTCCCTTGACTATTGCTTTGTCTCCGAAGACTTCTACTCTGGCACCGAGACGAAGAAGCTCGTTTATATGAGAAAATCTCCTGTCAAAGATGGTCTCGGTTATGATAGATCTTCCGCCAGCTTGTGTCATCAAAACAATAAACTGAGCCTGCATATCTGTCGGAAACCCTGGATAGGGGGATGTAGTCACATCTTGTGGTCTTATCTGCGGACTTCCTATGACCCGTAAGGTATGATTGTTTAATCTTTCTATTTTTGCTCCTGAGTATCTCAACTTTTCGATGACGGTGTCGAGATGATCGGGTTGCATATGGGATAGAGTGAAGTTCCCTCTGGTTAAAGCGCCGGCAACAAGGAAAGTTCCAGCTTCTATTCGGTCGGGTATGATTTCATGGGTGGCTCCGCCAAGCTCTTCTACTCCTTTAATCTGGATGGTCTCTTGACCAATGCCTTCGATTTTAGCTCCCATTTTAACTAAAAGCTCACAGAGATTTGCAACCTCGGGTTCTAGAGAGCAGTTTTTTAGAATCGTTTCTCCCTGAGCTAAAGAGGCAGCCATGACAAGGTTTTCTGTTCCTCCTACGGTTTTTTTATCGAATTCGATCTCTTTGCCGTGGAGCCTTCTTGCTTCAGCTTGAATATAGCCGTGCTCGAGATTGATCAAAGCGCCCAATTTTTCTAATCCATGGATATGGAGGTCTATGGGCCGAGAACCGATTGCACAGCCACCGGGCAAGGCTACCACAGCTTTTCCGTGCCGAGCTAAAAGAGGGCCTAAAACGAGGATTGAGGCTCTCATTGCCCGGACCAATTCATAAGAGGCTTCCTCAAAACGAATTTTTTTTATTTGAACGGATAATGAATTTTTTTTGATATGATATTCTGCCCCCAGCTCTTTCATCAATGTGAGAATTGTAAAAACGTCTTTCACCAGGGGTACATTCTTCAGCCGTATTTTTTCTCGAGTAAGAAGGGAAGCAGCGATGGCAGGCAAGACAGCATTTTTGGCTCCACTGATTTTGACATTCCCCTTGAGTTGGAGGTCATGATTTCCCAATATTCTGATTTTGTCCATCTGTAACAATTCTAAAATAATATACCTTAAAATTCAATACAGCCTTTTATAGAGGCTCTTTTATATTGACTAATGTTTAGTTGTGTTTTATTAATCAAGGAAAGGAGGTTTTATGGGTAGTGTTCCCTATTCTAAAGAGTGGATGTTTTTAAAGCTGTAGAGATATATCACGCAACTTTGGGACAAAGCCAAATTTAGAGAAACCAGAATATTATAAATGGAGGCGTCAAATGAGAATGCTTATCGGTGAAAAATGGGTTGATAAGGATGAGAAGATTGAAGTCCTTAACCCATTTAACAATGAGCTTATCGACACCGTTCCTTCTGGCGATAGAAGCGATGTAGAAGCTGCCTTTCAGGCGGCCGAAGAAGGGTTTAAAATCAACCGCAACATACCTGTTCATCAGCGGATTTCTATCCTTTATAAAACTGCAGAAATACTGAAAAGCCATCAGGAGGAATTTTCCAGAACGATCGCTACCGAAGGGAGCAAAACCATTAAGGAAGCCAGAAAAGAAGTGAGCCGCTGTATTGATACGATTACGATCTCTGCTGAAGAAGCCCGAAGAATAGTGGGAGAGACTATTCCCTTTGACAGTAGAGAAGGTTCTGAGAATAGAGTGGGCTACTATTACCGTTTTCCTATTGGCATCATCCTTGCTATTACCCCTTTCAATGACCCGTTGAACTTGGTGGCTCATAAAGTTGGCCCAGCTATTGCAGGGGGAAACGCGGTTGTTCTCAAACCAGCTACAGTTACTCCTCTCTCAGCTCTAAAATTAGGGGAGGCTTTTATCGAGGCAGGTCTTCCCTGGAAAATTTTAAACATTGTCACTGGTCATGGCTCGAAAATCGGTGATGCTTTGGTCAAAGACCCAAGAGCGAGGATGATATCTTTCACTGGGGGAACTGAGGTCGGCGAGGAAATCGTGAGTAAAGCGGGACTTAAGAAGATAGGCATGGAGCTTGGCTCAAACTCTCCGGTTATCGTCATGGATGATGCCGACCTGGAGCAGGCAGTCGAACTGTCTGTCTCCGGAGCTTTCTGGGCCGTAGGACAGAACTGTTTAGGAGTGCAGCGAATTTATATCCATAAAGATGTCTATGATGAGTTTGAAGAGATGTTTGTGGCACGGACAAAAAAAATGAAAGTTGGCTTTCAATTGGAAGAAGACACAGACATGGGACCCATGATTACCGAAGGAGAGGCTGAGCGAGTGGAGATGTGGATTAAAGAAGCGTTAGAGGCAGGGGCTGAACTTTTAGCTGGAGGAAAAAGGGAAGGTACTCTCTTCGAACCAACAGTCTTCAGAAACATGCCCAGCAGTACCAAGTTAAACTGCGAAGAGGTTTTTGGGCCCGTGGTCAATCTTTATAAAGTTTCTTCTCTGGATGTGGCGATCTCCTTGGCTAATAGCGTCAAATATGGTCTTCACGGGGCTATCTTTACCCGTTCTCTTTCAAATGCCTTCAAAGCTATTAAGGAACTCGATGTCGGAGGTGTTATGGTCAATGACTCCACAGATTATCGAATAGACATGATGCCCTTTGGGGGAGTGAAATGGAGCGGCCTCGGACGGGAGGGGATAAAGTTTGCCCTTCTTGAGATGACAGAGCCAAAAGTTGTCTGTTTTAATCTGTGACTGTCAAAGAGAGCAGAGTGCTTGATCGAGGTCAGCAATAATATCGTGGGGATCTTCCGCGCCCACACAGAGTCTTATCATTTGAGGGGGAACATCAGCCTTTTCACGGGCTTCTTCACCTTGCTGGAGATGAGTGGATATAGCTGGAATAGTAGCAATGCTTTTAATGCGGCCTAAATCTCCTGCCCTTAAGATGATCTTAAAATTGTCAAAAGCTTTACGGGCGTTTTGAGGAGGCCCATCCACTCGAAAGCTCAAGAGATGGCCATAACGGTATATTTCATTTCCCTTTCCATCATCTGAATCCACTAGCTTCATGTATCTTTTTGCTAGAGCATGAAGAGGAAAAGTGGGCAACCCAAGATAATCTACCTGGTAAACTCGGGGGTGCTGACTGAGAAATTCTGCGACCTTCTGGCTATTTTGGCTCAAGAAGTCCATTTTGGAGCGAAGTGTGCGAAGGTCATTCAGAGCGAAAAGAGCATTCATGGGAGAAGCTGCTGGTCCATTATCCCTATAGGGGAAAAACTTTATGTATTCAGCAAAACTTTCCTTGAAAAGTGGATTATCGTTTTTTATTTTGGTAATGATAGGTTTGCGGCTGATCAGGGCTCCTCCCATAGCAAGCCCCCCAGAAGTGATAGATTTAGTTAAGGAATGAATTACAATATCTGCGCCGTAAGCGATGGGGCGCATCAAGGCAGGAGTAGCACAGGTAGAGTCGATGATGAAAGGAATTTCCCAGGAGTGGGCCAAATCCGAAACCGTCTTAACATCGCAGAAGGCTTGCTGGGGATTGCTCGGTGCCTCTGAGAATAGGAAGCGCGTGTTTTCATCAATTTTTGCCTTCCACTCTTCTATATCCTCTTGATCGTGCACCCAGCGGACTTCTATTCCCCGTTCTTTCATTTTTCTGACCGAGAAATGCTGGAAAGTGCCTCCATATATCTGGATGGAGGAGACAAAATTTATTCTCTCCGGGCCTTGGTTCTGTTTCACAAGAAAGGAGTCTACAGCCAGCATGATGGCCGCCATTCCAGAAGCAGTCACCACACAGGACGTATCGTAGCCGGTCTTGTATCCTTCAAGCAAACCAAGAACCCATTCCAAATAATATGTGGTAGGATTGGCAAAGCGGGTGTAGCACCAGGTTGGGATTAAATGGGCAAGAGCAGCCTCCATTTCATCTGAGTCCCGGTAGGCCTGGGCCGTGGAAAGATAAAGAGGCTCAATGACTGCTCCCTGGTTCTGGTTTAAAGCTTCCTCTGCGGTGTAGAGGCCATGAACAGCTATAGTGTCAAATTTGAGCTTTTTTATTCGAGCAATATGTTCTTCTCTTTGGATTAAAAATTTTTTTGCTTCTTCGATATATTTCATAACGCCTGGCGTGTATTTTTGCTTTTCACTCATGCTTTCTCCTTCCTTAAATCAGAGTTTTCCTTTATTTTTTTTCCTGATTTCGCTTTAATACAGCGCTCAATCTCCTTACACCCACAACAATCTGTTCCTTTGTAGGATAGGAAAAATTTATCCTCATGGTGTTGTATCGGCGTAAACCTTCTGGATAAAACACTTCCCCTGGGATAAAAGCCACCCTTTCTTCGATCGCCATGTAGAAGAGATCTAAAGTATTGATATTCTCTGGAACTGTTATCCAGAGGAACAATCCTCCATCAGGTTTTGTCCACTTAACACCCATTTCTTCAGGGAAATTTTCTTTTATGGCTTCTAGAAAGAAATTAAGTTTTTCAGAATAATACTTTATGGCTTTTTTGAAATGGGCTTCCAGGTCGTATTCCCTCAAGAATGAAGTGCAAATATCCTGATTGAGTTTAGGAGTGTTGAGAATATTTCCTCCCTTTATAAAGGAGAATTTTCTGATGACTTCTGGGGGGCCTATGTTAAACCCAACTCTAATGCCAGGGCAAAGGATCTTGGAGAAAGTGTATAATCCGATTACGTTTCCCTGATTTTTGTCCAGAGAATAGATAGAAGGAATATTTTCTCCTCTGTATCTCAACTCCCTGTAAGGGCTGTCCTCCACTATAGGAATACCGTACTTTTTCCCTAGGGAAAGAATGGCAAGTCTTTTCTCAAGACTCGAGGTTATACCTGAAGGATTCTGAAAATCCGGAACCACATATATAAATTTCGGATTCTTGCCTTGCTCAATGGATTTTTCTATCTCTTGTTCCATACCCTTTACGTCAGACCCATCTTCTTCTAAATCCAGGGCTATGTACTTTGCATCTTCCATCTCAAAAGCCGCTAAGGCCCCTCCAAATGTAGGGAGATCTGTGACGATAAGGTCTTGGGGCTCAAGGAATAGTCTTCCGACCAGATCTATCCCGTGCTGTCCAGATGTTGTGATCATTATGTTTTCAGGTTCGATGTGAATATTATCTGTCTTGAGGTAATCTATTATCGCCTCCATCAAATCTTTTTCTCCAGGGATAGAAGAATATTGAAGAACATGATCCCAATCCTCTTTTAATGACTTATCAACAGCTTTATGTATGAAGTCAACGGGAATTAAGTCGTTGCTGGGTAATCCTCCTGCAAAAGAGATTATCTCGGGATCATGCAGACACTTCATCATTTTCCCGATAGCATACCCCTCGAATTCTTGCATGATTTTAGTGAATAATGATTTCATTTTTAGCCCCTATGAAAATTGATTTACATGGTTCTCTTCCATTTTGTGTGGGTAAAATACACAGGAATGGATGAAGCGACCTTGAAGAAAGGCTCAGGCTATATGGTTCCAAAACACGTTG
>Ga0114920_10001372_pt1 | contig 11180 bp, 7 predicted proteins | sample ChitaG_FD_88683 | JGI IMG/M metagenome (GOLD analysis project Ga0114920, IMG submission 88683) | Deep subsurface microbial communities from South Pacific Ocean to uncover new lineages of life (NeLLi) - Chile_00310 metaG | ecosystem: Environmental > Aquatic > Marine > Oceanic > Sediment ...
CTTGGGAGTAGTTGGCTCTTTCCTCCCCGGGCCTATAGGCCGCGCCCTTTAACGCGCTGTCCGAAGAGGGGAAAAGGACAGGCAGCCAGTGAGGGGAAAAGAAGCGGGAGGAAAGAGCCTTTTTTTTTAAAAATCAGACCCTAATGATTCAGTTTCTTCAGTTGTATGGATTCGTTCCTTGGTGAGAGGCTGTAAATCCTTTAGGTTAGGTTGAAAGTTTCTCTAAATTCGATTCTAGTTTTATTCTTCCAGAGTAATTTTATACTCCTTTGGAGGCTCCACTCCCAGCAAGTGTCTGACGAAATAGTCCCACCGTACGCGGATGAAGTAGGGGTGGTCGGAGAGGCCGTGCCTCCTGTTGGGGATGATCAGAAGGTCGAAGTCCTTGTTGGCCTTGATCAGTTCTCCGGCCAGCCTCAGGCTGCAGGCAGGATTGACGTTGTTGTCCATATCCCCGTGAACCAGCAGCAGCTTGCCCTGCAGATTTCCGGCAAGCGTGAGGTTAGACTGTTCGTCGTAATGCGTCCCATCCGGAAGGCCCATCCAGAGCTCGGGCCACCAGGCTTTGGCCATCCGGTGGTCATGATTCCCCGCTGAAGAGACAGCGACTTTGTAGAATTCCGGATGTGTCAGCAGCGCGTGGGCTGCGTCGTAGCCGCCCGCAGAATGTCCGCAAATGCCCACCCGGGTCAAATCCATGTAGGGATAACGCTCGGCCATCCGTCTCATTGCTATGATATGATCCTTGGCGCCGATGTCTCCCAGATTCTTATAGGAGAAATCGTGGAATTTTTTTGAGCGCATGGCTGTTCCCAGTCCGTCAATGGTGATGACGATGAATCCCAGTTCAGCGATGGGCTGGTCGGAATTCCTGTAAGCTTTGTAGAAGGATTTGGGCGTTCTGAACGTGTGGGGACCGGTGTATGAGGCATCGATCACCGGATATTTTTTTTCCGGGTCAAAATTGGACGGTCGGTAAATCAATCCGTAGATGTCTGTTTCTCCGTCTCTGGCTTTGACTGTGAAAGGTTCGGGCCACTTCCACCCTGTCGCCAGGAGGTCGGAGATATCGGCTTCCTCCAGCGTCTTAATGGCTTTTCCCGTATAACCACGGCAAAGGACTGAATGAGGAGTCAGGTCCACCCTGGAGTAGTTATCGATGAAAAACTTTCCGTCCGGAGAGAAACGGACCTCATGTTCCGCAGCCTCAGGCGTGAGAAGTATCAATTCGGTGCCGTCAAAGTTAACCCGGTAAAGATGCCTAAGATAGGGATCGCGGTCCTGTCTTCTCCCGCTGGCAATAAAATAAATCACTCTGGCCTTTTCATCGACGTGGGCAATACTGCGGACTACGAATTCTCCTTTGGTCACCTGAGTTTTCAACTCACCGGTTTTCACATCAAAAAGATAGATATGGTTCCACCCGTCGCGCTCCGATGTCCAGAGGACCTCTGTTCCGTCTTCGGCCATATGCATATCCATCATGGTCGGGTCTACGTTTGTGGTCGAGCGCTCTTCTAGGATCACACGCGTCTTTCCTGTTGCGGCATCGATCTCCACAAGGTCAACTGCCTGGTACCCGCGATAGGTTTTTGTAAAATAGAGGCGTTTGCTGTCCTTGAACCAGCGCGGATTGCCTGAGAGGTGTGACGCGTACGGCTCTAACTCCACCGGGATCATTTTCTTCGCTTCCACATCGAAGATCACATGCTCGGTCATTGTCAGTTCCTTATCTCCGGGAAGCGCCCGTTCGTAGGAGTAGACACCCGCCCGGTAGCCTTTTTCCGGCATGGATTGATAGAGGTAGAGTTTTTTAGCTTTGCGCCTGTCGCTGCGCAGGGTGACAAGCCTTCTGCTGTCCGGTGACCAGCGTACGCTTATCCTTGGCTTGTCCTTTTCCGGTTGAGATTCGTTGAACAGCTTGTACCAGGATAGAGTGGTGGCATAGTCGTATTTGTCTTCTCCGTCGGTTGTCAACTGGAACTCTTCACCCGTGGCTTTCAAGCGAACAAAAAGGTTGAAATCCTTCACGAAAGCGGTCCATTTCCCGTTGGGGGATTCGGACTCCGATGGATCTTTCGGTTCATCCGGACCGATCTTCTTGCATTCGTAGGTCTTCAAATTGCACGTCCAGTTATCTTTTTCGATCTTGAATTTTATGGCCTTGCCCTTTTCGATGTATTCGAATCGCTCGAAGGGGAGCTCCAGGGGTTTGACTGTCTTTCCCCTGGCCTTGGAAAGGGAGATAGCCAGCTGCGTGTGGTCAAATGCGGGTTTCTGCGATTTTTTTTCCGGGTTGACAAGGATGAATTTTTCCCCCTGCCGGCTGCGGATACGGTACCAGAACCGGGAACCATCCTCATCGATCCAGTTGGGATTGACTCTCAGGTTGTAGACCAGTTTCTCCGCATTCTTGGGCAGGAATTTTTCCGCTCTTATATAATCCTCCAGAGTTCCTTGAGCCATCGCGCTGGAGCACAGCCCGATGAGCATCACCATAACTAGTAAATGGATAAAAGATTGTCTTCGTCTCATTCTTATCCTCCTCGCATTCAGAAATTTCAAAGGCGCATGCATGATATTTTAAAAAGTTTACATCGACTTTATAGAGATGTAAATGGAAAATAGTGATGGCATTAAAGACGTTTCATTTTCTCCTGATCTTTTAAATCCATTGACAACATTACATTTCTTATAATAATTAAGAGGCTGTGAGAGAAGGAGGCTTGGATGAAAAAAGCGAGTCTTAAAAAACTACTCGGTGGATTTGCAGTTTTAGCGATTCTTGCTTTTGCCCTGGTTTTATTCCTCACGCCAGGTCAAAAACCACAGATTCATCCCCAGGATTGGGAAGATTGGGATACAGGGTGCACCAGCATCATGGTGGGGAGAAAGGCCACTACAGACGGTTCGGTCATCACTGCTCATTCCTGCGATGGAAATTACCGTACCTGGGTGAATATCGTGCCTCATCAGAAGCATCCCAAGGGCACGAAAAATCAGATCTACTACGGCAAGCTCCACAATGAAACATCCTGGGATTTAAGGGGACTGCAGCTGAAGGGAGAGATCCCTCAGGTTGAGGAAACCTATGCGTTTTTCAACACTGCGTATCCCTGTATGAACGAAAAGCAGCTGGCCATCGGAGAGGCGACAATCGGGAGCAAAAGAGAGTTGTATAATCCAGAGGGGATGTTCATGATCGAGGAGATCGAGCGTCTGATGCTGGAGAGATGCACAACCGCCAGAGAGGCTATCAAACTTGCCGGCGAGCTCGTCAAAGAATACGGATACGGTGATTGGGGAGAATGCATCACCATCGCCGACCCAAAAGAAGTCTGGCATTTTGAGATTTTTGGTGCCGGTCCTTTAGAGATCGGGGCAGTCTGGGCCGCCGTGCGAATCCCAGACGACCATGTCGGCGTTTCTGCGAACATCCCGAGGATATCCGAGCTGGACCTGGATAAGCCCAATTATTACATGGCTTCGGATAATGTCTATTCGTTCGCAGAAGAGATGGAATGGTGGGACCCCGACAGCGGGGAACCTTTTAAATTCTGGAAAGTCTACAGCGGCCGAAAACCGTTTTCCACCCGTGAGTACTACGTGCTCAGCACCATCGCTCCATCACTCAAGCTGAAGAGGGATGCGGAGGAGCTTCCTTTTTCGGTAAAACCGGATAAGAAAGTCTCGGTCAGGGACGTCATGATGTTGTACAGGGAAACCTACGAGGGAACAGAGCTGGACATGACAAAAAACCTGATGGTCAAGAAACGCCGGAGCGAGGACACAGAGAAGAGCCCTGTGGCAAATCCCTGGATGTCCTACGATATGAGGAACCTTCTGAATACTCTAAAACCAGGCGCCGTTGAGCGTCAACGGACGATCGCCATAGCAGGATGTTCCTACTCCCAAGTCCTGCAGATGCGGGATTGGCTGCCCGATCCGGTGGGAGGAATCGCCTGGTTCTCTTTTGACAATCCCGGGCAGAGCCCGAGAATACCGATATTTGCCGGTGCTACAGAACTGCCTCCCAGCTTCGAGATCTGCGCTCAACACAGGTTCCGCATGGATTCTGCATGCTGGTCCTTCAGGCGCGCCAACCGACTCGCCACAGTCCGTTGGGGACGCACGAGGGAATACATCGAGAACGCTGTGAAAGAGTTCGAGGAGAGAGCCTTCACGGACCTCCCGGACATCGAAAAGAAAGTTCTAAAGCTTTTAAAGAAAGGGCACTCCGAAGAAGACCTTGCCAAAGCCAAAGAATACTTGACAAAATACACGAATGATTTTGCCCGGGCTGCCATTCACAAATACATGGAACTCGGAGATAAATTCTGGACGATGTTCGCCCGAGGATTTTAGAAAAAACGGCCGCCATTCCTAAAGGCTCAAGAACATTCCTTGACATCTTTATCTGGTTCAGATACAAATCCATTATTATGATGATGATAAGACAAAAAAGGAATTTCCTTGCGGTGCTCACTTTGGCTTTAGTTTTCGCTCTCATCAATTGTGCCAGTGTTGAGAAGCGGTACAAGAAAGGCCAAGAGATGGAGAGCAAAGGCCGCTTGGAAGAGGCTGCTCAGCGCTACATCAAGGTGCTGGCAAAAGACCCAAGCATGCAAGATGCGCGGGTGCGGTTGGAGGATGTAGGGGCTCAGTTGATTGATACGTATCTCGAACAGGCGCATGCTTACGAGTCAACCGGAGCCTATGAAAGTACGGTCTCTGCGCTCAACCGCATCGACAGCCTGAGGCGCCGGACGAGCCAGGTAGGTGTCGTACTTTCAGTTCCCGATGGCTATGAAGATTTTCGCCAGGAAATGATTGACGCCGCTGTGGCCTCACTTTTTGAGCAGGGCGAGTACAATGAACAAACGGGGAACTTGGCTGAGGCCTTGAGAAAGTATGAGCGCCTTCGCGCTTATCTCTTGTCTCCTGCCCAAGCTCAGAGGGCCAATGAGGCGCGGGCGGGTGTCCATATCAAATGGGCGGAACAGGACCTGGGCAGAGCATACTTTAGAGCAGCATTTGGCCGTGCACAAAAGGCATTAGACATCCTCGGACCTGATAGCGAAATTGGTAATAAGGCTCTCCAGCTTCAGAAAGCAGCGCTTGAAGCGGGCACACGGACTGTCGCGGTCCTCCCCTTTTGGGCTTCTGTGAGAGCCGAGGATGAAGCGCCTCGAGGAATGGAGAGTAATTTATACGATACGCTCCTGTATGAGTACTTATCCGAGCCGGTTCTTTTTGTAGCCCCTATCGATCCTGGAGCGATTCATCGGGAATTGCGCCGTCTCCGGATCAGAAGCGGGGAGATTACCCGACAGACGGCTTCGATGGTGGGTCTGACTTTAAACGCGGACTTTGTTGTGATCGGGTGGATGGAATCCTACTCGTTGGAAGAAGGGATTCCCGAGGAAATAGAACATCGAGTTCCTCTCCGCCGTGACAGATCAACACATGTCACTTACATAGAAAGAAAGTACACCGTTGATATGACTGCTGAAGTTATATACCAGGTTATCGATCCCACAGCGAGCAGAGTCGTGAATGAAGAAACTGTCGTGGCCAAAGTATCCGGCCAATTCAGACGGGGCCATTATGATGGGGACTACACAACCCTTGATCTGTCTCGAGAAGAGCGCAGGTTGTTCAACAAGGAGGAGTGGCTCCGGGCTGAGGAGGAAATGGAAACGCTACTCTCTGATAAAGTTGCCGAACGTATCGCTGCGAGTATTTATGCGAGAATTTTAACATTCATAAGGTGATCATCCTATAGCCCCAAAGATATTACTCAATCCGCTCATCCAAATCAGTTTAGAAATAATTGTTTCACTCCACTCGTCTCATGAAATTAGCTGACTTTTCCTATTCCTTAACGAGCGAACATAAAGAACTTCAACGATTCCATGAGGTCATTATGGGTGTAAGCGACAGTTCTTTATCCTGTCCTTTTGGCTCCCGGAAACCACGAACCTCTTGCCGCATCGTTTTCATGCTTGTAGCGGATCTCCATGGTGATAGGAGTTTTGAGTTTCAATGGTTTGAATTTTTTCAGGTTGGCCATGGCGTATTAAATGTGCCGCTTGGAATGTCAAATGCTCAGATGCGGCCCCTTAATCTATTCATTTATTAAAAATAAAAGTGTAGGAATATTTCACCAAAATGGTGCGGCTGTTGTAGTAGGGAAGGTTGGGAATTTCCCGGAAGCGATTAGTGTTGAAATCTTCATTGTAGACCACATAAAGGTCGACACCCTCACGTGGATTGTAGCGGATGCGGAGGTTGGCGATTACCGAATCAATGGCGCTGTTGTACTGCACAAAAGTGCTGATGGAGAATTTCGTAGTCAGCGTAGCCAAGAGCCGAGCTCTCACGATGTGAGCGGTGAGCTCTTGGTTTCTATCAGGAAATACAGCCCGGTTGAACTGGTACATACCCGTGAGGCTGAACTCTGGAGAAATTCCCCAAACGGGTTGCACTCCGACAGTCGCCCTCCAGCCGTCGTAAAAAGTGCCAGCGTCGATATTGAGAGTAGCACTAAAAGCTTTCCCCATGGGTGTATTAAACATACCTTTGAATCCATAGAAGGTGTACTCTCCAGGTGGTACTTCATCATCATCTGTAAAGTCAAAGCTTTCCAACACACCTTCGCGGTACATTTTGACAGCGAATTCCCCTCCGTATCCGGACTTTGTGGAGAATGCCCAGCCTGGACCGATCTCAGCCGATTCTATGGAGTTATCCTCATTCCTGGTGAAAATGAAACCGTCCACAAAAAGTTGATGGTTCAATAAAAAAGACTTCTCACCTGGTAACCAACCGAGCCAGATGCGGTTTCCTAACTGAGAAAAATCTTCCCTTAACTCGAATCCGATTCCGGGGTTGTACTCGCTGCCAGCCCGTGAATAACAGAGATTAAAACCCAGGCCTTTCAATGTTCGCCGTTCCCACGATACTCGTATACGAGTAGGCTCAAGTGAAGCCGGATTGTTTTCTTTGCCGTTTTCAAAAGTCTGAGCCCAATTGAACAACAAGTAATCATCCTCAGAAAGCCGGAAGATTCCGTCCAGGCCGTACGCCGCATTATAAGAACCATCCATGCCAATGCGCGAAGTGATCATACTTCCTATGTACGAATTTGGATTGAAAACTTGGCGCCGAACTCGAAACACACCAAAATTCTCCGAAGGAAGGGTTTCATCGCCTTCCAAAGGAGCGGTCTGCAAATCCAGGAATCCAATGTCCCAACCTCCCACTCGGCCCACAAGGCGGGCACCACCATAAATCCGGACAGCCTCCCCCTCATAGAGCCCGATCCGCCGGCTGTAGAAAAGCCGGTTGGATTCTCCAAAGTTAAAATCAAAAGTACTAGAGCGCTCCTGAAAAAACAGCCTTTTCTCTGGGAAGAAAAGAGAGAAGCGCGTTAAATTGACCTGCTGGTCGTCCGCTTCCACCTGGGCAAAATCTGTGTTAGCCGTAAGATCGAGTGTTAAATAACTGGATAACCCGTATTTGACATCCAATCCCGCTTCGAGTTTCGGTTCGTCCGTATACAGATAAGCGGTTTCCGCTTCATTCAAGTCGTTAGCCTGGCTATAGCCAGCCAGCCCATACGGAGTCACGTAGAGAGGTCGACGGCTTCGAACTCCTTCCAGGACAATTTCATGAGCGCGGGATACCTTCCAGGCACTCCAGAATCCATATTTGAAATCGATAAAGGGAAACATATCGAATTCAAACTTGCGAGCGATATACCTCCAGACGATCAAGCTCATAGTCACGCGTCCATCCCGTGGCTGAAACCGAAGGCTGGAGAAAGGAATTCTCATCTCCACAAACCATCCTTGATCATTCTGGACAACGGCCACATCCCAGAAGGTGTTCCAGCTTATATTGAGGGGCAACAGGCCCTCGGCGTCATTAAATAAAAGAGCATCCAGACGGAGTCCTGTGGGAGTCGTGAAAAAGGCCATTCCGTTCTCTTTATCGTTGAACGTATCGATAATGAGACCAAACCAATCTGTGTTGCCCTGGAGATAATCCCGCTGCTTGGAGGTTGCCAGGATTTTTGAAGGGTCCTTATCATAGAGTCGTCCAGCCAGATAGAGATAATCATCGTCGAAGGCAATCAAGGCGACTGTCTTTTCGGAAGGAGGATTTCCTGGGTTCGGTATCTGCATCACCAGAGGCAGTGGATTGATTCCCTTCCAGGCATCTTCATTGCTGAGTCCGTCGAGGGTGACAGGGCCGTTTGCTCGCTGAAGCACCAATTTATCCTTTTTTTGTTCTGGTGGAGGAGTTTTCTCCTGAGATAAAGCTACAGAGCTCACCACAGTGTAAAACAGGATAAATACGAGAACAGCAAAGTTTTTAGACATTAAACGGCCCTAATTATTCTTGCTTTTCGCACTAATATACACAAGAGAGAAAAAAAGAGCAAAAAAATTTTTAATTCCGGTAAAGTACAGATTGACTTTTTTAAAACATGAATACTGTTAGCGGATGAACGACTCATATATGGACAAGAATTTCGTTTTTGACTGCGATGGCAGAGCGTACATTTTTGTGTCGATTTTTCCATCCAACCCCTGTGAGGAAGCATAAATGACGGCTCGAAGATATGTCAAAAAGAGCCGGAAATTGGTCGTGACGGGCCAATCCTCAAATACTAACATTTTTGTTGCATTTTGAGTCCTGGATGAATGTATATAGAACTTAAAGAAGTCATCTCTTTGGTCACCTTTTTAAATCATAACTTACTTAAAGCTTCAAGTAGACGGTCGATATCGTCGAAGTTGTTGAAGATATTTACGGATACCCTGATTCCTTCTCCTCGAGCGCCGACAATGATTTTATTTTTTGAAAGCGTTTTTATGCATTCTCTATTTTTTTCCCCAAGAGTGAAAGATACGATGGCTGAGCGCTCTTTTTTCAGGGCGACAGGCGAGATGATCTTGATGTTTAACTGTTTCAATCCTTTGATCAGATAATCCGTCAATTCCATGATCCGGTCTCGGATATTCTGGAATCCGATTCCTTTGAGGTATCTGATCGCTGTCTGGAAGGTGAGTAAAGGCTGGAGGTTGTAGGTGCCGACGATGTATCTTTCGGCCGTATCATGCAGGCGGAAAGGAGTGTTTTTGGCGGCGTGGATAAATTCGCCTTCCCCGGGCGCCACAGATAACCATCCTGCCCAGGCCGGCGGGAATTCTTTCCGGAATGACGGGGATGTGTAGAACAGCGTACCGATATGTCCGGTGAATCCCCACTTATGAACCGAGGCAGTCAGCACATCGATGTTCATGGTTTTGACGTTGATCGGGAAGAATGGAAAAGATTGGGTGGCGTTGACGATGAAGAGAATTCCTCTTTCTTTCAGCTTGCTCCCGAGAGCTTTCAAGTCCTGACGGAATCCGGTGGCGTACTGGACGTGAGAAGTGACGACGGCCAGGGTGTTCCGGTCCGTCATTTTCAGGATGGCTTCGATCGGGTAGCGGGCATCCTCGGGCTGGACATAACGCATATCCAAATCCTGGTATTCATACCCGAGAGTCGAGGCCGGAAATTCATCCTCCATCGAGACGATGTTAAAAGGTTTCCTGATCTGATTCTTGAATGACGCAGCCAGAAGCGACATGGCGGATGATGTGTTGGGAACAAAGGTGGCATTTTCCCCTTTGGTATGGATCATTTCCGCCAGTTCTGAGCACAGCTTCCGGAATTTCTTTATATCTTTTATCCAATGAATATCCCCCTGCATGTGGAGCTTCTGGTACTCTTTCTGAATGGCCTTGAAAACTGGCTTGGGAGGGGGAGACATTGCTGCGCTCTGAAAGTAGATGATATTCTTCGTGATCGGAAAATCATTCCGGATCTTTGCCCAGTCCGTCATATTTTTACCTCTTTTTTGATTTCCGCAGAACTCCAGGCTCTGTGTGCATTTTTCTATATCCTTTACTTCTTTTTCATTTCCACGAATTCGATGGGTGCACCATTGTGGACGATGAAGGCAACTCTGACTCCTTCAGAGGGGCTATTGGGCTCGATCAGCACATCTTTTCCCTTGAGTTCAGCCTCAAGGTCATCAACCTTAAAAGCGACATGCGGGACAGTTAGAACCAGTTCGGGCAGTGGGGAGTCCGGCTCAAACCTCATCCACTCCACTCCATAGGGACTGCTGTCATAGCCAGAAACGTAAACCTTGAATTTTTCAAGATATGTTTCATTTTCGTGTTTTGTCTGTGTCGGTATTCCTAAATGATGATATTCTCTCATTCTTGACTCCAGAAGGAATCGATTTTTTTATGATTGATTTTTGTGCTCATTTTATCCTTTGTCTTCAATTATCCTTGTCTGCCTGCGGATTTGCGTCGGCAGGAAATCCAGTCCGTAAACGACTGATCCGAATGAAAAAGTCATTCCCTACTCGTCAGGTTGAGTTACCCGTCCGCAGGGACGAACGCCTTTCCCGATGCGGTCTTTACCGTCTCCGAGCTCTTCCCGGGCTATTTCTCCCAGGGCTTGAAGCCGCTTGACGATTTCTGGATATTTGTCCGCTACGTTATGCCTTTCACCGATGTCGTTTTCCAGGTCATAAAGTTCAAGACCGGTCTCTCCATGCGCGTACGGACCGGGGAGACCATTTTTACCTGGCTCAACTCCTTCATAAGACCTGTATCTATGAAGAAAATGGAGTTTCCATTTGCCTTGACGCACACACTGCAGCGGTCGGCCGTAGTAATAGAACAGATGATCACGAGGGTTTGCGTCAGGCTGGCCTTCGAGCAGAGAGAGTATATTGACGCCGTCGATCTTTTTTTTCGGCAGCGGAGCTCCGGCTACGGCAGCAAAGGTTGGCAGCAGGTCCATTGTGGACCCTATCTTATCGCAGACAGTGTTTGCCGGGATGTGCCCGGGCCAGCGCATGATGCAGGGGACGCGTTGACCCCCTTCCCAGGATGTTCCTTTTCCTTCGCGGAGCGGACCAGTCGAGCCGGCATGCTTTCCGAAGTTCAACCAGGGTCCGTTGTCGCTCGTGAACACCACGAGTGTATTGTTTTCAAGGTTGTGCTTTTTGAGAGCCTTGAGGATCTGTCCCACAGACCAGTCGATCTCCATGATTACATCGCCGTACTTGCCCTGTTGGCTCTTGCCGAGGAATTTATCGGAGA
>Ga0114920_10001373_pt1 | contig 11158 bp, 11 predicted proteins | sample ChitaG_FD_88683 | JGI IMG/M metagenome (GOLD analysis project Ga0114920, IMG submission 88683) | Deep subsurface microbial communities from South Pacific Ocean to uncover new lineages of life (NeLLi) - Chile_00310 metaG | ecosystem: Environmental > Aquatic > Marine > Oceanic > Sediment ...
AATGAGTTCTTCGAACTGTTCTTAGGCCCGACGATGGGCTACACCTGCGGCTACTTCGAACGCGACGATATGACTACCGACGAGGCTCAAAACGCCAAGTTCGATCTAGCGCTGGGCAAACTGAACCTCGAGCCGGGGATGACGCTGCTCGATGTTGGCTGCGGCTGGGGCGGCGGCATGCGACGGGCGATCGAGAACTACGACGTCAACGTCATCGGGCTCACACTCAGCGAGCATCAACGCCAGTACGCCGTGGCTCAGCTGGCCAAGGTTCCCACCAAGCGCAAGGTCGAGGTGCGACTTCAAGGCTGGGAAGAGTTCGACGAGAAGGTCGACCGGATCGTGTCCATCGGCGCGTTCGAGCACTTCGGCCACGACCGTTACGGCGCGTTCTTCACGATGGCCTACGACGCGTTACCCCAAGACGGGTCGATGCTGTTGCACACCATCACCGGCGCGGACCGGGACGAAGCGAAAAAAATGGGCCTCCCGATGACGTTCGAGAAGGCCCGATTCGCGAAGTTCATCATGACTGAAATCTTTCCCGGCGGGCGGCTGCCGTCAGTGCCGATGGTCGAGGAACTCGCCACCCAAGCCGGGTTCACCGTAGCCCGGTTGCAACTGATCGGGCCGCACTACGTAAAAACCCTCCAGCTGTGGGCGGCGGCGTTGGAGGCGCGCCGTGACGAAGCCATCGCGGCTCAATCGCAGAAGGTCTATGACCGGTACGTCAAGTACCTCAACGGCTGCATACCCCTGTTCCGCGAGGGCTACACCAATCTGGGTCAGTTCACACTGCATAAGTAGGCCGGTCAGCTCCTCACGTAGAGAATCGCCCCGGCATCATTGTTGGCCTAATCGTCGCCCCATCCGGTTTTGGGCTGCCCGGTTTGATCGGCGAACTCCACAACGGCTGCCGTCCGCCGAAGCGGCGCCGCGTTTAGGTTTAGGAGGGGCACGACTGATGGCTCGTGACACCGGATCCGTCACCTGCAAGTCGCGGCGGCTGCGCGTCGACCTGGTCGGCCCGGTCGGGCGCAGATCGACGTTCCGCACGCCGAGCAGCTCATTGTCGAGTTCTATGCGAAGTAAAGACAACTCGGCCCGTCCCGATGCCGAGGCTGAGAACGCCCCCGCTTGCGGGAAGACACTCGGCATCAAATAGCGGGTGCCGTGAAGGAGGAGGAAACGGATGCTGATCTCTCAGCGACCCATTCTCGGTGAAGAGGTGATGACCGACGATCGGTCCCGGTTCCTCATCGAGCCGCTGGAGCCCGGATTTGGCTACACCCTTGGCAATTCGCTGCGGCGCACGCTGTTGTCGTCGCTTCCAGGTGCCGCGGTCACGAGCATTCGGATCGACGGCGTGCTGCATGAGTTCACCACTGTGCCTGGTGTCAAGGAAGACGTCATCGACATCATCTTGAACGTCAAGGGTCTCGTGGTGTCGTCCGAGGAGGACGAGCCCGTCACTATGTACCTGCGTAAGCAGGGTCCGGGTGGGGTCACCGCGGGAGACATCATGCCCTCCGCCGGGGTGACCGTGCACAACCCAGACATGCACATCGCGACGCTCAACGGCAAGGGCAAGCTTGGGGTGGAGCTCGTCGTGGAGCGTGGACGGGGCTACGTGCCCGCCGTGCAGAACAAGGTATCCGGCGCCGAAATCGGCCGTATTCCGATGGATTCCATCTACTCGCCCGTGCTCAAGGTGACCTACAAGGTCGAGGCCACCCGCGTCGAGCAACGTACCGACTTTGACAAGCTGATCCTCGACGTTGAGACCAAGAACTCGATCACCCCACGTGACGCGCTGGCATCGGCCGGAAAGACCCTGGTTGAACTGTTCGGCCTGGCGCGTGAGCTCAACGCGGAGGCCGAAGGAATCGAGATCGGGCCGTCGCCGGCCGAGGTCGACCATAGCGCGGCGTTCGCACAGCCGATCGATGATTTGGACCTCACGGTCCGCGCGTACAACTGCCTCAAGCGCGACGGTGTGCACACTGTCGGCGAAGTGGTGGCGCGAACGGAGTCCGACCTACGGGACATCCGCAACTTGGGCCAGAAGTCCATCGAGGAGGTGAAGGTCAAGCTGCACCAGCTTGGATTGTCGCTCAGGGACAGCCCCGTAACCTTCGATCCGTCGGAGGTCGCCGGGTACGACGTGGCCACCGGTACCTGGTTGGCAGACGGCGGCTACGGCGCCTAGGGCGACCAGGACTTGGCCGAAACCGAACAGCTCTAGGGAGAGTCAGCGATGCCCAAGCCCACCCCACCGGCCGAACTGGAGGCGGCACATTACGCGTTTTCAACACCGCAGACCAGCCGCCGGCGGCCAGCGGGATACTGAGCCGGTGCCTGATCGCAACGTGCTGGGCGGCCCGCTGGAACCGTGCGGCACCGATCCGCTCACCGGCTTCTACCGCGACGGCTGCTGCTCGACCGGGCCCGAGGACCTCGGCTGGCACACCATCTGCGCCGTAGTGACCCCTGAGTTCCTGGAGCACCAGCGCTCCATCGGCAACGACCTGTCGACGCCGATGCCCCAGTACCGGTTCCCCGGCCTGGTACCAGGCGACCGCTGGTGCGTCACCGCGCTGAACTGGCTTCGGGCCCACCGCGAAGGCTGCGCTGCCCCCGTGGTGCTGGCCTCCACCCACGAGCGCACTCTCGACGTGGTGCCCTTGAAGGCGCTCCGGGAGCACGCCGTCGACGTACCTGACGACCTGGGCGACTTGTAAGTCACCAATCCTGCGCAGTTCGCGCAGATCCGAACCTCCACTGGGTGAGGCCCTCGACGCGTGATCTTGTAAAAAAACAGCGGTAGCGAAGGCGAGCGACCGAATCATTCGGCAGTGGCGCAGGGACTTTCCCAATCATCGTTTCATCGACTTTCCCAAAGCCACAGCAGTACGAGTCATTCCCCAACGATCCAGCACCTATCGCGAAATCATTAGCAGACACGTCCTAGGCGCCAGCGCGGCCGAGGTGGTGCTCAGCCTGAGGGTAGGAGTGCTGCGTCGAAGAAAGCCGGCTCAAGGTGCATCGCCCGCCGGTAGGCCGCGCGCACAGCGGGCCTGTCGTCTGCCTGTTCGTCGAGCAGTCGTTCCAGCCGGGTGGCCGATACCTCAAAATTCGGGTCAGCGTAGGTCTGCACCCACTGCGCGTACGGTCCCGCCGTGCTCGCGGCCAGCGCCGCGCCAAGCCATGCGTTGATGGAACGTCCCGTTGGACATCGGCCACCGGGCGGGTAGTTGCCGATCTGTTGATCAAGGAGCCGCTCGCCGCGCTGCTAGGTGCGCGCCGCCAGGATGCCCGGGGTAGGGGCCGCCACCGGCGGCGCGCAGTGCTGAGGAGCCCTTGACTAGACCGCCCCCAATGGTTCGACACGCTTGAGGAACGAACGCACGGCGAGGTAGTCGGCGAGCGGTTGCTTGTGCTCTCCGCAGGCCACCCAGACCTTCTCCCGGTCGGGAGTGTGCAGCCTGGGGTTGTTCCACACAACCGCCCAGGTCGCGGGGGCCCGGCATGCCTTGGCCGAGCAGATCGCTGGGCTCTCCTTCTCGCTCACCAGTCCAGTCTGCAGCCTCGCGCCACTGGGAGTAGGCGGCGATTCGCACAAGCCGAACCTTCACCGGCCGCGCATCGATTACCGGTCGGTGGATGGACAGGTTATGACGCACAGCACAATCGACGTCATGACCGATGACGACGCGGACCAGCCCGAATCGCCTTCGGCGAAGGTGGTCACCGCGCTGCTGCGCGAGGCCCGGTCGCTGTCGCGGCGCGCCGACAAGCTCGGCTCCACCGTCGCGGCGGTGGACGATCCGACGACCCAGCACCTGGTGGCGGAGGCCTGCACCAGCATCGAGCAGCTCGTGCGCCACCTCATACTGCTCGAACGTAAGGTGCAGCGCGGCGACAAGCCAGGAGGCCGCCAGTAAGGGAGGCGCGGGCAGCGGTCTTCGTCGTCGTCGCTGGCGTCGGGGTTGCTCGACCTCGCTCCGTGCATCACATTCAACGCCGGCACCCTGGTGTTCGTCGACAGTGACCATCTAGTCGCCGAGTAGGCCACCGTGGGCCGGGCGGTGCAGCGCGCTGGCCAACCGGCACCAGCGCGGGCTCATCGAGCGTGAGGAGCACCGCGCCAGGGACCAGATTCGCTCCGCTGCTACGGGGACCCTAAGTCAGCCAACGAAGACGGATCCGGGCAGTCCAGGGAGAGCGAGGCGAGGCGGCTGGCCGTGGCCAGATCGCGTCGAGCGGCCAGGCGCGTTTCTTGCTCACCGCCTTCGGCGGCTGGATTGGCGACCCTGCGGGCCGCCCAAAAGCGGCGGCACAGCCGCCGCCAAGGCTCCCTGCGTCTTTGCGCCGAACACTGACCTGGGACCAGGGCAATGAAATGTTCCAGCACGCCCGCATCGAGGATGCGACGGGACTGCAAATCTACTTCGCCGACCCACATGCACCCTGGCAGCGAGGCACCAACGAGAATACGAATAGACTTCTACGCCAATACTTCCCGAAAGGATCAGACCTAAATCTCTGGACCAGCGAGCAGCTCCACCAGGTGGCCGCAGAACTCAACGACCGCCCCGAAAAACACTCGCCGACAGGCCCCCCCATCCACTCCGGGTTAATCCTTCAGCAATGCTTGTTCCCAAGACAGGATCCGCCGCGCCAGCTCGGGCCCGCAATCCTCTTGGATGAAGTGGCCGCCCCTAATGCGGTCGTGCGGTTGGCCCTTTGCGCCGGGTACCTGCTCGATCAGCGGCTTGTCGGCTTTGCCGAGGATGGGGTCGTTGGCGCCGAACACCGCCAGGAATGGCTTCTCCCACCGGCCCAATGCGTCCCAGGCGGCGCGGTTGGCCGGGATCGCGGGATCGTCCGGAGACGTCGGCACCAGTTGAGGGAAGGCTCGCGCTCCGGCCTGGTACTTCTTGGCAGGGAACGGAGCGTCGTAGCCGGCGCGCACCTCGGCCGGCACCTTGTTCACCGTCGCGAACGCGACGAGCCGGCCGGCTGGCAGCACCGGCGTGTGCTTGGCGAATGCCCGCCACAGGTGAAATGCCAGCGGGGTGGGTTGTTGCGCGGTGGGTAGGAACCCGTTGGCCACCACGACCCGCCCGATCCGATCGCCGTTTTCACCGGCGATGCGCAGCCCAATCAGCGATCCCCAGTCCTGCACGAACAGGGTCACGTCGCGCAGGTCGAGCTGCTCCAGCCATGACATCACCCATTCGACGTGGCGCAGGTAGGTGTAGTCATCGAGTTCGGCGGGCTTGTCGGAGCGGCCGAAGCCGATCAGGTCTGGCGCCAGCACCCGGCGGCCCGCGGCGGCTAGCGGCGGAATCATGTTGCGGTAGAGGTAACTCCACGTTGGCTCGCCGTGCAGCAGTACCACCGGCGGGCCGTCCTGCGGGCCCTCATCGACGTAGTGCATCCGCAGCGCCGGTGTGTCGCTGGCCGTCACGTCGAGGTAGCGCGGTTCAAAGGAGTAACCCGCGAGGTTGGTGAACCTCGAGTCCGGAGTTCTCAGGATGTCCACGATACTGCTCCTTCTGCTCGGCCCCGTAGCCCTCTAGTCAGGGGCCGAGTCTATGCGCCGCGTTCACTCGCCCACCACGCCTACGTCCGACTCGAGGTGGTCAAGGCGATTGCCTTGGCGGTGGCCGGGATTCTTCTACTATTCAGTTAGGAGATTGGCTCGCTGCCCAGCAGGCCGCCGTCTGACACAAAGGAGCCCGCCGATGGAAAACATCTCGCTTACCGGCATGGTCGAGGAAAAGCTGACCGAGGCCCGGAAGACGAATAGCGGCCGAGCGGCACACACCATCCATGGCGGTAGCGAACACGAGTTGCGCCAGACCGTGATGGCCTTGCTTGCAGGACACGAGCTGGCCGAACACGACAGCCCGGGGGAAGCGACCCTGCAGGTGCTGCGTGGCCACGTCCGCCTGACAGCCGGCGATGATTCGTGGGAAGGCAAGACGGGCGACTTCGTCGCGCTCCCGCCTCAACGACACGCGCTGGCGGCGGTCGAGGACTCGGCGATCATGCTGACCGTCCTGAAGAACCTCACGTCGGCATAGCCCCGAACGCCGCCGCTAGTGCTTAGAGACCCGCTCGCACATATTGGGCTCAGTAACTGAGCAGCTCAGCAGGGTAGGCCATTACGCCACGGACGACAACGGTTGCGTACCAGGGGGCGCCGGCGGTTGTGATCGCCGCGGGATTGCCGACCCGAAACCCATTGATGGTCGCGGGGCGAAGTCGCGGAACGCGTTTTGTGTCTTCAGGTTTGGCACTGGCGGACACGGGGTCAAGCCAGTGTTCGGTACACACAGGTAGGCCAGGCAGCGGGCGCGGCTGATCTCGACGTTGAGGCGGTTGCGGGAGAACAGGAAATCGGCGCCGCGGATCATGTCCGCCCCGGTTGAGGTTGCCATGCTGAACAGAATCACCTCAGCTTCACCGCCCTTGGAACCCGTCAACGGTTGCCGGCACGGCACGGCTCCTTCGAGGGACGTCGTGACCAAAAGTCAAGCAAGCCGACTCCGTACAACCCGGGGCACATCACCTCCTTTTGAGGGAGGCCATGCTGGATGATTCTTGCGCCCGTAGTTGGACCCGATCGCCAGGAGTCCGTCCTCGTCGTCGATCAATACCAGCGGATGTGTGCGTTGCTGTCCGGACTTGGCGCCCGTTGTCGTGACTAGCCCGACCCTATCGAATCCGGCAGAGCTCAAACGGCCCTTTGTCCGAGGGATCAGCGTTTTGTCGATACGCGGCGCCAGGTGAAGGAGGTACTGGTAGCCGACTGGAGTCACCAACAGGCGCTCCACCAGCGCCTCATCGAGGCGCAGCCGGCGCCCGCGAACCTGGCTTTCACGCCGAAACGACACGGGTAGACGATACCCGATTGCTGGGTACCTTCACGGTGTACGGAAGTGAAGGCAAAAGGTGACGCGGCAGGAGGTCATCGTAGGCAACATGTCACCGACGATGCGACCAGCGACTATCAGCCGATCCGACCGTCCTCCTACCGATAACGACAACATTCGGATCGGGATGCGCGTGACGCCGGTGTTCTTCGACGTGCCCGATACGGGTGTCAGGTTGTTGCGGTACCGGCCTGCCGGACGCCTCAGTTCTTGCGGGCGCGTTTCGGCGGGGGGTACCGCGAGCCGGAGGGGCGTACCACCGCCGGCCGTTGCGCCGCGTAGATCTCAGCCAGGAATTGTCCGACGGCGACGGCCGCATGCGCCGCGCGCACCGAGCCCAGTATGTCGAAAGCGTGCTGGGTAAACGGCAGCTCGGCGTACACGATTGGCTGTCTGCTGACTTGCCGCAGTTGCGCGACGAAGCCGCGCGCCTGTTCGACGGGGACCAGCGAATCGTTGCGCCCGTGCAACAGGAAGAACGGCGGAGCCTCGGCGGAAACATAGTTGACCGGTGACGCGGCGACATACGAATCCAGATTCGTCGAGTGCGGTTGTTTGACGACCATTCGCTCCAGCAGCGGCAACATCATCGGATGCATCGCATCCTCGACGCGGGTGAAGTCGTAGACGCCGTAGAACGGTACGGCGGCCTGCACCCGGGTGTCGGCCTCTTCGAACCCTGGCTGAAACTGCGGGTCGTTGGGCGTCAGCGCCGCCAGCGAAGACAAATGGCCGCCGGCCGAACCACCGGTGACGGCGATGAAGTCCGGGTCGCCGCCGTACTCACCGATGTGCGCCTTGACCCACGCGAGAGCGCGTTTGACGTCCACGATGTGATCGGGCCAGGTGTTGCGCGGGCTGTGTCGGTAGTTGACCGCCACGCAAATCCAACCCAGTTCCGCGAGGTGGCTCATCAACGGATGGGCCTGTCCGCGCTTGTTTCCCGTCGTCCAGGCACCACCGGGAATCTGAAACAGCACGGGCGCTTTTCTGTCGGGATCGAGATCAGGACGCCGCCAGATGTCCAAGTGGTTAGCACTGCCATATTCGCCGTAACTGATGTCGGCGTCGTGGGTGTAGTCACGATAGATGCGGATCATCCGCAACAGACCCGGCGTCCTGGCGGTGCCACAGACCCGCTGAATCGGCGCGACGCTGGGTTCCCAAGCCGTCGTCCAAGGCGGCCGTCAGCGCGACATTGGCCTGGTGACCCGCACGACTGAAGTTCAACAGACCCAACGCTGAGAAGCCCGCCACCAGCCAGGCGAACATCCGCACCGGCCGGGTCAGCCGGCGCGCTGTCAATGCCAGCCCGCCGAGCTGGCTGACCAGGGTCTGTCGCGGCAACTCGGTGACGACCAGACCGAACGCCCACGACCACACCGATGGGTACCCGTTTCGGGCCAGCGGCCGGTATCCGTTGATGGTGGAAGCGGCAGTCACCGCCGCTACGGCCAACGCCGCCGCTTGCCGGGCGACGTGGATGATTCGCGCCTTCCTCATTCGGCCACCTTACGACGCGGTCAAACCCGCAAATTTCGGCCGCTCACGAACCCGCCACTGAACACCGATCCGGCGTCCGGGCTGATCTTTCGGACGCGGGAGGACCTGATGCGGCTCTCGGTGCCAGAGTTGAAGTCGCTGGCGCGACAAGGTTCTATTTCTGGATACTCACGACTCCGCAAGGCAGACCTAGTCGATTTGCCACCGAACCCCGGTCCAGGCCCAATCGACTAACGAAATCGAGTAGTGTTCGCCACTTCTGTGGCCTTTCGTCTATGGCGGGCTGCCATCGTGACATAGGACCCGATTTCGGCTAGGCACGGCACCTACTCGCTCTTGAAATGATGCGTGATCGCGTTCTGCACAGACTCGACTCGAGACTGCACCCGCTCGTCCGCCACCTCTTGCTCGGCGGCGGTGACGACCACCGCATCCGAACCGGGGTACACGGTTGCCTCATGCTCGGAGTCGAGCCACCGCACCACGTAGGGCGGTGAGCCATCCGCCGAGCGCACCTCGGTAATCAGCCCACGCTTATCTGACAACTCAGTTGTCGTTCCCTTCATCACCAACCAGTCGCCTACATTGGCCTTCATCTCTGCCCCTTTCCTTCGCGTCGGCTCTGATCGTGGTGCGCGCCTGGCACTTGTCGGTAGAGGAGCAAGCCACCGGCGGTATGGCCGAAAGTCAATCGGTTCGGTCATGAAATTCGGGTCTGCACCGGGTTTGGTTGACATCTGATTTGTGAGGATTTCCTCGCTGGAAGGATGCCGACCATGGCGAATTTCGGGAGCTTAAGAAACGTAATCGGCTGCTGGAGCATGAGAATGAGGTTCTGCGTCGGGCCGCTGCCTATCTGTCGCAGGCCAACCTGCCGGGAAAATAGTCTTTCCGCTCGTCCGTGAGATGGCTGCGGTCGGCGCCCGAATCCGGGTGCCGGTCGCGGTGGCGTGCCAGGTCCTGGGTTTATCAACCCAGGGATACTGCAAATGGTCTAAGGAGCCTGTGTCACAGCGTGATTGGGATGATGCGCACACGATCAACGCACTGCGCGGTATCCACGCTGGTGACCCCACGCTGGGGTACAGGTTCCTGGCCGCTATCGGGGCGAGTCACCACAAGAAGAAAGGCAAGGCCGGTCCCCCGGTCCATGACGACCTGCTCGCGGTCATCGACGAGCACGGCCGTATCCGCCACGAGTTCACCGCCACCGGCCCGAACCAGGTGTGGTTGACCGACATCACCGAACACTGGGATCCAAGCCGGCGATCGCAAGCTCTATCTGTGTGCGGTCAAGGACTGCTTCTCCAACAAGATCGTGGGCTACTCCATCGCCGAGCACATGAAATCAGCACTGGCGGTCTCGGCAATCCGTAACGCCATCACACTGCGTTGCCCGGCCGGCACGGTCTGCCATTCGGATCGCGGCAGCCAGGGCGGATTCAACTGGCCGTCGCAACACCTCGTGGTCACGGAGGTGTTGGATGGTTCGTCGACAGCAATCAGCCGATCGAGCGATCCGTCCGAAACTTCGGTCGCCGGGTCATCCGAAGTACCGGCGTCATGTCGAGGTGGCGTTCTGGGAGCAGATCGCCAGGGCCGCGCGGACAAGATCCGGTCGATGTCGGCCAGCGAGCCGATGACCGCCTCGTTGCCGGTCGAGTCGGCGAATGCGGATGCGGCGGCCGCTAGGTGACGCTGGGTTGCTCCGCGACGCTCGTATCCATGGCGCGGTGGCCGATGAAATCCAGTCCGGCGCTAATCGCGAGCCGGTGGCGCAGAATTCGGTAATGCGCCAGTCGGCCGAGCCCCCGTGTGGTGAGCAGGCGTGCGCCCGGCCATGCCGTGGCCACGCGCTCACTGGCGGCATGGGGACTGTCCGGGTCGTCGGGGTCGTGGATGAGAAGCAGCGGCGGATAGTTGGCTCGTCGACCGGTCCACGTCATGTTCGTTTCGTGCAGTGGCATGCCAATGCGTTTTTCGAGACGATGCTGCAGGCCCGAACGGATCCGGCGGCCGAAGCCGTGGCGTGCAGCGAACAGGTCGAGATAGAGCGAAAACTCTCCCATTGGCGCCAAGAAAACCAAGCGGCCAACCTGTGCGCCCTGAGTCGCCGCCAATACGGTCGAGTTCGCTCCGAGTGAATGGGCGACCACCGCATGCGCCGGCCCATGGGTCTCGATCATGGCCGCAATCGCGTTGGCGCACTCGATGGCCGTGGTGCGCCTGGGCGCGAGCGCACCCGGATCCGATTCGTTGTGGCTGGGCAAGTCGAAAGCCACGACCCGGTACCCCGCCTCCACAAGCGGTTTGACGAACACTGCCAAATGCGCGCGCTGGCCACCCCAACCGTGTACCAGATATACCGGCGGCCCCTCGCCCCATTTCTCCCCGACGATCCGATGTCCATCCCAGAACGCCTGTATCGATGTCCCTGGTGGCACACCGGGCGGCATACGCATACTCGACTCAAGAACAGGCGGGGTGCACCACAACTCGACTGCCCACCGCGATCCCAACGAGGGCGCCAACCGCTCAAGCCCCCAGAAAAGGCGGCGCACCCGGGCAGCAACGGGCGGCAGGACCCCGGAGCCGGCAATATCGAGCGGTGCTACCTCGCGGGCCTCTGCTGGTACCGACGCCGGTCCAGATACCCTCTCAGTCATGAGGCGTGATCATAGTGGGACTGTCGATTCAACGTTGTCGCCGGC
>Ga0114920_10001374_pt1 | contig 11158 bp, 12 predicted proteins | sample ChitaG_FD_88683 | JGI IMG/M metagenome (GOLD analysis project Ga0114920, IMG submission 88683) | Deep subsurface microbial communities from South Pacific Ocean to uncover new lineages of life (NeLLi) - Chile_00310 metaG | ecosystem: Environmental > Aquatic > Marine > Oceanic > Sediment ...
AGGTACGTCCACATAGTGCCAAGAACTATCGTCCACCGGCACCTGAGGCTATTTTAACTATGACAACGACGTAAGAACTGGTACAACTAATGGGGGCAGGTCAATAAGACGAGAAAGACTGTGGCACAACCGGGTCACCGATAATCGATGTAAAACACGGAGGAAAGACCGAGAGACGGCGACTTACAGGACAAACGAGGCAGCCAAAGCTCGTCAACCTGTACAAGTAATGGCCGTCTCCAAAAAATAAGTCTAACTCAGAGAGAGAGGGAGGTTAAATGAACGACCCTTGGCAACTATTAGTTAAGACTGATAAAGTGGATTCTGCCACTTTGGCTCACCTGATATTGACAAAAGGCATATTTACGGGATATTGTTTGACTAATGACATTAGTGCATTCTCTGATACAATTAACTACAATAGAGGGGCTCAATCCCTGCCCCTTTTACCCAGACTAAGAGAAGTTTTAGGTTGGAATAGTGATTATTAGAGCTAGGGCCCCGCTCAGGATTAGCTTTGGTGGGGGAGGAACAGACGTTTCTCCTTATCCCGAGGAGCACGGTGGTTGTGTTCTTAGCTGCACCATCGACAAATATTCCTATGCCTCCCTGATGACTCAGGACAGCAACTCTATTAATATTAGATCCTTGGACTATGATGTCTTTACTAGCTACAACCCGGGCGAACCACTTAATTACGATGGAAAATTGGATCTGGTAAAAGAAGCACTCAGTAAGATGGGCATTACACAGGGTATGGATATTTTCCTCCACAGTGATATACCTCCCGGTTCTGGGCTGGGTGCTTCATCCACTATGGCTGTTGTTCTCGTGGGACTATTTAAGCATTGGAAAAGGCTCCCCATGACCGATTATGATATTGCCGAGCTTGCTTATTGCATTGAGAGAGAAGAGGTTGGCATCAAGGGGGGGAGGCAGGACCAGTACGCTGCTACCTTCGGTGGTTTTAACTTCATTGAGTTCTTCCACGATGCTACTGTAGTCAATCCTCTTCGCATCAAGCAAGCCGTATTAAATGAGTTACAATATCGCTTGATGCTGTGCTACACTGGGAAGCATAGGCTCTCCGTCGGTATTATTGATGATCAGGTGAAATCCTATATGCAGGGGAAGGAGGAGGTTATTCGGGCTCTGGATGAAACCAAGAACCTAGCCATTGAGATGAAGAACGCTCTACTCCTAAACAAAATAGATGAGCTTGGTCTTCTACTCCATCAGGGGTGGCTGGCTAAGAAGAAATTTTCCAGCCAGGTAACTGACCCTCAGATTGATCAACTTTACGAAGTGGCCAGGGAAAATGGTGCCCTTGGTGGCAAGCTCCTCGGTGCTGGTGGCGGGGGCTATTTCCTGTTCTTATGCCAGTTTGATAAGTGGCACAAGGTGGCACAAGAGGCGGAGAAATGTGGGGGAAAGGTAGTTAAGTTTGCCTTTGACTTTCATGGTCTCCAAACCTGGGAAGTGAATGGGTAGCTTTATAATGAACCAAGAGACAGCTATCAAAAGTCAAATAGAGGAGAGCATCAGGCTTAACAAATACCTGGCGACTAAGGTAGACATTCTGATGTCAATCGCTGACGAGTTGATAGAGGGCTTCCGTACCGGAAACAAAGTGCTTCTTTTCGGCAATGGTGGCAGTGCTGCCGATGCCCAGCACATCACCAGTGAGCTCGCCGGAAAATTTTCTCGTGACCGTGAAGCTCTTCCTGCCATAGCCTTAACTACCAACACCTCCTCCTTAACGGCTATTGCCAACGACTACGGCTATGAGACTGTATTTGTAAGGCAACTTCAGGGGTTAGTGAAGAAAGGAGATGTAGTCATTGGCATTAGTACCAGTGGTAATTCTTCCAATGTGCTTTTGGCGATAGAAGAAGCTAAGCGCCGCGGCGCGGTTACTATAGCTTTCACTGGCAAAGGTGGCAAGCTGAGGGAACTCGTTGACTATGTACTCTCTATTCCATCTGAGGACACTCCCCGCATCCAGGAGGCACATATCACTGCTGGTCATATCATCTGCTACTTAGTGGAGGAGGCCCTCTTCGGAGGTGGGCGTAGTGGCTAGAGCTGTATTCCTTGACCGGGATGGCACTATAGCTAGGGATGTCCCCTATTGTAGCCGTCCCGAAGACCTTGAACTCCTACCCGGTGTCGGTGAGGCAATCAGACTGCTAAATGAGCACGGGTTCATGGTGGTTATCATTACCAACCAATCAGGCATTGCCCGCGGCTACTTTACCGAAGAGATGCTAGAGAGAATTCACCAGAAGTTAAAAAATGATTTAGCTAAATCCGGCGCTCACGTTGATGCTATTTATTACTGTCCCCACCACCCCAACGATGACTGTAACTGCCGCAAACCTAAGCCGGGGCTCGCCCTTCAGGCGGCGGAAGAGCACCACATTGACCTTACCCGGTCTTTTTTTATTGGGGACCTATTACAGGATATTGAGGCTGGACATCTTGCTGGCGGCAAGACGGTGTTAGTTTCACCTACCGAAACTTCAGAGACATTGCTTCAGGGTGAAGTAATGCCAGATTTCACCGCACCGAACTTTATGCAGGCGGTTCAGGTGTTGCTAGCTGCTTAAGCCGGTGCGTTAGCTTCCAGGAGGGTAATGATGAAAATTCCTTGGGCAAATCCCTATTTTGCTGATGAGGAACTAGATGAAGTTATAGACACTGTCAAATCTACCTGGTTGACCATGGGGCAAAAGGTAAAGCAGTTTGAAGATAAAATATCCAATTTTATCGGGGTAAAACATTGCATTGCGGTAAACTCAGGTACCGCGGCACTGGATGTAGCCTTGAAGGTACTTAATATCCAGCCGGGTGATGAGGTTATCGTTCCCGCTTTTACTTACATAGCCACTGCCAACGCCGTTTTATATCAGCACGCAACGCCCATATTCACTGATGTGGATGAAAAGACTTACAATATGGACCCGAATGATGTTGTGAAAAAGATAACTGGTAGAACAAAATGTATTCTGCCGATCGATTATGGTGGTCAGGGGGCTGATTTTGATGCGCTTCGTAAAATTGCCGACGAGCACAATCTATTCTTGGTTGAAGATGGAGCACCGGGATTTGGTGGTGAATACCGGGGCAAAAAATTATGCTCATTCGGTCATATCAGCATTACCAGCTTTCACGCCGCTAAAGTGTTTACTACCGTGGAAGGGGGCATGCTTTTTACCGACAACGACCAGTGGAACAGAATTGCCCGAATAATAAGAACCCAAGGCGAAGACCCAGAGAGGAAATATTTACATCCCTACTTAGGGCACAACTACCGGCTGACAGATTTGCATGCCGCTGTCGGTCTGGCACAGATTGCACGTATGAAAGAGGTACTAGAAAAAAGAGCTGCCTTAGCTGAATACTATACCAAAAACCTGAAGGGTATTAACTGCATTACCACTCCCTATGTTGCCCCCGGGAATAAACATGCCTGGTTTTTATACCCTATTCTTGTAGATAATCGTGACGCTGTGAAACACTGTCTGGCTGACAATGGAGTTGACACCAATGTTTCATGGCCAATGCCAGTTTACGAACAACCGTTTTATCAAAAGTATGCCCATGATGAATGTCCGGTAGCGGAGAGAATCACCCAGAAAATTCTGTGTCTTCCGATGTACTACACGATGACTACTCAAGAACAAGACTATGTAATAGAAAACATTAAAAAAGCCGTGGACAAGTTTATGGATTAAGAACGGGGGAACTTATATGAAAGTTTTAATTACAGGGACAGAAGGTTTTGTCGGCACCTATATGGCAGAGTTCTTAATAGATAAGGGCGTTGAGATTTACGGAACCGCCTGGCGAAGAGCCTCCTTAACCAGCCTAGAGCACATCAAAGACAAGATAACGCTTTTTACTGGCGACATAATCGAGGAAGGCTTCCTGGAAAGAACAATAAAAGAGGTAATGCCCGAGAGGATTATTCATCTGGCGGCTCAGAGCCATGTCCCTACCTCCTGGGAAGACCCGGCGAATACAATTATCACTAACACAGTGGGAACTATAAATCTGTTTTTGGCCGTAATTGAAGCCGGGTATAATCCGAGAATCCTGAACGCCTGTGCCGCCAACGAATACGGGCTGACCACTGAGGATGATATCCCGTTGACCGAAAAGACTGTTCTCAAGCCGCTGAATCCTTACGCAGTGAGTAAGGTGGCAGTTGACATGTTAGGCTTTCTGTATGCCAAGAGCCCAGCTCACCGACTAAATATCATAAATGTAAGACCATTCAGCCACATAGGGCCTCGCCAGGATGAAAAATTCGCCAGCTCTGCCTTCGCCCGACAAATAGCCCTGATTGAGAAGGGACTACAGGAGCCAATCATACATGTGGGCAATTTGGAACCAAAGCGAGATTTTACTGATGTTAGAGATGTGATAGAGGCATACTGGCTTGCCTTAGAAAAAGCAATCCCGGGTGAGGTATACAACATATGCTCGGAAAACGCCTATAGTATCCGGGAGCTACTGAATCTACTTCTGAGCATGGCCAAGGTTAATATTGAGGTTAGACAAGACCCGGAACGGATGGTGCCATCAGATGTGCCGATTATCGTTGGCGCTTGCACCAAATTCAAGATTTTGACCGGGTGGAAACCTAGAATCCCGTTCGAGAAAACTCTGGAAGATATCTTGACCTACTGGCGGGAAAGGGTTTGATGTTAGCAGAGGATTCAAAATATGTAAACTGCTGTCTTTGTGGTGCTGATGAATATACCTTTCTGTATCGTGATTTTCAGGGTAATCCCTATGTCAGGTGCAATCAGTGCGGCCTGGTCTATCAAAATCCAAGGAAAATAACCAAATATGAAGACAACTACTGGGAATCAGCAATTGACCCGGATGGAAGGGTTAGGCACCTATTAGAAGAGAGGGAAGACAAAATAAAAAACCGCTATGAAGGTGACATCAAATACGTACATAAATTACTCGCGGGTAAAATTTTGGACGTTGGTTGTGGCCCCGGGTTTTTCCTATCAGCTATTAATAGCCAGTGGGAGAGATACGGCGTGGAGATCTCAGACTTTGCCTCAGACTATGCCCGTCAGCACTTTCCCGATATAAATATATTCACCGGCGCGCTTAGTCAGGCGAAGTATGGTGACAACTTCTTTGATGCAGTATATTGCTTTGCGCTAATGGAGCATGTGGGGAACCCTCATGAGATACTAAAGGAAATACACCGGGCAACAAAGACCGATGGTATCCTAATTACCAGCACACCAAATATTGAGAGTTTTTGCGCTAGAAGGTTCAAAGGCAACTACCGGTTGTTAGGGACGCCTCATATCGTCCTATGGTCAAGAGCCACATTGGCCATGCTATTAGAAAGAAACGGTTTTAAACCGTTCAAAGTCCGTTATCCGTTCTTCGGCACCAGGTATTTTACCTTGGGCAATCTATTACGACTGATTAACACTAAAAAATATCCCCCCCTTTCTACGGCAATGAAATGACAATATATGCTAAGAAGGTTTAGTTATGCCAGAAAGTAAACCGGAAGCAGTTGGGATTATTCCAGCCAGGGGTGTTTCCAAGGGGGTGCCCAGAAAGAACATCAGGTTGCTGGCAGGCAAACCTCTAATTGCCTACACCATTGAGGCAGCGTTAGCGGCGAAGTTACTGGACAGGGTAATAGTGTCCACCGATGATGAGGAGATTGCCCGGATTGCTAAGGAATACGGAGCTGAGGTCCCTTTCCCGCGACCAAAACAATTGGCCGAAGACACCACTCCAGATTTACCAGTCTTCCAGCATGCGTTACAATACTTGGAAGGGAATGAAAGCTATAAACCCGATATTATCGTTCACTTGAGACCTACCACCCCGTTTAAGACTGGGGAGCTAATTGATGAAGCGGTAGACAAGCTGATTTCAACCAGTGCCGATGGGATAAGAACTGTTTGTCTGGTGGATTATCACCCCTACTGGATGAAACGACTTGAAGACGATAGGATATTACCGTTTATGGAACTTGATAGGGAATATCCCCGTCGTCAGGATTTACCGCCGGTTTATAAAGCCAACGGTGTCGTTGATGTTACTCGCCGTAAATTCATCATGGATGAAGGTAGAATGCTGGGTGATAATGTACGGGCTATATTTATGGAGCTGATACCTTCGCTTGACATAGATACGGAATTAGATTTCCTAGTTGCCGAAAAAATCTTGGAAGAGGGACTAATTGATTCAGCCAGTTAAGATAGACAGCAGGTTAGTTGGCGAGGGACAGCCTGTCTTTATTATCGCCGAGGCAGGCGTAAACCACAACGGCGATATTGAGCTGGCCAGGAAGCTGGTTGATGCCGCCAAAGAGGCCGGTGCCGATGCGGTAAAATTTCAGACCTTCACTGCCGAAGCTATAGCCTTAAAAGATGCGCCAAAGTCCACATACCACATAGAAACCACCGGGGCTGAGCAGTCATGGTATGACCTGCTAAAGAGTCAGGAATTAACTAAAGAAGAGCATAAAGTACTCTATACCCATTGCCAAAAGAAGGAAATTATGTTCTTATCCACCCCTTATGATAAGGCGAGTGCGGACTTATTGGAAGAATTGAATATCCCTGCCTTTAAGATTGCGTCGACGGATACAAACAATATCCCACTCTTAAAGCATGTCGCCCGGAAGGGTCTGCCCATAATTCTATCCACAGCTATGTCAACCTTAGAGGAAGTGAGGGAAAGCGTTGATGCCATCAGGGAGGAGGGTAATAACAGCTTGATTTTACTCCATTGCACAGCAAACTATCCGGCACCTCTGAAAGATATTAATTTAAGGGCAATGACTACTTTAGGAGATGAATTTCAGGTCCCGGTAGGATATTCCGACCATACTGTTGGTTATTTTGCGCCGATTGCGGCGGTTGCGGCTGGAGCCTCAGTATTTGAGAAGCATTTCACTTTGGATAAGTCGCTACCGGGTCCCGACCATAGGAGTTCACTAGACCCGAGCGAATTAGCTACAATGATTAAGGATATCAGAACCACAGAAGTAATAATGGGCACTTCGGAAAAGAAACCTAGTGAGTCGGAGTATGAGAACCGGGAAAAGCTAAGAAAGAGTATTGTCAGCCGCGTAGATATTCCCAAAGGAACAGTAATCATTGAGGAAATGCTTGATGTGAAAAGACCCGGCACCGGATTATCGCCAAAGTATTGGGAGAAGGTAATCGGCAGGCGAGCCAAGGTGGACATACCACAGGACAAAATACTAGCTTGGGATGAGATAGACGTAACTGCCAGATGAGGGAGATATGAAGATAGTAATAGCTGGTGCCAGCGGATTTGGCAAAGAGGTCTTGGATATACTCCGCCACGAACCAAATAACGACATCGTAGGCTTTATTGACAAAGATGAGAAACTGTTCGGTAGCAAAATTAACGGCGTTCCGGTATTAGGCGACGATGCCATTTTAGCCAAATTACATAGTGAAGGTGTTTCTGCAGTGGTAGTAGCTATCGGCGACCATAGAATCAGGCGTAGATTATTTGATTTGGCTTTGGATTATGGCTATGAATTGATTAATGTGATACACCCCTCAGCCTACATTTCTCGCTATGCAGAGTTGGGACGGGGTGTCATTATCTATGCTGGCGTTGTCATTAATACCAATGTTCGTATTGGCGATAATGTCCTGTTAAACAGCGGTGCTACCATAGGTCATGATACGAAAATTGGAGGCGATGTAAACATTAATCCCGGTGCTAATATCGCGGGACGGGTGTTAATTAAGCGAGGCGCTTATATAGGCATCGGTGCATCTATTAGCGAGAATCTCACTATCGGGGAAGGAAGTGTAGTAGGTGCCGGGTCTGTAGTCGTACGGGACGTTCCTGATAATGTCGTGGCTGCTGGAGTGCCAGCCAGAGCTATTAAGCACATTTAACGTAGGAAAGGACTATGCCAATTTTTATCTTAACCTCCTGCCTAAGAGAAAATAAGAATCTAGCAAAAGTACTGGAGGCTTATACTAAAAATGGGATAAGGAATATAGAAATTGGTCCGGCTCATGAATATGTAAAACAGCCGATAAACTTGGTGAAATCTTATCAGGCAGATTTCACCGTTCATAGTTATTTCCCACCACCGAAGAAGCCCATGGTGATAAATCTGGCTTCTCAGGACAAGGGCTTATTGCAAAGGAGTTTAACCCAAATCAAAAAGTCAATCAGGTTCTGCAAGTCAATTGGTGCCAGACTGTTCTCCTTTCATCCCGGCTTTAGAATTGACCCGCAGGAGAGAGAAGCAGCACCTGAGGGAGAATTAGACAATACCCTGGACTTCTACTACGACCAGAGGATTCCACTGGTACCATATGAGAAGGCTTTTGATACCTTCGTTAATTCAGTAGCAGAAATTTGTGATTATGCCCAGGGATTAGGAGTGAGAGTAGCTGTGGAGAATACCGGCTCTGTCTCCAAGGATAAGTATCTGATGATGTGCGAGTCTCAGGAGTTCAAGCGACTATTCAGCGAGGTGTCCGATGATAATTTTGGCATGTTGCTTGACTTAGGGCACCTGAAACTGGCTTCTACTGCCCGAAACTTTGATAAATATGATTTTATGAACAGTATCAAGGAACATGTTTTTGAACTTCATGTTCATGATAATGACGGAATCAATGACGAACATCGGGTTCCTGATAATAATAGCTGGTGCATGGAGGTTATAAAAGATTTCAATAACGTCCCAATAACACTAGAGGCTATGAACCTAAATATGAGTGATGTTATCCAGGCTAAGAGATTAATTGAAGAAGCGATAAAATGACACGTAGCCTTTTTGGTGAATATAAATGTCAGCAAAGAAGAAAGTAGTATTTTTAAGCTCATTAGATACCGATATATTAGCCCAACTGGGTAAGATTGGGGAGTATGAGCGGAAGCCGGATTGGCAAGTAGTAGTGGCAGCAGTCGAGCGTGGTGCTCAGAGAGTGTGCGAGGAATATGGCATCCCGTTCAAAACCACTATTGACTATCTTACCCCAGAAAGGCATTACCGGGTTTTTACCGAGTCTCTGAGATTGGCTAAAGAGTGGTATAAAGGGCAGGGAATTGAAGAAACACTCTCTCATAAAGGCGTCTCACTCGGTGAGATGATGGAGTATGGTTTCAGGCAGATTTTTTCTGGCTTCCTCCTTGATATTGAGTTATGCCAGGGGATTCTTGAAAGTGAAAAACCGGACAGAATAGCGCTGATAGAAAGGGCGCTTCCTGAGATAAAAACACATTATATGACTGATGAAGAAGTCTACGACAGTTTCATTATCAGTTCTTTAGCCACGGCAAAGGGAATTCCTGTGGAATGGGTTGCACCTATACAAGAAGCTAAGGTGACTCTACCAAAAGACGCAGAGCGCAGAAAGCTCATTTCCCAAGCCTTTAATAGGCTAAAGGTAATAATAAACTATCTGAAGGTGGCTTTGTTCATCAGCCGGCGTCTAGAGGTTCATCGGCATTTCCAGCAACTGTGGAACTTCTGTTTTTGCTCATGGACTGCCCATCGCCCAATGAGAGCATTTTCACAGAAAAAGAGGAAGATTGCCTTTTATGGCTTGCGCTGTGCTACTAATATTGCCGACTATCTAAGAAAGGATTCCGATAATGGTGTGATTTGTTTGATGGGCCCAGGCGAAAAACGGCGAGCAATGAGCATTGTCCCCTCAATATACTTAGAGTCATTTAGCAACCCTGAAACCAATTCGGTTGTTGCAGAGAAGGGAAAGGATTTCATAGAGATTCTGGAACAAACTGAGGTAGCGAGTTATCTTGAGAAAAAGCTCTATTATCACGATTTCAATCTCTGGACAATGGCAAGGGGAGAAATAGAATATATCTTAGGTGTATACTTTCCGGTAATGGTGCGAGGCATGGAACTGATGCAAGCGATGATTGATAAGATAGGGCTTGATATTTTTATAGCCACGTCGGACGTAAACCCTATAATCCGGGCGATTACCAAAGTGCTGCAAAACGAAGGCAAGAAATTTCTGCTCATCCAGCACGGAGTGGACTATTTCGGTTTGGAAGCCTCGGAAGTTTATGGGAAAATGCTTTTACCGCTAGTCGCCGATAAAACAGCCACCTGGGGTGAAGCCTCAAGGAATTGGTATATTAGCCAGGGGGCACCACCGGATAAACTTGAAGCCACTTCCTGCAGTGATTTTGATGACCATAAAAGAATATTAAATTGCTCCAAGGACGCTATTCGGCGTTACTTGAGAATTCCACCAGATAAGAAGGCTGTTCTATACAATTTGGGGCATGGTAACCGTGATTCCAGGGTTGCCTATGTTGGTGAGACCAGAGACGAACTAATACAGCGGGTCAAGGATGTGACCGCCGAAGTTGCCCAATGTCCTCAGCTATATCTTATAGTCCGCCCGCATCCCGGGGATAGGCATCCCGAGGAAATTGAGAATATTGTAAGGGACAAGAAACGGGACAATGTGATGTTCAACCCGGTACTACCGCTGCCCTATCTCCTGAGAGTTGCTGATATTGTCATCACCTTTGTTTCTTCCTCAGCACTGGAAGCGATGATTTTTGATAGAGATGTCATTATTTACAATCAAACTGGTAGACCTGAATCAGTCCCTTACTCCCGAGATGGGGCAGCGCTAAAGGTAACCAGAAAAGAGGAGCTTGTCCCCAAAATCTTGGAGGTTCTAGAGAACGATTCACTGCGAGCTAAACTCGCCGAAAGCAGGAAAAAGTTTGTCGGCCGCGGTGCCGGGCAGATTGATGGCAGGGCAACGCAGAATATCGCCAACCTTATACTTGAAATGATTGATAAAGGCTAGTACTGGCACTTCGAAGTAGAGAGGCAAGTTCTTAAGAGAGTTCAGTAAGATGCAGGAATGTGGGAAAAGCATTTAGTGGGAGACACAGTTTGAAAACAGTAGCCGAACTAAGAAAAGATATGTACGACCATAATCGTAAACGTTTTCCCTATATTTTTGAGGAGTGGAAATGGTATTCGTACCGGAAATTCAAGGCAAAGCTATATATGAATGTGTCTCCAGTGCTGGCATACCTGTCTCTGAAGGTGGGAATAAGCCCAAATACGGTTACGGTTTTATATATCGTGATGGGCATACTCGGC
>Ga0114920_10001375_pt1 | contig 11157 bp, 10 predicted proteins | sample ChitaG_FD_88683 | JGI IMG/M metagenome (GOLD analysis project Ga0114920, IMG submission 88683) | Deep subsurface microbial communities from South Pacific Ocean to uncover new lineages of life (NeLLi) - Chile_00310 metaG | ecosystem: Environmental > Aquatic > Marine > Oceanic > Sediment ...
ATCGGCTGCCAGTGTGTCGTCGGCATGGCCTTCAGCACTGCCCAGGCTGGCGCATGTTTGCCTTTCTTGAACTGTTCGACTCTTTCCTCATGGCAGTCGGCGCATGTGTCGGGCGTCGGAATTTGCACTTTGGCCACATCATAGGGATCTTTGTGCTCTTCACCGTGGCAGATAGAGCAGTCCACATCGTTCTGGCTGTGCTTGCTCAGCTTCCAGTCTGAGACGATGCTTGGAGTGACTTTCTTGTGGCAGCTCACACAGTCCTGTGCATAGGTAACAGCACACAGGGCAATGCTCATCAGAATAATGACATAAGGTTTAAGTTTCAATGCCTCCCTCCTTGAGTGATCTATTCCTTGAATTTCTCAAATTTATACCATCAGGAACATCAAGTGTCAAACAATGTTTGAGGGGATAAATCCGTTGCTCAGAAACTGTTGATTATTAATTATATAGAATTACTATATTATTATCAACAAAAAAAAGGGCGGCATGTTTTCATGCCGCCCTTAAACAGCTTCAGAGCTGTGGGTTATCCGGTCTAACGCCAAGTGTATATAACGACGCTTCCGCCGAGACTTTCAATTGAATCCACCAGGAGTTCTGCGATGTAGCGTGAATTGTGGATGTAGCCGTGGGGTTCTTTCTTGCTGAACTGGTAATTGTAGGCTGCTCTCATCAGAGTTAAATCAAATTTGGTGTACATGTTGGGATAAATAGCCTCACCAGGATCCACTTGTCCGTTATAAGGGGGTTTGTCCTTGAAGAAGTAGGGATAGGCAGGACCGGAGTAAATAATGTAATTATCGGGTCCAGGTATGTTATTGGCTGCATAGTTCTGGATCAGGGGATACAGGGTTGCTTCCAATCCTTTGATCTCATCCTTGATGGATTCGTTAGTATTTCCATCGCCATTATAGTCCGGGGTTGTATAGGGTCGGATGCCGCTGAACTTGAACTTCGACGGGTCTGCACCCGGGTTGGGCTGGGAGATGTCCTGTCCGTGGCAAAGGACGCAGTCTTCAGGATTGGGCTTGTGCACGTTGTGGTCGCTTGGCTCATAGGTTTCTCTTGGTGTGTTTGAACCCATATGGCATTCCACGCAGGTGTCGAACCTTCCGTCGTGGTTGGTGAAGATTTTTTGTCCGGTGTAGACTTTTCCGGCAAACTCGTATCCACCCTGGACCTCAGTGCCGTACAAAACAGCGCCGACAGCAAAATAGTGGATATTGAAATCACGGAAATCATTGGGGTATGGGCCGTCATCTACGGTCTGTTTGTATGTGTTTCCCTGGTGGCAGGTTATGCACAGGTTGCTGGAGTCGCCTAAGCTCTTGCTTACTCCAGAGGGAAAAGTGACGGAACTGGCGGTCCTGAGCGCTGGAGGAGATGTGTGGCAGGTAGTGCAGAGAAAGCCGTTGGCAAGTTCCTGGGCGATATGGTCATCATTCTCAAGATAGTACGCTAGGCCTTCTGAGCTGTGGCATTTGGCACACTCAAATTCGACTTCACCGTCGCCATCCCAGTGTCTAAAGGCGTCTGCTGAACCGCTGAAATGGCCTTCGTCCTGCCTTTCGAAATCGTCAATGTCAACATCAGTAGTGAGATACTCATTCAGGTCTTCTATCGAGTCGTACAGGAGCTGGATGAGGTATTTGCCTCCGTGGGCGTATGCGCCGTGGTCTTTGAGCGAGAACTGGTAGTTGTAGGTGGCTTTGAGAAGCCGGCCAGTAAAGGATTCGTACTCGTTCGTGTCGCTAACCTCATTACCGTCTGCAACACCGTTATCATTGGTGTCATAGAACCAGTAAGGATGTTCGTGGGAGTCATAGACAATCGGAAACCCGATATCTCTTGCGTACTCCTGAATGGCTTCGTACAGTTTATCCTGGAAATCCGGGATCTCATAGTAGATGCCCTCTGTCATATCCCCGTCGCCGTCATAATCGACAAATGAGCCGTAATAACGGAAGTCTTTGGGATCTGTACCCGTATGGCATGTTCCGCAGCGCTCGATCCTAACCTCCAAGGAGTGGGGATCGTGGCAGGCGATACAGTTATCGTAACCTTTGACATGGCCGAATTTTGCGTCATAATCGTTCCCAGAGTATTCATATCCTCCCAGCACAAAAGTCCCATGCTGTGTGGCTCCGGCTGCTGCATAGTGAATATTCTGAAATCCCATATCTGAACTGGGTGTATCGTCATCTGGAACTCCGGCATCGGTTATCTCGTCATCTACATCTGCCGTGGTTTTTCTCCCCTGATGGCATTCCATGCACAGAGCTTCGGGTCCGAGTTCGTCTATGGTTACACCAGAAGGAAATGTCACATCTGTGTGGTCACGAAGAGTGCCGTTGTCCGGGTCTGTGTGACAGGCTTCACATTCAACGGTTTCTCCGACAGGAACAGCATTATCGACTGAACCGTCTGCCAGGAAGTCCTCAAGGCCTGTTGTGCTGTGGCACTTCGCGCAGCGAGTCGAAATTTCAGCAGGATTACTTTCATCCCAGTAAGTAAAGGCCTTGGCAGTGCGGTCCGCATGGGGGGATTCTTCCCAGAGACTCTCGGCTTCGATCTTCTCCATCAGAGCTCCGACGTCAAAATCGCAGTTCGTGGTGATCAGGGCAAAACCGGCGATAAGGAATACAAACAAAATGCTTACAATTTGTGGTTTTTTGAACATGGTGTCCTCCTCTCTTTATTCCCAGCTATACCCGAAGGAGATCTCAAAGATATTCGCCTTGTAGTCGTTGAGCCCGGAAGCTTTCTCCTTAAAGTCAACATATCGATATCCGATCTGGGTGTTGAATCCGTTGTCAAAGACGTATTCCAGGTAAGCTTTGGCTGTGGTGCGTGAGATCTCCCAGGATCCCTTGTTCGAGTAGATGTTGGTGTAGGCACCGAGCTTCCAATTCGTCCCTAACTTGAGCTTAAGTAGAGCATCAATGAGATTGGATTTTCCCTCGTAATGAACTGACCAGGGAAAGGTCCCTTCAGGTCCACTCCAGTCAGGCGGGTAGTAGATTTCCCGGTCTGTTTTGCTATCCACGTCTATAAGAGAATACCCGGCAAACAATTTGAGCTTGTCAGTGTTGTAACCGGCTCTGAGCATCAGTTGGTTCGTGTTTGATTCCCAGAGTTCGGACGGGATCTCGCATTTCGACATGGTCAGGAGATACGATCCTGAGAAGTCGAATTGTTTAATCCTGTATTTGATCGTGGTTCTGATCCTGTCGAAGAGTGTGGGGGAGATGAGCGTGTAGGGCCCATCAAAATAACCGCGCTGGTAGTCGAATGTGATCTTAAAGCCCTGGCGGATGTTCCATTTGAGGTTTCCGAAGAATCCACTTCTCAGGGATTCAGTTTCATTGGTCACAGTCTCCGTCCCTTCCAGGTCTCTGATTTCGTACTGGTATCCAAGAGTCAATGCCAGTTTCGGATTGAATTGGTACTGCAGTCCTGCTTCGATCGCCTGAGTGTTGAAACTGAGAGCGGCGGATTCATCCGATCCGTCTACAGTGAGGATGCCGTCCTGTTCGAAATCGTGGTATCGTGCGTTTGCAATTATCGCAACCTTATTGGATAGGAGATATGTCAGGTCCAGATCATACAGCCCGATCTTCCGGTTAAAGCTTCCCTCGCCGCTGAGATCGACCACATAGGGGGCTCCGATATAATCGATCCCATCCGCGTCTTCAGAGTAGTTCAGGTTCATATCCATGTCGCTGTACTGGGCAGAGAATTTGATAAGCAGAGTGTCGAGAGGTCTGCCGTTGAATTTGAATGTGTGCGTGTTAGTCTTGAAATCATAGGGCTGGTTCAGGAAGTACAGGTTCAGGGAAGAAGGATACCGTGCACCGGCTCCGCCGTCGGCATAACCGGGCAGAAAAAGGCTGTTGGTGTTCTCGTATTCATGAATTCTTTCTTCCAACACGAAGGAATATCGCTTTAAATAGAAATTCAGTCCGACAGCCAGTTCGTCGGACTTTTCCTCGATGGGCTTATCGAATTCGAATTCGATTCTGTTGATATCGAGTGTTGTGACACTGTTTCCTCTCTTGGTGAACCTGTCATAATTCACATAAAAGTCCACCTTTTTGCCGAAGGAGATCTCGAACATTGCGCTGTCCCTGACCCGGGCAAAGTCGAAAGTGTGATGGTCGTAGAGTGCTCCACCGCTCACTTCCTGCTGGTCATCATAGAAATATGTGGATTTTCTCCGGTCGTACTGGAACTTGTACTTTCCAAATTTTTGAATCGATAACCGCATGGTTTCAAAGGGGTCACCGCCATAATTATAGATGTTGACGTCTATGCGGTCGAATAAGTTTCTAAACTGTTCGGTCGGCGTGTAGTGCAGGCTGAAGTCGAAGAGTCTCACTCCGGTATCCAGGTTGAGGTCTTCTTTGTATTTGGTATCCGCTCCGCTCGTATCGACAAACCGGTATCCCATCTTGAAATTCCCGTAGAAAGTTTGATCTCCGTCTTGAGCGAGGAGAGAAAATGCCGATGAACACACGAAGACAAACACTAACGCAGGTAATAAGATTTTCTTTTTTCGCATTCAGTCCCTCCTATTTAAGAAAGCGTTTACTGAGGTTGGAGCCATGGATCGTGGCGTGACAGACAACGCAGTTTGTCGAGGAGTCGAATCGGGAGTGCCAGCTAACTGCGGCTATGTGGCAGCTGAAGCACAGGTCTGAAACGCTCTGTTGAGTCAGCATGTGCCGGTTAGGAGATCCGTGGACATCATGACATGAGGAACATCCTTCGATCTGGGAGGCACCGTGCTCATAAAGAAATGGACCGCCTTTGTCTGTGTGGCATTTCAAACAGGACTCATGCTTGAATCCTCCCAAACGCTCTCGGGTTGACGGTTCATGGGGATTGTGGCAGGAGGTGCAGTTCATGATTCCCTCTTGGAGTCTGTGTCGCTCGTTAAGCTGGAATTCCGAAAATACATCCTCATGGCAGGTATAACAGCTTTTTGTCGCGCTGACCTTGGTCTCTTTCGCATGAACAGCGTGGCAGGCAGTGCAGTCCATGTTGGCTTTCCCATGAGGGCTGAGCATGTATCTGGCGTTGGAATGTGTGTGGCAGGTCAGACATTTGCTCGATTTATCATTAGGCATATCCGTCGATTTGAAAGCAAATATGTTCGCCCCTCCTCCTTCGTCCAGGTGAGTTTCCGCGCTTCCATGGCAGGATGTGCAGGTGTTCTCTTGGATGGCGACATGCGGTTTAGCCATGAATGCATTCACAACCTCATCGTGGCAGTCGGCACACGTTTCCAGGTCTGCATCTTGAATTACAGGTTTGGCGCCGGCTAAGAATCCGGTTACGGCAAATGCCAACACAGTCAGTCCGATCCAATGAACAGAAGGTGATTTCTTATTCTTTGTTTTCTTCTGCAATTCGAACCTCCTTAAATTTTTTTTAATCTATATACAATCACAGGAATACAATTCTGTATATTCCATGTGACTTCTGCGTTCAATCGTTTTTTATTCCAAAACATCTCTGACAATGCCTTTGATTTGTTCTGATTGGAACGGCTTCTCGATGATCGAGAGGATGCTGAGTTCTTCCACTTGAGGCTCGATCTGATTCCTGGGGTAGGCGGAGAGAATTATGATTTTTACTTCGGGCTGAACCATTTTGAGCTTTTTCAGCATTTCGATTCCGTTTTCGTCTTCAATATCGATATCCGCACAGATGAGATGGTAATTCGTGTCTTCCGCATGAGTTAGAGCCTCTGCAACCGTGGCCACTGTATCGACATTATAACCTTCCTGTGAAAGCATTTCCTTCAAGGACCAGCGGATGAGCTTGTCATCGTCAACAATCAATATTTTAATCAATGCGCCAATCATCTTATTTACTATAAGCAAACTTTGTGCCATTCCGATTGCCAGAAACACTTTTTTATTTCATTGAAAATAAAAGAATTGCTATTCTAAATTTCGGTCGGTGAAACCGGACAAAAAAAACTGGGTGATATGCCCCATTTTCGGGTGATATAACCCAGGAAAACTATAATATTTATAAAGTCAATTCAGGATATTTTTAATTCTTTCTGTTCTTATCGATTAAGAGAAGCAGAAGATTTTCCGGAAGGACTGTATTCCTCCGGTCTGATATTCAATTTCTTTATCTTGTAGCGCAGTGTGTCTCGAGTGATGTTCAGTAGTCGGGCCGCCTCGGTCTTGTTTCCGTTTGCTTGATTGAGGGCTTTGACAAGAAGCTTCTTCTCCATTTCGGGTAAAGAGAGGTTTTTTCCGGATAGTTCCTCGAAGGAACGTTTTTGAAAAGAGGAAGATCCGTTTAAACGAATCGGGAGATATTGAGTCGAAATAAAAGAATCATCCTCGAATATCATCGCTCTTTCCAGGGCATTTTTGAGCTCTCTCACGTTTCCAGGCCATTCATACTCAAAAAAGAGCTTTTGGGCGTCCTTCTGTAAACCCTTGATGTTCTTCCTGAATTTGAGATTGTACTGGGAGATGAAATATTTGGCCAGGACTTTGATATCGTCTTTTCTTTCTCTGAGAGGAGGGATGTAGACCGGGCAAACATTCAGCCGGTAGAACAGGTCTTTCCGGAATTTTCCTTCGAGGGATGCTTCCTCAAGGTCTTGATTGGTCGCAACAATTACCCGGATGTCCACTTCAATATCTTTCAATCCACCGACTCTCTTGAATGTGTGAGTTTCCAAAAATCGGAGAAGCTTGGCTTGAAGATTTAAGTTTAAAGTGCTGATCTCATCCAAAAACAGCGTTCCCTCGTCGGCGAGTTCGACCAGGCCTTTTTTCTGCTGTTTGGCGTCTGTGAAAGCGCCCTTTTCGTAGCCGAAAAGTTCGCTTTCTAGAAGATTTTCTGGAATAGCGGAGCAGTTTATAGCCAGATAAGAAGATTGTTTGCGGCGGCTGAGAGTGTGAATGGCTTGAGCTAAAAGATCCTTGCCGGTCCCGCTTTCACCCTGCAGCAGGATGATCGACGTTTCGCTTTCAGCAATTTTTTTAACCATTTCCAGAACATCATGCATTTTTTCGGATGATGCGACGATTTGAGAAAGGTCAAATCGCTTCTTTTCTTTTTCTTTATAGAAGGCGATCTCTTTTTTCAAGGACACGGTTTCCAGTGCATTTTTTATCGTACTCTGAAGCTTTGTGTAATCTATCGGCTTGGTGATGAAATCATAGGCTCCGCGGCGCATCGCCGTCACAGCATCGTCAATCACACCAAAGGCTGTGATCATGATCACGGGAAGATCCGGCCGTTTCTTCTTGAATTCTTTCAACACATCCGTTCCCTTTTGATCGGGAAGTCTGACATCGAGCATCACGAGGTCGGGTGTTTCCTCTTCCGCCATTTGAAGGGCTGATTTCCCGTCTTCTGCATCAATAACCTCAAGTTTCCACTCAGATAGTTTTTGGCGTAGACTCCAGCGGATGAGTTTTTCGTCGTCGACTATTAAAACTTTTTTCTTTCGCATCGTTAATCCGTATAAAGCAATACAGGAAGCCGTATGGAAAAGGTTGTTCCTTCCTTTGCTTTACTCTCGACTTCAATGGATCCTTTGTGAGATTCAATTATTTTTTTACATATCGAGAGACCCAGGCCCGTTCCTCGGTTTTTTGTCGTGAAGAATGGATTGAATATTTGAGATAGATGCTCTTTTTTTATTCCCGTCCCATCATCCGAAAAGAGAATTTCTAATTCTCTCTGATTCTTTTGGTGAAGCTCGATTGATATATTGCCTTTATTATCTACAGCAGAAATACTGTTGACTATCAAGTTGAGCATGACTTCTTGAATTTTATCGGTGTCTATGAGGGCCAGCGTTCCATTTTCCAAGCTTTTGAAGTGGATATCGATTTTTTTGTCGCTAATCTGGGTCTTCGCAAATTTGATCGCATTGTTTATGGCTTCGTTAGGGTCGACGACCCTTTTATTCATCTCCTTTGGCCTGGCATAGCTCAATAGGTCAAGAATGACATTATTGATTTTGTCGATCTGAAGAAGCATTTCTGTAAAGATTTCTTTTTTAGGGTCGGATATGTCAGTTTGTTGGTTGATGATTTCGAGGGCACCTTTCATCCCTGCGATTGGATTTTTTATTTCGTGGGCCAATCCGGCAGCCAGTTCGCCGATGGAAGCGAGATGCTCAGCTTTCTCCATTTGCTTGCTGAATAATTCTTCGATTTTTTGGTTGGCTTTTTTCAAATCAGTGACCATTCTGTTAAAGTTTTTTGCCAGGCTTCCAATCTCATCGTTCTTTAAAGGAGAAAATTGAATATCAAGGTCTCCCTCCTGCACTCTTTTCATCCTGTCTTTGAGTTGGGAAATCGGTCGATTGATGAGCTTTTCGAAAAGACGGAGGATAACAAAAGAGAGAATTGTTAGGGCAGCCAGAGCGATGATAATCCCTTTTATCTGATTCTTTTGAAGAAGAACTGCAGCTCCTGAATGGTCAATATCAACCTCTAAGAAGCTGTTAATTTTTTCCTGGGCGCTGTGCCAGCCAAATCACTCGCTTCTGTTTTTGATTTTGCGGAATCCAAGGATCGTTGATTTCGGCATTTTGAAGATGGTGTTTGATTGATCTTTTGTTGAAAGGAATTCTCTCATTTTATTTAGGGTGCTCGGTTCGACCATTCTTCCGACTTCATCGCTTTCAGAAGAATGGGATATTTTTCCCTCATAATTGATTATTCTTATTCCTTTTATGTCCGCCGAAGATGAAATTTCCCTTAGAGTCTTTTGAACCGTCTCTATATTTCCTGCTTTCATATAAGAATAAATACTGTTTTCAATTACCGAGCCGATAAGTTCTGCTTTTTGCTGGCTCATTTTGTGTATGATGCTTCTCTGGGTATTTATGAACAGGAACACCAGAAAGAAAGTAGTTAACGCCCCAATCACAGCGATGTGGAAGACAATCTTGTACCTTAACTTCCACTGTTTTATATTCAGCAAAGCGAACCTCGTTTAGACTTAATATGATATAAAATTTATAGATATTATAAAACAAATAAAATCTATTATTATTATACATTAAATAGAAATATATAACAAAATATTATGCAATATATAGACATTTATGACATATGAATTTGATTAAGAATAAGTGAAAAATTTAATCAAGAGGAAAAGAGAATAGAAAAAGCGATGCTTTATTTATTTGATGCTTGATCCAAATTAAGGATTCTTGCTTTTGCTTTTAGCTTTAGCTTTTTTTTTGTTAGATTTTTCAACAAGATCCTGTAATGTGATGCTTTCAAAATAATCTTTCAAAAGCCTGCTTGCCTCTTTCCAGACATCATATGTCGCACAGATGGGGATAAGATTACAATAGTCATTATCCTCAATACAATCAACCAGACAGCATGATCCTTCCAATGCGTGAAGGATTTCACTGAGTATGATCTTGGAGGGATGACGGGCAAGCGTGTATCCTCCGCCGGCACCACGGATGCTCTTCACAAGCTTGTTTATTTTGAGAGGGATGACGATCTGCTCTAAATACCGGATGGAGATCTCTTCCTCATCGGATACGCTTTTCAGGATGACTGATTCATTGCCGTTTTTGTAGTGATGGGCGAGGTTAAGCATCAAACGGGCTCCGTACCGTCCTTTAGTTGAAAGTTTTATCATGACTTCCTCCCCGTGAATAATGTTATTATCGCATCAATTCATGTCTTTTCACTGCTGATACTATCGCATTTGAATTTTTTTTTCAACATAAATTTATAGAAATAATAAGATTTAATCAAGTCTTTTTTTTTAAATGAGTTAGATAGATATGACGCCATTGTTTCATTGCTATATTGTATGTGTTAAGGGCGTCCAGAGATGATGGCCTGAGCCTTCTGTTTTCGCTTTTGCGCAATATCCTTTACGTTTTGGATGCAATTGTATAAAATTCATAATTATGAAAAGGCTGTGCTGGATCCTCATTTGTCTTTTCTTGATAGGAGGGATGAGTTCGATGGGCGCGTGTTCTAATAATCAAAAGGACGTTTTGGGAAGTCTAATGCCGCGAGAGATAAACGGCTGGGTAGCCAGAGAGAAAGATGAGCTTTATGACCCAGAAACAATTTTCGATTATATTGATGGGGCAGGGGAGGTCTACCGCTCTTATAATTTCAAGCAGCTTTTAGCAAGGCGTTTTTCTAAAGAAGGCCAGCCTGATCTGGTCGCGGATCTCTTCGAGATGACCTCATCCAGGGATGCCTTCGGAGTGTTCACTCATGACCTTGAAGGGGAAGATGCGGGAGTCGGGAGGGGATCAACGTATAAAGGCGGTCTTCTTTCATTCTGGAAAGGGCGTTTCTTCGTCTCCCTGTATGCAGAAGAGGAGACCGAAGAGGCCAAAAAGGCTTTATTCGCATTGAGTCAAAAAGTGGCTTCCTCTATCGAAGAAGAGGGTGAGAAACCTGATATTGTTTCCTTTTTACCTGAAGAAGCGCGTGTTGGGAAAGGTGTCCATTATTTTCACAACCATTTGATCCTGAACTACCATTTTTATGTCTCGGATGAGAATATCCTTCTTCTTGACCAGGAGACTGAAGCCGCTCTCGGGACTTACAGGGAAAAAAATGAGAAGCTCTATCTTCTTTTGGTTCGCTACCCTGAAAAATCAAGGACTTCTCAGGCTTATCAAAGTTTTACGAAAGTCTACATGCCGGATGCGAAGGAAGCTGGTATTGTCCAGACAGAGGATGAGAAATGGACAGCATCCAGAGTCAAGGATGATATTCTTGTAATCGTCTTCAATGCGCCTTCAGCCGATTTCGCGAAGAGAATGATAGAGCTTGTTTTAGCAAGGATTGATTAGTCAATTAAGATTCATAGATTACAGAGATTCTCTTTAGTTATTCAGGTTTCTCACACGCTGTCAGGAAAGCATCGGTGAGATAGGAGGAAAGCATGGGGAAAAAGATCATCACGAGACGGGATTTCCTCAGGGTGGCGGCCATGACTCCTTTTGCAGGAGCTTGGGCGTGCAGTCAGAAATCAGTAGAAAAAGAGAAACTAGCTGGAAAAATTGAGGAAGCTGGAAAGGTTAAAGTCGTTCTGATCAGAGATGAGAATGCGTTGGTATCCTTTAAAAAGCCAGACCCGGATGTTATCCAGAGAATGCTCGATGAG
>Ga0114920_10001376_pt1 | contig 11152 bp, 7 predicted proteins | sample ChitaG_FD_88683 | JGI IMG/M metagenome (GOLD analysis project Ga0114920, IMG submission 88683) | Deep subsurface microbial communities from South Pacific Ocean to uncover new lineages of life (NeLLi) - Chile_00310 metaG | ecosystem: Environmental > Aquatic > Marine > Oceanic > Sediment ...
CATGGTCACGGCTGGAGCAGGGGAGTCCCACCAGGAGCTGGCCATGCTCCTTATGCTCTTAGCTGCCGTAGGGACCTTTCTCAGTGTCGGGATTAAGCTGCCCTATTTTACATGGATGACAGAACTTAAGGGTAAGGGATTGAAACCCAAAAAAATACCTCACAATATGATTATTGCCATGGGTTTAGTCGCATTCTTTTGTTGCCTTCACGGCATAATACCCTCTCTCCTCTATAAGCTCCTTCCTTATCCCGTTCACTTCGAACCCTATACTATCCCGCATCTGGTTGAAAGCGGACAGATCTTACTTTTTACTTTTGTTGGTTTCTGGCTGTTCAGAAAAAAACTTCGTCCCCATGCGGCAATCACCCTGGATTTGGATTGGTTGTTTAGACGGCCGGCCGGTCTATTCCGTAAGATTTTTGTGGAGGGGATAGATACAATTTTTAAATGGACGACCGACCGGATGATGGCTCTTGTCGGGAGAAGCATAAGATTGGCTAAAAATCCGGTGGCATTATTTTCCAGAGACCAAACAGATTCATCCTACTCCCCAGATATGTCCAGGCCTCGGATGCAGTCAATCCTGATTTTCGTTCTTCTCACTTTCATTATCCTTGTTCTGATTGGCCTTCTCTCCTCTTAAAAATCCGAGTGGAGCGCTTCCTTCACTTCAGATAACACTGGTTAAGGATTTAAGGGAACTTATTTTTTTAGATTTTCGTATGTCTATTTCTTTGGTTCAAAACCGATCCTGTCAAAGGGATTGACGATGCCTGTGGTGATGTTTCTCAAATGTGAATTGATGCGTTTTAGCCAGCGGATATAGAGGACCAGGGCCACCGCATCTCCCGCTGCGATGTTGCTGTCTTCTTCGCTGACTAAACCTGTGACCATTCTGTCGCAGGCCTTATTGATATAGAAGTATTTTTCGAGCTGGGCTTTTCCTTCCTCAGGGTCGTCGTATTTCAGACAGTGTTTGGTCATCTTAAACTGTTCGGTCACATCGTCTCCAATCTTCTGGATTTCGTCTTCGAATTTACCGCCTGATAATTTGCCCGGATGTGTTTTGGCCAGTTCCACCATATTTTTGGTGTAGTCTCCTATTCTTTCGATATCAATAATGATGCTGATAAGGGCCAACCCTGAAGAAAGAGTTGACGTGCCTCTCACGGCAAGATGATTGAATACGTCCCGGCGCACTTCTCTTTCGTATTTATTGACTTCAAGATCCTTATCCCGAATGTTGATGTCTATTTGGCTGTCCTCCCTCTGCCGCAGTGATTCTCTGGATTTGATAAACATTGTCCGCGTCAGATCGAGCATTTCATAAGACCTCTTGAAGGCCCTGTCCAAAAGAGTGTCTTTTTTAAATATTTCAAACCATTTCTTAAACATGCAAATTTCTCCTTTATCGGAAAATAAATATCAAAAGAATCGGCAGCAAAAAGAAGACAATGATGATGTAGAGAACGGGAATGATCTTGCTTTTTGTAGAAAATGCTGCAAATTTCTGTGCCAAAAAAATAGGAAAAGCCTTAAGCGGCCACCAGATTATGATACCTGATATGTTAAAAAGCAGATGGGAGAAGGCCACAATAATCGCGGACAGATTGCCCGTGACCAAGGCAGCCAGGATGGCTGTGATAGTCGTGCCGAGGTTTGAGCCCAGTGTATAGGGAAAGATTTGAGTTAAAGTCAACAGCCCGGCACCAGCGAGTGGGACGGCCAGTGAGGTTGTAATGGAGCTGCTCTGAACCATAACGGTTAAAAGGAGTCCCACGAGGAGAGCTCTGGGTGCTGTTTTGAACAGGTATCTGTCAAACCAGGCCTCGGCTTTATTGACGATGATTATTTTTAAGGACTTGACCATGCGTGTTAAAGAGAACAAAAGGAAAAATAGAGCCAAAGCGAGAAGAATCCATGGATTTTTGCCTATGAGGTCCTCAAGAGCACTCACAACGGGTTTGGTGATGGCCTTGATGGGACTGAGAAAATTTAATCCTCCGATGTGCTGAAATTCATTTCCTAGAAAGGTGGCGGCTTTTCCAAGGAAATTGGTGAAATACTGGAGTGGAAAAATGACAAGAACCGCTAGAAGGTTGAAGAAGTCGTGGACGACAGCCGCAGAAAATGAGCGTTGGAACTCTAAGCTGCGGTTGATCTGGGTCATAGAAGCAATGGTATTTGTCACCGAAGTGCCGATATTGGCTCCCATGATGATGGGGATAGCACTGGCCACATTTAACGCCCCGCCGGCGACAAGTCCAACAACGATAGATGTTGTTGAGGAAGAAGATTGTATGGCCGAGGTGGCCAGTATGCCGATAAACAGCCCCACGATGGGATTGGTTGTTGTCTCAATAAGAGTTGTGGCAAAGCCTTTGCCAAACAGTTTAAGTGAAGTGCCCATGAGTTCAAGGCTGAAGAGAAATAGATAAAGAGAGGCCACAAGAAACAACAAGTTGAAGAAAACCCTGTGTTGTTTATAGATTTTCACCAGGAATGTCATTATTGATTCAGATTGAATAGTGTTGACTGACTTTTCGAATTTTAATCTTTAGCTCGAACATAGAGGACGGTGCGGCCGTCTTCATCATTGAAACGGAGTTCGAATTGCCCCGAGTATTTCCTCAGCAGCTGATTCAGCTGTTTAAATCCGTATGTTCGGGGATCAAATCCGGGATCAAGTTGACGCAGGTAAAAGCCGATCGTGGCCAGGTTGGCCCAGCTATCCTCTTGAACAGCCATATCAAAGGCGCCTTTGAGAAGTGGTAGAGGATCGATCCGTTCTCTTCTCTCGTCTTTCTTTTTGCCGGACGTCTTTTCTTTTGTAAGCGTTCCCCGTGGGACGATATTTTCCGTGTAAATGAAGATGTTGCAGGCTTTGACAAACGGCTTAGGCGTCATCTCCTTGCCGATTCCCAGAACAAAATAACCTTCCTCTCGGATGCGGGTTGCCAGTCTTGTGTAATCACTGTCGCTGGAAACCAAACAAAATCCATCCACTAGGTCGCCGTGGAGGATATCCATGGTATCGATGATCATGGCGCTGTCCGTGGCGTTCTTTCCAGTGGTGTACCTGAACTGCTGAATAGGCTGGATGGCGTTGATGTTGAGTGTGTTCTTCCAACTCGTCATGCTGGGTTTTGTCCAATCCCCATAGATCCGGCGGATCGTCACAGTCCCATATTTTCCCGATTCTGCAAGGATTTTATCTATCAGAGCGGGCTGGGCATTATCGCCGTCTATGAGCAGGGCGATTTTGTTCAATGGAGTTTCATTTAATGTTTTCGCCATAATACCTCTTTTTTAATTAGTTTTAGCATATAGATTGAAGGATAATGTGTCAATTCTAATTATCCAGGTTAGTAGTAATACCAGATGGAATTGTAGTCAGAAATATTTTCACCGTAAGATTGGAGCCTTTTGAGATAATTGTAGATGGAGACATCTGTATAGACATAGGTATCTACAAGGGCCAGCTTTTTCTCCCAAGGATGAAACTCATAGACACGTCGGCCATCGGGGAGTATGGATATGACATCATGATGTTGAACGGCGCGCAGATAATTCTTTCCCAAACGGGGGACATTGAAGACGACTTCATCGGTCCTGACAGTACCGGGCATCAACCTGGCTTCTTCTTGTTGTTCCTGCAGTAATCTGGGAATAGGCACCCGGAAATCCTCGGTTTCCTCTTTCCCTTTTGCGCTGAACGTGTAGTAGGGGGTCACACCTATGAGGCGCAACTTGTGACGCAGCAGTGAGGCTTCAAATTTGCGGGAATTGTAAAACGTATATACGAGCTGGTTGTAAACTTCAATCCCATGGCTTCTGAACTTTTGAACCGCGTCCATGGACTGCTGAGTGATTTCATAGGGGTGTTCAAAGTGGGTGACGATAAGGATCTCTCTTTTTCCGGGAATATGGAAATGAATCACATCTTTGACCAGCGTTTCGGTTATCCTCTGCGGGAGTGTCACCAGTGTCCGGGAACCGATCCTGATCCTTTCAACATGTTTCATCCGGGAAAGCTTGAACAAGAGATTTTCAATTTTTTCGTTGGATAAGAGAAAGGGATCGCCTCCTGTGATCAGCACCTCGTTAATTTCGGGAGTATTAGCGATCCAATCCAGGGCCTTATCCAGTTTGGGCTTGGAAAGTGCGGCCGAGTGGGAATGGATATCTTCAATCTCCCAGTTACGCTGACAATAGACACAAATCTGTGGGCAGGTCAGAACAGGTTTGATGATGGCGATACGAGGGTAACGCCGCGTGATCCCTTCGATTGGGGATGTGTCCTGTTCCAGCATGAAATCCAGGGAGCTTTCGTCATGTGCTTTGTGCTCCAGCAGCGCATTGATATAGTGCATGGATGGAATCACCTGGGCACGGATGGCATTGTCCCTTCCTTTCCCTGGAACATAGTCCATGAGAGAGAGATAGTAGGGAGTTATGCCGAATGGGATCCTGTGTTTCCGAGCCAGTTGAACCGCATGATATTCTTCTTCGGTCAGATTAACCAGGTTTTTGAGTGTATCTGCATCCTTAATGGCATGATGGAGCTGCCATTTCCAGTTGGTCCATTCAAAATCCGTCGCCTTGAAGTATCGAAGAATCCGGTGTTTATTATTATACCTGCGGCGTTTGGCATCATCGTCTAATCCGCAGGAATAGCGGTCAATGAATTTTTCTGAATCTCGAGCCATTTTTGAGAGGGAGGCCGATCTCAATCGTGCGGATTTGACACCTTTGTATTTTAAAAAGGAAGGAATGCTTTTTGGATACACATCCGCATCTCCCGATATTCCACGCAAGAGATGATTCAATTCCGCAAAAAAATCTGGAGATGGTTTTATAACCTTATTTTTTTTCCCTTCATGGATGATATCATTCATATATTTAAGAAAACTGAACTCAGAAAGGGTCTCACTGCGGTTCGATATGATCCTTCGAAAAGTCCCAATGGCATCCCGTGTGAGCACCCACTTGAGCGAGGGGATTTCTGGCGTGTCATCAAATGTGCTTATCAGTCTTTTGGCCAATAATTTTCTTATCTTTTTCCGCTTTTCCTCTAAATCGTCATCGGAGATCATGATCTCTTTGAGGGGAGGAATCTGGTTTAAAATTCTGAGCAGTTTATTTTTAAGCCTGATTTCCATGACTTTTTTAAGAGATCGTATCCCGAATTATTCTGTTTTGAACAGTAACGAGAGCATTTCGCTTGAAATAATTATAGCATGATTTTTGCTTAAAATTCAATTTTTGCAGAAGCATCTCTAAAACCGTGATGAAAAACCAGTCTGGCAAACTGATACTCCGGCCCGGGGATTTTCACCAGCGATGAAAATCCCCTTAGGTCCTCGGCTCGCTCTCCTCCAAGGGAGGAACCATGCCCGCTTGCCTCCGGATGACCTCCGTATCAGTTTGCCAGACTGGATGTATCACGAAAATAGAAATTCTCCTTGCCATCATAGAGAAGAAATTAGAGTATTTTTTGGGGTTATTTGATAGAATAGCCAAAAATGAATCAAGGAGGGTTTCTATGAGACAACATCCTATATCTCTGCGCCGAATCTCTGTGTTATGTTTGATGGGATTTCTCATCCTGGGAATAATATCCTCATTGGCATTGGCCCAAACAGAAATCACATCTCCCGAGGCATTTTTCGGATTTCGTCTAGGAAGCGACAGAAAAGTCGCCCGCTGGGACAAAATTGTCGAGTACTACAATTTGCTCATGACAGAAAGTGATAAGATAGACGTCATCGATATGGGGCCCTCGACGATGGGGAATCCTTTCCTGCTGGTTATAATCTCTTCAAAAGAGAATCTGGCGAATCTCGATCGCTTGAAAGACATCAATGCCAAAATCAGCAATCCGAGAGGAATCGCAGAAGCCGAGATCAAAAATTTAGTAAAAGAGGGAAAGGCGGTGATCTGTCAGTCCATGAGCCTTCATGCCACCGAGATAGGTGGCACCCAGATGGCGCCTGAGTTGACCTATGATCTTGTGACTCGAAAAGATGAGGAGACACAAAGGATCCTCGATAATGTGATTTTTTTCCTTATCCCGAGCTTCAATCCGGATGGACAGATCATGGTGACCGACTGGTACAATCAAACTTTGGGTACAGAATACGAAGGAACAGGTCTTCCCTGGCTCTACCACAAATATGTCGGTCATGACAACAACCGGGACGGAGACTTTCTCAATATGATCGAATCGGTGTATGCGGCCAAGATCATGTACCGGGACTGGCTTCCACAAGCCTATATCGATCATCATCACATGGGGAGCTATGGTGCCCGATTCTACGTTCCTCCCTACAGCGAACCCATCCGTCCCTATGCCGATCCCCTCATATGGAGGGAAATGAGCTGGTACGGAGCTCACATCGCCTACAAACTCGAGGAAAACGGGAAGGCGGGGATCCTCAATGCCGCCCAGTACCCGGGTTGGGGACATTTTGGATGGCACTGGATCACTCCGTTCCACAATATCGCTGGTATGCTCACGGAATCGGCCAGCGCAAAGCTGGCGACCCCCCTCTATATCCATCCTGAGCAGCTGCGCGGCGGTGCCCGGCAGTTCCCGGAATACAAAGCCCAATCCACATTCCCAAATCCATGGCCGGGTGGCTGGTGGACACTGAGAGACATCGTTGAACAGAAAAAGATTTCGGCATGGGCACTTCTCGACCTTGCCGCCAGAAACAAGGAAACCGTTCTGTGGAATGCCTATCTGAAAGCCAAAAGACAGACAGAACGAGGTGCTCAGGGAAAACCTAAGGCCTATGTGATTCCTTCGGTCCAGCATGATTCGCTGACCGCTCTCAAGATGGTGAATACACTTTTGATGTCCGGGATAGAAATCAAGCAGGCGTCAAAAGATCTTCGTGTTGATGGGGTCATCTATCCAAAAGGTTCATTTGTCATCTCTCTGGCGCAGCCAAAGATGGGCCTGATCCGAAATTTATTGGGGCGGACATTTTACGCCGATAACGATTGGACACGAGATAAAGACGGAACGCCGCTGCGGCCCTATGATTCGGCCACTCACACCATGAACGAATTTATGGGCGTTCGTGTCGATCCGGTCGATGAAAAAATCGATGGAGATCTCGATATCCTCACAGGCCAAATCAAAATTGCTGGAAAAGTTGCTGCGAATAGCACAAAATATGTGCTCGACGGACGATTGAATGCCTCTTTTAAGGCTGTGAATCTTCTTTTGGAAAAAGGGATTGGTGTCAGACGGGCCGACAAGTCATCTCCAGGACTGCGTCCCGGTGATTTCATTGTCTCTCGTGGATCGGAAGCTGTTCTTAAAGATGTGGCAGAAAAAACAGGAGTTGATTTTATGGCTCTTCAGGAAGAGCCGGCTTTGGGGACTCATGAAGTCAAAAAGAAACGTACTGGGATGTACCGGCGCTACTGGGGTGGCAATATGGATGAGGGATGGACCCGATTCCTTCTCGAGCAATTTGCTTTCCCTTACATATCACTAAAGGATGCAGAGATCAAAAAAGGAAATCTGATAAAAGATTATGATGTTATCATCCTGCCTAATGATTCAACCGGTATGATCACCGGAGAGAGGTCTTCATCCTCCAGACGCTTCTCGCCGACATCTGTTCCTCCCGAGTACAGAAGCGGTATCGGCAGGGAAGGTGTGGATGCGCTTTTAGAGTTTGTTCGAAATGGAGGAACCTTGGTCACACTTGGTGCAGCCTGTGGTTTTGCGATTGAAAAATTTGGTCTGAGTGTGTTTAATCCCATGGCGAACTTGGATTCGAAGGAATTTTTCTGTCCGGGATCGACGCTTAGAGTGAAATTCGACAACACACATCCACTGGCCTACGGGATGCCTTCAGAAGGGCTGGTCCTTTACTGGTCGAGCCCGGCATTTTCAATCACTCCTGGCCAGCACAATGAGATGTATGAAACCGTTGTGCGCTACAAAGACAAAGATCTTCTTCAAAGCGGCTGGCTCATCGGAGAAGAGCATCTGGTGAATCTGGCAGGAGTGGTCAACGCCAAATATGGAAAGGGTCAGGTGGTTCTCATCGGCTTCCGAACGCAGAACCGGAGCCAGACACACGGCACTTTCAAACTGCTCTTCAACACAATGATACGTTGATAAAGAATTTTACGGCGCGACAAGCTGCATGACGAGGGCACAGATCCACGCGCCATAGGTCCCCAGCGCATAACCCAGCACGGCGAGCAAAACACCGACGGTGGCCAGAGATGGATGAAAGGCCGAAGCGACGATCGGTGCGGACGCAGCTCCCCCTATATTTGCCTGACTTCCCACGGCAATAAAGAAAAAGGGTGCTTTAATAATTTTGCCGACTGAAAGAAGTATCACAACATGTATGATCATCCAGATGAGTCCAACAAGAAATAGTTCAGGGCTTTCGAAAACAGCCATAATATCCATTTTCATTCCGATCGTAGCTACGAGCACATAGATAAATAAACTCCCGATACGTGAGGCCCCAACGCCTTCGAGCTTCCTTACAGGGGTGAACGAGAGAATCAGACCTGCCGTCGTAGCGATGACAATAAGCCAGAAAAAATCAGAAGTGAGACTGAATTTTTCAAGGGCAGGAGCGTGCTTTTTGAAAAAGGGAGCTAAAATATCTGCACAGAAATGTGAAAATCCGGTGATCCCGAAGCCCACGGCCATCAGAGTCACCACATTGGTCAGGTTCGGAATTTTGGCTATGCTGAGTTGATAGTTTTCTATTCGGTTGCGAACCTCATCGATGGCCGAAGAATCAGCCTTAAACAATCGGTCCATTCGTTTTGAAATGCCGGCGCCGTACAGTAGGAATGCCATCCAGATGTTGGCGACAATCACATCCACAGCGATCATCGATGAGAAAAGCTTGTCGCTGGTTTGGAACACCTCTTTCATGGCCGTCTGGTTGGCCCCGCCGCCGATCCAGCTTCCTGCCACCGTAGCCAGTCCTCTCCAAACTGCATCGGGGCCGGCTCCGCCAACAATTTCGGGGGCGAATATGGAAGTGATCAGAATCGCCAATGGACCGCCGATGATAACGCCGACCGTTCCCGCAAAAAACATGATGACGGCTTTTTTGCCCAGACCCAGGATGGCTTTAAAATCGATGCTTAGGGTTAAGAAAATCAGGGATGTGGGAAGAAGGTATCGTGAGGCCATAAAATATAAACTGGAGTCCTCGCCTGAAATCAAACCCAGTGAATTCAGGATAGAGGGCAAAAAGTAACAGAGCAGGAGAGAGGGAATATACTTGTAAAACTTTTTCCAGAACGGACGGGAACTGTGGGACGTTATGAAAACAAAGGCCAGAATTATGAACAGGATGCCGAGTACAACGGCGTCATTCGTGATCACAGGTTCCATCTTCCATAACCTCCTTTTGAGGGCCCAATGTCGATTTATGGAAACAGACCATATACAATTTAGCGCTAAAAATCAATTTTCTTAATCATTCAGATCGTGTGAGTTTTTAAAAGACGGTGGATAAAGAATCGTCCCCAGATAAAGGCAATAAAACCGGCGATAACATTTCCGGTCACAATTCCCCACCAGATACCTTCGAGTTTGATATCCAGGATTACGGCAAAGATATAGGCTAGAGGAGTCGCCAGGACTATTGTGCGTATTAGAGTAAGGATTAATGAATACAGTCCTTTTCCCGTTCCCTGAAACATGGACGAAGACAGTATGCCAAGAGCGGTTGCGGGATAGTAAATGCACATCATACGCAGGAAGACGATCAAGTCCGCGCGGATGCGAACGGTTTCTTCAGCCAGAGTAAAAAGTCCGGCAATCTGGGGAGCAAGGACAAATGTCAATAGACCAACGGCCAATTCGATGACGAGTCCGATCTTGATGGCATACATGTAGGCATTATTCAGCTTCACATAATCACGTGCGCCAAACGCGGCCCCGGTCACAGAGGTTACGGCCGTTGCAATCCCCAGAAGAGGCAGGATGGCAAACATGGCGACACGCCATCCCGTAGTATAGACGGCGACCCCGTCTGTCCCTCCAACTTTAACGGCAATGAGATTGAGGATAAACATGGAAAAAGCCATGGCCAACTGCTGTACAGAGGCGGGAATTCCGACACGAAAGATATCTGTCGTAATGGCTCTCTTGAATCGAAACCGTTGAAAAGAAATATGAATAAACGTGACTTTTTTGATAAAAAGCCATCGAAAGAGGAAGATCGATGACACAGAAAGAGAAACCATGGTGGCCCATGCGGCTCCAGGCACTCCCAAATCAAGAACATATATAAAGATCGGATCGAGGATAATATTCAATCCGGCACCCAGCATCATGGCATACATGGCCCGCTTCACATCACCTTCGGCACGCATGAGAGCGCTGGCGATATTGCTGAAGAAGAAGATGACGGTGCCGGCGAAAAGGATCCTTGCGTAGCTGGCCGCCATGGAAGCGACATGACCGGCGCCCATGGCTGTGAAAATGTTAGGCGCAGCCAGAAATAATGGCACTGTGATAACAACGGCCGTGATGATCATAAGGACAAGAGTGTGGGCTCCGACTAAATCGGCACCGGATTTGTCATTGGCCCCAAGTCTGCGGGATATGGCCGAGCCGCCTCCAACACCGATACCGGTCGCCAGGGCCAAAATCATAAACAAAAAAGGAAAGAAAAAACCGACGGCCGATAGTGCATCTGCACCAAGACCCGAGACCCAGAGAGCATCGATGAAGGTGTAGAGAGTATGGACAGACATGGCAATGATCATGGGGATAGAAAGCTTGATGATGGCTTTCCGGGGATTACCGAGCAGAGTTTCAACACCTTTTGTTTGATTTTTCAAGAGGGGAGTTGATTCTTGTTTTTCTTTCATTGAGCTTAAACGCGTATTATAAACTCATTAACGGCACTGTCAACGTTTACTGTTTTGACGTAAGCATCCCCATTTCCGTGATATCAAGAACGAGTTCTGTAAAGTGATTAGAAATCACGCTTCGTTTTCCCCAGCGAGAAAAACTCGCTCGATTTCCGTCCTCGCTCTCATCGGGGTCAGGCTTCGTTAAGCATCAAGGTCTCAATCGGACATTCTATCACTGCGCAGTCTGCCTAATGAAGCCTGACCCCAATATTTACCGTCCTCC
>Ga0114920_10001377_pt1 | contig 11152 bp, 6 predicted proteins | sample ChitaG_FD_88683 | JGI IMG/M metagenome (GOLD analysis project Ga0114920, IMG submission 88683) | Deep subsurface microbial communities from South Pacific Ocean to uncover new lineages of life (NeLLi) - Chile_00310 metaG | ecosystem: Environmental > Aquatic > Marine > Oceanic > Sediment ...
CAAGGCCGGGGAGATCGTCCGCAAATTGAAACCCGATGTCATCATCGGCTTAGGCGGAGGAAGCGCACTGGATGCGGCTAAATCCATTGCTCTGCTGGCCACGAACACAGGCGCTATCGAGGATTTTGAAGGCAAAGGAAAATATAAGACGCCTCCTCTTCCTGTCATCGCTGTTCCCACGACCTGCGGGACCGCGAGCGAGGTGACCTGGGTTTCCGTGGTCACTCATACGGAACGCATGTTCAAGATGAGCATCAAAGGGCCTGCCATGTTTCCTGCAGTGGCCCTCGTGGACCCGGACCTTCTCCTTACGCTTCCGCCCCCACTCATCGCTTCCACTGGTATGGACGCCCTCACGCATGCCATAGAGGCCTACACGGTGAAGGCCGCGACTTTTCTGACCGATATTTTTGCCCGCGAATCGCTGAACCTGATCTTTCATTCACTCGAGAGGGCCTACAGGAACATCAAAGATGATCAAGAGGCCAGGATAATGATCATGAAGGGCAGCATGATCGCCGGGATGGCATTCGGAAACAGCGATGTCGGGGGAGTTCACTGCATAGCCGAAGCAGTGGGTTCGCTTTATGATACACCCCATGGTGTCGCCAACTCGGTCTTTCTTCCGTATGTGATGGAGTTCAACCTTCCGGCCGTTAAGGGACGCTATGCAGAGATTGCCTTGCTGGCCGGAATCGAGGAGAAGGATGAGGAGACCGCTGCTCAAAAGCTGATCCGATTGATCAAAGAGCTGGCCCGAATCTTGAACATTCCCGCGTTCAAGGACCTGGGCATCGAGAAGGCCAAATTTCCTGAGATCGCGGAAAAATCCTTCCAGAATAACTCCAATTTCTCCAACCCGAGAGAGGCAGGAGTCGCAGACTACATGAGCATCCTGGAAAAAGCCTACGCAGAATAAAGGGGTCGTCCTTAGACTTTAAACTGCTTCGTTGAATTCTTCCGGGTATTCGACTGTTCCGCTCTTTCCTCTGAGCGCACCTTCAACCAGCTCCAGGGCAAGGAAAACCTCAACGGGAACTTCAAACGGAGACTGGATGTCCCACTTGTTGGCTTGCCTGAACCCAAATCTCGGATAATAATCCGGATGCCCGATCACGATGACAGATTCATGTCCGAGTGCCTTTGCGGCTTCAAATCCTTCGAAAACCAGCCGGCTGCCGACTCCTTTCCGCTGGTATTCGGGAATCACCGCCATCGGCCCCAAAGACAACGTGGGATATCTCGATCCGGCGGATTGGACTGTTACCGGATAGAAGAGAATGTGCCCGATGATCTCATCATTCAGCTCTGCCACAAGAGATAACGCGGGAATATAATTTTCGGTCTGTCTCAGCCTCTCGACCAGCAGTCCCTCGTTCTTTTGTCCGAAGGCAAGGTCGTTGATTTCAGTGATCTTCGCGTAGTCCTTTTCTTCCTCTGCACGGATGATGACTCCTTCGTTCATGGTGTCATTCCTTTCTTTCATGTTCTATCTAGACCTGCCCGTCATATTCAGAGTCAGGCGCTGAGGATGGGATGGGAACTATCGTCCTTCGATGAGGATCTGGAGGATTTCCAGTTCATCGGCGTCGAACCAGATTTTATAGCAGGACATGCATTTGTCCACCGGGATGACATAATGCAGGCTGTATGGCCGGGGAACCATGCGGGAACCGCAGCTCGGGCATGAGATCCTTGTAGATTTTTCGAAAGCGATCTTTTTGATTTGGAACGGGTTCTGCATGAAGCTGTTCTTGAAGTCCCGGGCTTTTTGGACCAGGTAATCTGAAAATTTGATTTCCTTCCGAGTGATTATCCGCTCTTTGAACGTGGAATCCACCAGCTTTCCGCTGCACTGCGGGCAGATTTTCATCGGAACACCCTCATAGTAACCGCCTTTGAGAGAGACACGACAGCGGGGACACTTGTTCTGCTTGCCGGGATCGATAAATTGTCTCTTTCTGATTTTCCGGATCGCGGCTCGAATCTGGGGAAACTCTCTGGCCCGGGCCTCGATCTCCTCCGGCATGTTCTTGACCTTGGCCAGCGGGAAAAAAGACCGAGCAGACAGGAGCTCCTCGAGGGAATAAGGTCCCAGCCAACTCCCCTTCCTGTCCTGAATAGACCACACTTTCCCTTCTTGTTCGGCGCTCTCTTCGGGTTGCTCTGCCGGGATTCTTTCTCCCTTGGATGTTTCCTCCAGAGAAGACACGACAGTGCGGGCTTTTTCCCTCTTTTTCTGGATCTCCCAGACTTCCTGGATGATCCTGGCCGGTCGTGTCTTGAGCATGTTGGCGAGGAGTCTGATTCTTCTCATCAGAGGAGGATGGGAGTTGAACACGCGGGCAAAGAATCCGTCTGACTCGCTTCCTTTGGATTCGGGCGGAACGATAAAAAGCGGGCTGTAGGCAACGTTGAAATCTCCGACAAAAGAATTTTTCAGATGGGCTTTGTAGATGGCCCGGCCGAGCGCCTTCGGGTTCCGGCTCAATTCCACGGCAGCCGCATCCGCGAGGATCTCTCTCTGGCGGCTGATGAGCGTGCTGAGCAGATGCATCAGTATGTTGGATATGAACACGGCCATGTAAACCATCAGGTGTGCAACGGCTCCGCCCCCCTTGGGTTGAGATTTATAACTGTGAGACGTGGGTTCGGGCTCGATCGCTTGCCTTAACCGCTCGAAGAAATTAGCGAGAGAGCAGACCAGGGTGATGTAGAAAGTATCACCGCGGAGGATGTGGGCCAGCTCGTGGGCGACCACAGCCTGGAGTTCATCTCTTGTGAATTCGGCAAGAAGTCCCTCGGTGACGATGACATTCGGTGTGTCATCCGCCGAGATCACGGCCATGGAATTGACGGCAAAGGAAGGGATGACATGCGGCTTGACCTTAGGCATCCCGCTTGCGATCCTCATCTCATCCACAGTGTTGGCGAATCGCTGGTGGTACCGGTCGGAGAGGTCCGGCGCGCGGGCATCAAGGCGTTTGAGGATGAATTTCGCCCCGAATCTTCTGGCATCCACATAGTGGAAGGTTGCGATGAGGATGGCAACCGCCGCATCGAACAGGAGGAGTTTTCTCAGGAAAGCGGCAGACAGCAAAGCTTCCTTGCTCAGGATAAAACCGAAGCTCAATACGAAAACAAAGGATATGAAGCCAATGGCCAGGAAATAAAAAAAGAACAGGAAGAATACCAGGAAAACGCTTTTCTTCTTCTGCTTGCTTTGTATATCGTAAAAGTTTAAAGGGATTTTTTTGGCCATGATCGACTCTATTGTCCTCCGAGCCACCTCAATTTTAAATCGCTCCTATGGTATAAAAAATGATTCCAAAAGGAAAGTAGTCGGGGACGTTCCCCAAGGTGCCACCTTAGGAGTTAATGCCTGCTTTGTTGGCCACCCATAAAATAAACACATTTCAGAATTCTCCATTCCTTTCAACATTGGATAAAATTGAGCTAAGGTGGCACCTTGGGGAACGTCCCCGCATTTGTTTGATTTCGGGATTTGCCTGTGTTATAAACTTTTTTCAGGCCATACGAAAAGCAACTAACCAAAGCGGGATATTCTGAGAAGTCAAATATACAGATGACACATTTATCATCCTTCATATTTTTTAGATTTTGCAAAGAGGAGGTGCTTCAATGCGCAGGGAAACACACATAAAGAGAATTCTGTCTTTTTTTCTGTTCACAATCTTGATCCTCGCGGCATACGCAGGAGCAGCAGAACAGAAAAAGCCTCTGACCTTACAGGATATGATGAAATTCAAACACATCCGCAATCCGGTTATTTCCGAGAATGGGCAATGGATCGCTTACGGCACGCAACCCGACAGAGGGGATGGAGAGGCGAAAATCCATGGTCTCAGGTCGGATAAAGTGTACACCGTAGAGCGGGGGAGTCGTCCCGTTATATCCAAAGATTCCCTCTGGGTCGCGATGATCGTCAGGACCGAAGCAATGGAAATGGAAAAAGCCAACAAGAAAAAGCCCAAACAGGGAATGGCTCTTGTGAAGACACCCACCGGGGAAGTCCTCCAGTTCGAGAAAGTCGAACGCTTCGCCTTCTCGGATGACTCGAAGTGGTTCGCCTACCAGAACTTCAAGGAGGAAGAAAAGCCCAAGGAAAAAGAGAAAGCCCAGGAAGAGGAAAAAGAGAAGAGCCCGCCTGCAAAAAAGGTGACCAAGAAAAAAAGAAAGACCGGCAGCACTCTGGTCCTTCGCCATCTGGACTCGGGCAAAGAAATCGAGATTCCGTACGTTCTCTCTTTCGCTTTTGACCGCTCGTCCCGGTTCCTCGCCTATGTGATCGCGGAGCCAGAGGGAAAGGAGAACGGCATCTACACCCGGGCGTTGATGAAGGATGGAAATTCTCAGAGCGCCATCGCCGAACACCCCGACGGATCATTCACAAATTTGACCTGGACGGAAACGAAAAGCAAGCTGGCCTTTTTGTCAAAACCGGGAGAAAGAAAGGATAAAGATGTCATCGGTTTTTCTCTCTGGATCTGGGACGGAGATACTGGAAAATCCATCCAGGCAGTCGCGGCAGACTCTGCACCTGAGGGGTGGCTGATCCCGGAGAAGAACAGTATTTCCTGGAGCAAGGACGGAAAACGCCTGTTTTTCGGATTCAAACCAGAAGAGTTCCACGAGGAGGAAGAGGCCGAAAAAGATGAAGAGAAGGCTGAGGAGGAGATCGATCTTTTTGACGTCGAAAAGATCGTTGAAAAAAGAGAAGTCGATGTCTGGCACTGGGATGACCCTCTGATCAATCCCAACCAGAAAATCATGTGGTCCCGCCTGAAGGACCGGACGTATACAGCCGTGTATCACCTGGATTCAAATCGGATGGTGCCTCTTGCCAACAGAGATGTCCCTACGATCCGGATTTCGGAAAATTCCAATTTTGCCCTTGGAGTGTCCGATATCCCCTATCAGAAAGAGAGGACCTGGTACGGAGGTTTGAATGACATTTACCTGGTCGACATCAAGGATGGATCCCGGAAAAAAGTGGCATCCCGCCTGGAAGACCGGTTCTCCATATCTCCCGGCGGACGCTATATCATTTATTATAAAGATAAGCACTGGTATCTTTATGACGGGAAGACGGCAACTGAGCGAATCTTGACCGATAAACTCAATGTCCCTTTTTACAACGAAGACCATGACTATCCGTCCAAAGTCCCCAGTTACCGCAGTGCAGGATGGGTCAAGGACGACAGCGCCATCCTGATTTACGATAAGTATGACATCTGGCAGTTCTCTACAAAAACAGGCCAGGCTTTGAACATCACTGACGGAAAGGGAAGAGAAACTCAGGTCACGTTCCGCGTGCTCCGGCTTGACCCGGAAAAGGACTATTTTGACGAGAAAGAAAGCCTTCTCCTCTCCGCCTACCACAACTGGCTGAAACATTATGGGTTTTTCTCCTGCAGAGTGGGGAGTGCGGGTGTGGAGGAGCTGCTGGTAGAGAAGAAGAGGTTCAGGTTCCTGGCCAAAGCCAAAGACGCGGACGTTCTGATGTACACCCGGGAAAGTTATCAGGAGTATCCGGATATCTGGGTGAGCAGCAGGAAATTCGCCTCGCCAAAAAAGGTCACCGACGCCAACCCGCAGGTCAGCGAGTTTGCCTGGGGGAATGCCGAACTCGTGCAGTGGAACAGCGTGGACGGGATCCCGCTTCAGGGAGTCCTGATCAAACCGGGAAATTACGAGCCCGGGAACAGATACCCGGTGGTCGTTTACTTCTACAGGTTTTTCTCCCAGCGGCTTCATGAATTCAACCAGGTCGTCGTCAATCACAGGCCCTGTTTTCCCTTCTACGCCAGCAATGGTTATGCGGTGTTCCTTCCGGACATCCGTTTTGATGTGGGGCATCCGGGCTATTCTGCGACAAAATGCCTCGTGCCCGGAGTCCAGAAGCTGATCGACATGGGCATTGCCGATCCCAATGCCATCGGTCTGCATGGGCATTCCTGGAGCGGCTACCAGGCTGCTTTCGTCATCACTCAGACAAATATATTTGCCTGCGCCATAGCCGGAGCGCCGGTCTCCAACATGACGAGCGCTTACAGCGGGATCCGTTTGGGTTCAGGCCTTGCACGGCAGTTCCAGTATGAGAAGTCTCAGAGCCGAATCGGTGGAAGCCTCTGGGAGTATCCGGAGCGTTACATCGAAAATTCTCCGGTCTTTTTCGCCGACAGGATCAAAACGCCCCTTCTCATCCAGTTTGGAGACGAGGACGGCGCGGTTCCCTGGTACCAGGGGATTGAGCTCTATCTGGCCATGCGCCGACTGGGCAAGGACTGTGTCTTTCTCCAGTACCGCAAAGAGCCTCACCATCTCCAGAAATACCCGAACAAGCTGGATTACACCATCAAGATGAAACAGTACTTTGACCATTATCTCAAAGGCTTGCCGGCTCCGGATTGGATCAAGAAAGGCGTCCCTTACCGCGGGAAATAGCAGCAAGTGCTGAGAGGAGGACAAGATGAAAAAATCCGTTCAATTCAATAAAGCTTCCTTCTTCAAGGTTCTTTTACTTTCCGCTCTTCTCATCGCTTCGGGAACACTCCACGCAGTGGAGACCCAAAAATCGCCCGAATTCTGGCCTACTCAGGGATGGCGGACTTCCACTCCCGAAAAACAGGGCGTAGACTCGGAAAAACTGGCAGACATGCTGGAAAGGATTAAAAAGCAGAATGTTAACATCCGGAGCGTGGCCGTTATCCGCAACGGACATCTTTTATGCGATGCCCGTTTCCATCCGTTCACACAGGATTCCTGGCATATTATCCACTCCTGCACAAAAAGCATCACATCCGCCTTGATCGGTATTGCTGTTGATAAGGGATTGATTGATGGTGTGAACACACCGGTCCTGGAATTTTTCCCCGAAAAAAAAGCCGCCAACCTCGATGAGAATAAGAAAGGCATGACTCTTGAGCATCTTTTGACCATGTCCTCGGGCCTGAAGGCGCGAGATTCCTACTTGTATAACTGGGAGGGTTTGAGAAAGATGAGAGCGAGCAGTGACTGGATTCAGTATATGCTCGACCTTCCGATGGCACACGCACCGGGGACCAAGTTCGAATACATCAACGGAGTGTCCTTTCTCCTCTCCGCAGTCCTGCAGCAGACAACCGGTGAAAATGCCTTCGCTTTCGCTAAAAAGAATCTGTTCGGTCCTCTCGGGATTCGTGAAGTCGATTGGCCCTCCAACCCGCAGGGAATCACTATCGGATGGGGAGAGATGCGGATGAAGCCTCTCGACATGGCAAAGATTGGTTATCTCTATTTGAACAAAGGTGTCTGGGAAGGAAAACAGGTGATCTCATCCGCATGGGTGGAGGCATCAACACGGGAGCAGATCAAACCCAAAACCCTGGCTGAGGGATACGGATACCAGTGGTGGATTGACGAGGCTGGCTACTATATGGCTCTGGGATATTCGGGCCAGTATATTGTCGTTTTACCCAAACAGAATATGGTGGTGGTTTTCACAAGCGCTTTGAATGCGTTTAATTTTTTCGTTCCTGAGCTGCTTCTTAAGAATTACATCCTTCCCGCCGCAGAGAGCTCGGTCCCGTTGCCTGACAATCCCGAAGGAGAAAAGCGCCTTCAATCGGTCCTTTATGCGATTTCCCATCCCGAGACTTCACCTGTACCCGCGTTGCCAGAGATCGCGCAGAAAGTATCCGGAAAGACCTATGTCTTCGACAATAATCCGATGGATCTTAAAAGTATTTCTCTGGATTTTGGGAGCAAAAAGGATGAAGTTATACTGTCTCTCTCTTACAGAGGCAGGAATTTTCAGGTTCCAGTCGGTCTGGATAACGTGTATCGGCTGACGAAAGCCTTAGGCTATTTGAGGGCCTATAAGGGTTCCTGGGAAGATGATAATGTATTTTTCATCGATTACCAGATCGTCGATCATTCAGTAAGAGGAAAGATTCGTTTAACGTTTGAAGAAGATAAAGTAACATTTTTGCATCGTGAAGAGGTGAATGGCTCATCCAATAAGCTCACCGCCCGCTTGAGAGATTGATGGGTTTGCTTTAAGCTCTTCTGGATGTTATTTTAAATAAGGTTCGATCGCTGGAAGGCACCATGCGGAATCCAGAGTGCATCACCGTATCCCTTTTAAGGAAGGAGAGAATCGATGAGAAATCCTAAGAATTGGCTGTGGCTGTTCCTGTTCGGTTCACTCTGGGGAATCAATGAAGTGGTGATGGGAGGAATCTTATCCCAAAACAAGGTGCCGCATTTTTCTATTTTTCTGGCGGTCATCGCCTTATTCATACTGGCCGTTGCCAGAGGAATCGTCAACACACCCGGCTCCTCCACCGTGATTGGAGTATTCGCGGTTCTCTTCAAACTGGCCAACGCTGCGCCCTTTCACTGCCATCTTCTCGGGATTTTCATAACAGGATTGGCTTTCGATGTCTTTGCCTCGGTGTTGATGAAAAATGAGAAGACCGCTCCAATCCGGAGCAGCCTGACAGGTATACTGAGTACCTATTCAGGGAATGCGCTTTTTGCCTTTGTCATCACCTACATCGTGCGCTATGAATACTGGACGAGGGAAGGATTACCCAAGGTTTTCTCGCACATTTTCGTTGCGGGGACGATCACAGCGCTTTTGGCTGCGGTCGCAGTGCCTCTGGGATTCAGGGTCGGTGTCACCAGCGGAACACTCGCCAAGCGTCAGCCCAGATGGACCTCCACCGGGACAGTTGTGGGTATTGTTGTCGTCTGGATACTGGCTCGTGTATTGGTGTAAGAGGGACCACTCGCATCGTTCAGATTTGTGATACCTTCCCCTTAGCGCAGGAGATTCGCTTTAATCCCCAATTCGAAGTACCGGCCCCGCCAGGGGAATCCGGGTTCTGTGTAATAGAACTGGTCGAAGATATTAGTGGCTTTGATGTATGGCTCAATTAGACCCCATCGGAAAGCGACAACCACGTCCAAACTGGCGAAGGAGGGTATATCGATCAATTCTCCCGGTCCGAAGTCGTACCAGGACGATGAGGAAGCGATAATTCCGAGCAAGTTAATGCGAAACCTGCTCGTCGGATATATTCCCAGATCAAAGTTCACATTATGGGCCGGAAGTGCATCGAGAGGACGGTTGTCACTGACATTCTGATGATCCAGGTATGTGTAGTTCACTGTGGCACTGATCCATGACAGGGATTTCTGGAACTGCATCTCGAGTCCGTTGATATATGCTTCGCCGATATTTAAGAAGCGGCGGGTCCCATCGGGCAGTCTTATACTATCAATCATATCCTGAAACCGTGTGAAGAATACCGAGCTTGTGAGATAAAAATCTTTACTGTAAGTGAAGCCAAGTTCTAGGACATTTCCGGTTTCACTCAAGAGTTCCGGATTGCCCGATATGCTGGAATACATCGAACGCATGGATGGAAACTTGGACTTTTGTGAAAAAGAAAGATGGAGAGCCAGGGATTCAACAGGAGAGAATTTGACTCCGATCAGAGGATTGACCTTGGATGTGTCATCCCCCTCAAACTTTTCCAGATGGTCAAAACTCAATCCGGCGATCAACACCCATTTTGGGGAGAGCGAAAAATGATCCTCGACTCCCAGGGAAAACGTGCCCTGGTCATACCGTGTCCAGGGATCACCCACATCATCCTGAATGCGGGCGACATCCTTCTTATAAGACAGGCTTGCCTTGAGTGTGTTCTTCGGCAGCAGTTTGAAATCCCCCAGCGCGTACAGTCCGTAGACTGAATTGTCGTGAGTGCTTACAAAATCCAGTTCAGTCATCTCTTGACTTGAGTACTGTTCCAGGGTGTTGTCGTGCTGAACATAATAAGCCCTGAACTGGATCGTTGAATTGTCTCCGACCGCAGTGTAGCCTCCAGCATTCAGAGAATAACGGTCCCAGTTTTTAAAACGCCAATACCGGGGCCTGCCTGTGTCGAGACCCGGTGGGATGCCGTACTCTGAGAGATAGACACCTCCGTTGAGCAGGATTTCAGTTCGGTCCGAAGGCATGTAATAGAGCTTGAGGTTCAGATTCGTTCTCTGGTAATCGCTGTTCAGCCTTTCCGTCTTGCCCGAACCCTCTTCAGGATACAGGAATCCATCCGAATCCTGGTACTGAAGTGTTCCTGCAAAGCCAAGACGGTTCCACTGATGATTCGTGTCCAGGCTGATGTCCCGCGTGTTGTTCTCGCCGTAGGCGGCATTGAGTGTTAACTGCGAACCGGAGCTGGGTCGTCTCGTGATGACGTTGACGATTCCCCCAAGCGTGTTGGGCCCGTACAGAACAGAGGAGGGTCCTTTGGTGATCTGAACAGAATCCATCCCCCCTGCAGCCACGGTTTTCAAGTCGAAGGAACTGAAATACGGCTCATACACCGGAATCCCATCGACCAAAAGGACGATCCGTCTCGAATCCATGCCCCTGAGTTTGAGCACATATTCGTTCTTGCTTCCCAGAGTGACATAGACTCCTGGCGCGTGCTTGATACCTTCGGATAGATCGACAGGTTTCATCCTCTCTAACTTGGTGAAGTCCAAACGTGTGACTGTCGATATGGGAAGATCTTTAGGAGCTTCACCCACAACTAAGATCTCTTCGGTGATTTTGACCTGTTCCTGTGAGGTCTTCTTTTTTTTCTCCTCTTTGGTCTGCTTCTCCTGCGCTTGAAGGAAATGCGAGGCTGAGAGAATGATCAGCAAAAGAAGACATGCCAGTTTGGCTGTAAGTTTCATTCTTCCGTTTTCCTGAAGCTCAAGATACTTCACTCAACCTGAATGATAAAGATTTATTTTCTTTGAAGAGACTGAACAGAAATTGTATCGAAAATCGCTCTCCTTTCCAAGGTTAATCCCTCTGCCGGAGATCAAATAAGAGATAAAAATCAGGGAGAATGGCGAAGGAGATAAAATAGTTGAGGATGCGAAGAAGAGGCTGGTTGGGCTGAAGAGTCAGTAACCCACCTGATCATCCATGGAATAAGTACAGATATAAAAGTATGTTTGATCGATGTTAAAACCGGACATTTTCGCGTGGCAGAAAACCGGAAGTTTTTGCATGGCATTGACAACCTAAGCATTCAATTTGACACTCCTCTCATTAATTATTATCCTATTACCAAGCATGCTGAGG
>Ga0114920_10001378_pt1 | contig 11146 bp, 5 predicted proteins | sample ChitaG_FD_88683 | JGI IMG/M metagenome (GOLD analysis project Ga0114920, IMG submission 88683) | Deep subsurface microbial communities from South Pacific Ocean to uncover new lineages of life (NeLLi) - Chile_00310 metaG | ecosystem: Environmental > Aquatic > Marine > Oceanic > Sediment ...
AGCTGGAGCTTGTGCGCTTCGTCCAGTTTTTTTTCAAAAAACAGGTTATAAAGTTTTACGCATTCTCCGGGTACAACTGCAGCCAGTGCGAGAATTCCTCCGTGTGCTCCAAGGAGAAGGCCCGGAAGAAGAAGACTTCCTGCTCCCAGGAGAAAATTAAAATGAGGCGGGATGTGAGGTTTGATCTCTCCAAGGAATGATAAATTTCCCGAGCTGTCTTTGATTCCAGCTATATTAACATGGTCTGATAGCGCGATGAGCAGGTTTGATTCCACCGAGATTCCGGTGTTCCGGGGGATATTATAGATGATTACTGGAATTTTTGACTGGTCTGCAAGCGTGAAGTAGTGCTTCTTGAGTGCTTCCTCTCCCATCAGGGATTTGAAATAACTGGGAGTACGAATAAGCGCAGCATCAATACCGATCTTGGCTATTCTATCTGTGAATTCAAGGGTTGCTTTAGTGGATTCTCTGGCTGTGCCGACAATAATTTTTTTTCCTTGAGAAGCAGTTTCTTTTGCGGTTTGGACTAATTTTTCAGATTCTTCGTCTGAAAGATAGACACTTTCTCCTGTAGAGCCTAATATGACATAACCTGCGAGGTCAAAAGAATTGTATTTTTGGATGTTTTCCCTGAATTTTTCAAGAGAAATTTCGTCTCCGATAAAAGGAGTGCTTAACGCAGCAAATATTCCTTTAAAGTTGTGAAGCATTATCGTGTCTCCTCAGCTTCTGTTTAAATTTTGGGGTTTATCTTTATTACCTAAATTTAAAGAATTTAAAGCTGCAAAAAACAGCTGATTCAAAGATTTTCAATCTCATTCAATTCTTTATGGCTCAGCCCGAAATAATGCCCGATTTCATGACGAACCACCTCTTTAACCTTCTCTTTTATTTCTTCTTCTGAGTGGCAGACATTTTCTATAGGTTTCTGGTAGATAACAATAACATCTGGGGGGACATTTCCGTAGTAAAAGCCTCTGTGTTTGAGAGGTACGCCGTGGTAATGACCTAAAATTGTGCTGAATGGCGAGCTCCCGGTTCGCTCATAGATATCTCTTTGGGGCTTTTCCTCCACGATCACTTCAACGTTATTAATGTGCTCTTTGAAATATTTTACAATCCCAGCCAGTGCTTCTTCGACAAGCTTATCGAATTTTTCTTTTTCCATGGGATAAATAACTCTACTGGCTTTTCTCTTATTTTTCGATTCCCTCTCTTGCTGTAACCCCTTTTGTGTAATAATGCTTTTTTTCCTTCATCTCTGTGACTAAATCAGCACGTTTTATAAAAGAGGAGGGTGCATACCTCCCTGTCAGGATAATTTCTACTTCTTCAGGCTTCTGATCGAGTAATTCAAGGACTTCTTTTTCAGATATAAGATTAAAGTCAACAGCGACATATATCTCATCAAGTATTATGATGCTGTATTTTTTTGAAAGCATGGCATCAAGACATTTTTTCATGCCCTTTTTTGCTCTTTTAATATCTTCCTCATCCGGATCTTTTGTGACATGAATAAAACCCTTTCGGCCAAACTGCTCAATTGTGATAAGAGATGAGAGCTTTTTAACAGATACAAGCTCCCCGTAATTTTGCCCTTTGAGAAATTGGCCCATATAAACCTTATGTCCATAGCCGGCTGCCCGAAGGGCAAGGCCCAGGGCTGCAGTGGTTTTACCTTTTCCATCCCCTGTGTAGACCTGAACATAGCCTTTAAATTGTGTCTTTTTTTTCATTCGTTTTTACTATATTTTAATCTCCCCTCCTGAGTCAACATGAGAATTTTAAAATTGAAAGACTTATGCTATAATCTGCGGCATGTTAGACCCAAAATATGTCCTGGAAAATGCTGATTTTATAATAAAAAAAGCAGCAGCCCGTGGCACTAAGATTAAACTTGATAAGTTTTTAAGTCTCTCGCAGGAAAAGAAAAAATTCCTTACCAAGATTGAAAGCCTGCGTTATGAGCGAAATAAAGCCTCTAAGCTTATCTCCCAGAAGAAAAAAGAAAAAAAAGATACAGCCTCCATCATATCGGAAATGAAGAAGGTGGCGGGGAAGATTAAAGAACTGGAAGAGAAATTAAAAGAAATCGAAGAAAAATTGAGAGAAATCTTGTTGTCTATACCTAATGTTCCCCATGAGTCTGTGCCTGAAGGCCAGAGTTCAAAAGAAAATATTGAAGTACGGAGATTTGGTGAGAAGCCAAAATTCTCTTTCCAGATCAAGCCTCACTGGGACATCGGGAGAGATCTTGGAATTTTAGATTTTGAACGGGCAGCCAAGATCACTGGTTCGAGGTTTGCCGTTTATCTGGGAGCAGGTGCAAGATTGGAAAGAGCATTGATCAACTTTATGCTAGACATTCATACAGGGGAGAAGGACTATCTAGAAGTGATTCCGCCTTTTATTGCAAATGAGAGGAGCTTGATAGGAACAGGGAATTTGCCAAAATTTGAAAATGACCTTTTTAAGCTCCGGGGCTATCAATGGTACATGATCCCTACTGCAGAAGTTCCACTTACAAACTTTTATCAGGACGAGGTTCTTGAAGCCAGCTCTCTCCCGAAAAGATTTGTGGCTTATACACCATGTTTCAGACGAGAAGCTGGCTCCTACGGAAAGGAAATTCGAGGACTGATTCGGCAGCATCAATTCAATAAAGTCGAACTTATGAGCTTCACTTTGCCTGAAGATTCTTATCAAGAGCTCGAGAAAATGACTTTAGATGCTGAAGAGATACTAAAAAGATTAGGGCTGCACTATCGGGTTGTTGTCCTCAATACTTCAGATCTGGGTTTTTCAGGTGCTAAAACCTATGATTTGGAACTCTGGATGCCATACCAGAAAAAATACATGGAGATTTCTTCCTGTTCCAATTGTGAGGATTTCCAGGCAAGAAGAGCCTTTATCCGCTTTCGAAGAGAGGCTAAGTCAAAGCTGGAGTATGTTCATACACTAAATGGCTCTGGAGTTGCTTTAGGAAGAACGGTGGGTGCCATTCTGGAGAGCTTTCAAAACGAAGATGGCTCTGTTGTTATTCCTGAAACTTTAAGGCCCTATATGGGCGGATTGGATAGAATAAAATAAGCAGGGGTTTGATTCATCAAACTCATATTTTTTAGTGAAATTGTTTTGTCCCTTTAAGACTCACAAAAGCAGATGCAGCCTAGAAAGCATAGCGAGACTGCAGAGTTGCGAGTTTATAGTTCAGCGTGTAAAAAATTATGTTTTTGGAGGGATGGCCGAGCGGCTTAAGGCGGCGGTCTTGAAAATCGCTTCCCGGGCAACCGGGACGGGGGTTCGAATCCCTCTCCCTCCGCCACCCCATTAAAAAAAGAGACCATTGTCCACTGCGAATGGGCTGCAACGAAGCAGACGTCGTTGCGAGGAGCGAAGCGACGCGGCGATCTCACAATATCGGCTCGCTACGAGGGAAAAAATGCCGATTAATATAAATATTTTTTTCGAAAAGGTTTTTATTAGGGATTACAGCAATATCAGGGTAACTTCCTGATATTGCTGTAATTGCAGATAGAAGCGGCATTTTTTATGAATAATTCAGGCTAATTAATCCCTTTCAGTTCTAGAAAAAGCTGATAGTTTGATTTTTTAAAAACAATAGCTGACTTATGGTTAATTTTGATTATAATCTGAAAAATGATAGAATAATTTAAGCTTTCCTGTGGTAGTGGAGAGGTGCTGGAGTGGTTGAACAGGGTCGCCTGCTAAGCGATTGTTCCGATTTATGTCGGGACCGTGGGTTCGAATCCCACCCTCTCCGCCAGATTTTTTCTGTTTCCTTTTTTTCCAGAGAATTACAAAAAAGCGCAGGTTCAGTGACTACGAAGTCGGACCTGTTTCTGCGGCAATCACTACTTGTGAATAATCCACATTAGTAATGTTAATTTATCCCAGTATTTGAAATTTTTGAAGTCTGGTCCTATAGATAAGGCTAAACTTCTCTTGACAACAGAATTCATCTATTATATTTTTTTAGAAGGTAATACCGATAGAAAAAGCAAATTTTAATGGATTTCTGGGTTGCTGGGCATATCCAACAGAGGAGGGAATAAAGCGCTCGGTCTCCCTTTACTAAAGATATACAAAATTAGCTGGAAATTATATTTTTAATAAAAAATGAAAAAATTAGGTAAATACGAAATAAGCAGCATACTGGGAAAGGGAGCCATGGGGATTGTCTATAAAGCTATTGATCCAGACATAAATCGCCAAGTGGCTATCAAAACCATACGCTTTGATTTGGTTACTGAAGGTTCAGATAGTGAAGAAATGATGCAAAGGTTCATGAGAGAGGCACAAGCTGCAGGTAAATTAAGCCATCCAAACATAATTACCATTTATGATGTCGGGAGAGAGCAAGACTTGACATATATTGTCATGCAATTCATTGAAGGCCCCAGCCTGCAGAGGATGATTGCTTCAGGTGAAAAATTTACGACTCAACAAATTGTTTTTCTCATGACTAAAATATGCAGTGCTTTAGAATATGCTCACAAATTCGGGATTGTCCACCGGGATATCAAGCCCGGAAATATTTTAATAGATAACGAAGGAAATCCATATATCTGTGACTTTGGAGTGGCCCGAGTTGAGACTTCGACTTTAACTCAGTCAGGGACAGCCGTAGGAACGCCAAGTTATATGTCTCCTGAGCAAGTTAAGGGAAAAAAGGTTGATAAGCGCTCAGATATATTCGCTTTGGGATGTATTCTCTATGAATTTCTCACAGGTAAAAGACCTTTTGAGGCTGAAAGTATTACAACAGTGATTTATAAAATTATTAATGAAGAGCCCCCGTCTCTTGCTGAAGTAAAAAAAGGCCTGCCCGAAGGTTTTGAACATATAATCGGCAAGGCTTTAGCTAAGGATCCAGAGGTACGTTATCAAAGCTGCGATCAGCTTGCTGCAGATTTACGGGATTTAGATAAACTGGCAGAAAAAACAATTGCCATCACAATGCCTGAGGCAAAACCTGTTCTAGAAAAGAAAAGAAAAAAACGGCGACTGGTCCCGATCCTGGCAATTTCTCTAACAACAATCATTTTAATTGCTGCAGGAGGGGGTTTTTATCTTTATAAAAAAACCGGGAAGATACCTTTTATTTCAATTGGAACCCAAGAAACAAAGGGGGAAGATATCATTTCAACTTATCAGATAGTAGATGCGGTTCCTGGCAGTATAGGGGATAAGTTAAACAAAGCAAAAGAAAGTTTTGATATTGGGGACTATTCCGGAACAGTAAAGCTTGCTGAAGAGGTTCTTTCAGAAGATCTCAATAATTCAACAGCTAAAGCCTTTCTGAATAGTGCACAGAGTAAAATGAATGAGCTTCTAGTCGCCCAAGTCCCAGCTAAAAAAGAAGCAAAAGTTACGGAAAAATCATCTCCTGCCAAGCCTGAAGCTGAAGTTCTAAGCCCCATAGAGGCTAAATTGAATAGGGTCAAGCAAAGTTATGAGAACGGGGATTATGCTGAGACAGTAAAGCTTGCTGAAGAAGTCCTTGCTGTGAATGCTGGCAACCTAAGAGCTAAAGATTATTTAAATAAAGCGAAAACTAAAATCAGTGAAGCTGCCTTGATCACAAAAACACTTACCACTGGCATTAATTTTTACAACAATAAAAATTATGGGTTATGTAAGCGGGAAATGAATAAGATTTTAGAAATAAATAAGGATCACAAAGAAGCAAAGAAGTATTGGAATTTTGCAGATAATGCCATTTATGAAGCCCGGGCCAGGAGGGAAATTCAAAGAGTAATAGAACACCAGAAGGAAGCAGAGGAAGAAGAGGATATTCTTTCTCTGCTCAGTGATATTGGCTCATCATCTCTCTCCAGTCAAAAGAAAGCTGATATAATCCCAATTTTTAATTATTATGATAATATAAAGTGGTCCAGTATTTCTATTGTTTCATTTAAATTAAAAGATAGAAGTCATGCTGAAGTAAGTTTTTCCTATATGTCGACTGCCGTTTCAAAGAGGACAGGTCAAAAAGCGACACTTTTTGGTGACATAAAGACCTGGACAATGGAGAAACAAGGAAATACGTGGAAAATTATTAGCGAAAAGCTTGGAAAATAAGACAGATTTGATAAAATAAGTGAGAAAGTTCATTCTTCTATAGAGGAGGGGATAGATGGAATTAACAAAACCTTATAAAAGAAGAATATTGTTATTAAGTATTTTTCTGGTTTTCTTCCTTGTTATATCCCTGGGAGCAGCGCCAATAAGAGTAAAAGTGACTGTTGATGACGCCAGAATCAATGCAACGCGGGCAATTGGAGGAAAAACTCTTGCCAGAGTTCCTTTGAACACAGTTTTAGATGCAGAAACAAAGCAGGGAGAGTGGTACAAAGTAACTTGGCAGGGAGTCTCCGGTTATATTCATGAGATGTTGGTTGAAGAAGTGAGTGAAAGTTTTTTAGCTCAACCGGCAATTGGACCCTCAGGCGTACCAACCAAAACGCAGCCAACAATTATTGCAGAAATTCAGGTTAAAATGAACGAGAGCAGAAGTTTGATAAGACAGGAAAAAGACTATGACAAAGCTATTTCTACGCTTCGGCCTCTGGTCGCCAGGATTTTTACGGTTACAGATGACACAAAACAGAAACAATTGGCAGCAGAGGTTTATCTTTGGATAGGATACTCCTATGCTAGTCAAGGTAATGCGCTTTCTGCCTTAAGTGAATTTAGAGCTATGTTCGAAGTCGATTATGCTTATGCAAAAGCGAATATCCGCAATATTTTTGATACAAAGATTTCTTCTTTAATACAACAAGCAGAGAATGCATATAAAGGACTGGTTATAGAATATTCCCTTGAGATCCAGACTGTGCCAAAAGAGGCAGTAATAAAAATTGACGGAAAGGAGATCGGCCTATCTCCTGAAATTTACAGAACTTCTTCACCCGAAGTTGTCATTGAGATTGAAAAAAAAGGTTACAAACCTATTAGAGAAGAGCTCTTTATCACACAACCTGCAACCAAGAAGGAATATACTTTAGAGAGAGCCGGGCGGGATGTAGTAATCAGGTCGAATCCAGCAGGAGCGAGTGTTTACCTGGATGGGAAGGATATAGAAAAAATTACCAACTGTGTATTGCCTGTTGTTACATTTGGCTCTCATAAAATAAAATTAGTAAAAGCGAATTATGGGGATTGGGAAAGCGATGTGGAAATTGTAGTAGGTGAGGGGCATTTTCTTGTTGAGACAGCCTTAACTCCGCTTAATTACAAATACATTTATAAATGGGGTGGACCTCTCAGGAAAATATTTAAACTTCCTGCTGGAGTAGCAGTGGACGCGGAAAATAATGTCTATATAGCTGGTAAAGGAGGAAAAAAAATACAAAAACTGAGTCCTGATTGGAAATTTCAGACTGCCTGGGGTCAGTCTGGAAAGGAATTTAAAGTTTTAAAGAGTCCAGGCGGCATTGCCATTGATAGTGAAGGAAATATATATGTCACGGATAAAAAGGTTCACTGTGTTATGAAATTTGATAAGACCGGGAAATACAGAAGAAGATGGGGAGTAGTAGGGACCGGAAACGCTATGTTTAATACTCCTATGGGTATTGCGGTTGACAGCAATAATGACATTTATGTTGTTGATTATGGAAACAGCCGTATAAAAAAATTCTCCAGTACTGGTCAACTGAAGAAAATATGGGGAAAACGCGGTAATCAAGATGGAGATTTTTATCTCCCAACTGGAATTGCCGTGAATAAAAATAATGAAGTTTTTGTTACAGAGCGTTCTCGAGTGCAGAAGTTTTCATCCGAGGGAGAATTCATCTCTTCGTTTGGGAAATTTGGCTCAACTGACGGAGCATTCAGGAAACCCATGGGAATTTATGTTGACAAAGACAACTTCATCTATATAGCAGATTCTGATAATAATAGAATTCAGAAATTTGATAAAAATGGCAAATATATTGCTAAATGGGGATCTACAGGAACTGCAAATGGTCAGATGGTTTTTCCTTCTGGCATTGTTGTTGATACCAGAGGTTATGTTTACGTTGTAGAAAGAGATAACAATAGACTGCAGTTGTTTGGGGTTTCCTCCCCGCCTGAGTCTAAGTCTGAATCAAAGTAGCAAATTAGCAAAATATTTTATTCGCACCAGCTCAAAGTAATTCAAGCCCTATCCGCCTTTTAAATTCTTTATCACTGCTTTGTTTTCACTGCTGGAGGTACAATATCCGATTACATTATTGTTGTGTGTAAAAGAGGATTCAGTAAAGTATATTTAAAATAAATTGGAGAAAAAGATGAAAAGAAAAGTACTGCTATTTACCTCAGCAATTCTTCTCCTAAGCTTATCGGTCTCAGGAGAGGTGATTGTAAAAGAAATTGAAATAAAAATTCCAACATACTATATCGGGCCTGATGACCCAAGTCCATCTCTCTGGAATTTAAGGGTTTATCCTTATCCAATGCAGACTGACATAACCCGGAAAAAGATAATGGAAAAATACAGGGTGGTCGTAATGGAAAACGATTATATAAAACTGCTTATTCTCCCTGATGTTGGAGGAAGAATCCTTGCTGCTCTTGATAAAACAAATAACGACTTTGACTTCATCTACCACAATCATGTGATAAAACCAGGCCTTGTTGCCCTGAGAGGGGCCTGGCTTTCCGGTGGTATTGAATGGAACTTTCCTACTCTGGGACATACTGTTAACACGTTTTCCCCTGTAAAATACAAGATTCTTAAGAATTCTGATGGAAGTGTAACCTGTGTGGTAGGAACAGAAGAGTGGGTGAGGAGGATGAAGTGGGAAGTGTTTATCGACCTGTTTCCTGACAGGTCTTTTTTCAAAACCAGGATAAAGCTTTTTAATAGAACGCTCACACACAACAATAGTTATTTCTGGGTAAACGCAGCAACCCATGCCTGGGAAGATACAAGAGTTGTTTTTCCTCCTGCCGAATACACTTATGCAGGCGGAAGAAGAAATCCAAGACCCTGGCCTGTCTATAGAGGAAAAGATGTCTCCTGGTACAAAAATACACCCTCTGCCCATGATTATTTTTGTGGAACTCCAGGAGATTATAACGGGGCATATAATTATGACAGAGAAAATGGAACAGCACACTATGCATCGAGATTCGAAAGTCCTGGTAAAAAATTCTGGACCTGGGGAACTGCTAGAAGCGGCGGTATATGGGAAGATCTTCTCACCGATGAAGATGGCCAGTATATAGAAGTCCAGGCAGGAAGACTTCTTACGCAGGGAGACACATGGATTTTTGAGCCCCATCTTATGGAGCAATGGGATGAGTGGTGGTATCCAGTTAAAAAGATGCATGGGTTTGTAAAAGCAAATCCTGATGCTGCTGTGAACTTTGAATTAAGAGATGAAGAAATCTTTATAGCCCTGAATACAACAAGAACATTTAAAGACGCTGAAATCAAAGTTTATTGCGGAAAAGATAACATATTTTCAGAAAAGCTGGATATTTCTCCTTTGGGATTTTACAGAAAAGAAATTTCAATGAAGGATAAGAGCAGAGAATATACACTTAAATTCCTGGATAAAAACGGGCGGGAAATAATTGATTATACCCCGGAGAAACCGGATGTTTTGTCTCCTGAGCTTCAGCCGGATTTTTCTAGGGAAAAGAAAAATTCAGCTGAGGTAATATTTCTTCAGGGATATTATTCTCTTAAGCATTGGAACGCTGAAGGGGCTATATACAGCTTTAAAAAAGCCCTTGAAGTCGATTCTGAATTTACTCCTGCTATGAAGTGGTTAGGAATACTTTATTATAAAACAGGAAAGACCAAGGAAGCGCTTGTCCTGTTTGAGAATGTCCTGAAAAGAAATGAGGATGACCATACTGCACGTTATTACAGGGTTCTCTCCAAGGTCAGGCTCGGAATCAGGGATCACGTTTGGGAAGACCTGTATATGGTATCAAGAAGGGCAGCTTACAGGCATGTTGCGCCCTATGTGCTTGCAGCCTTGGCAATAGAGCAGCAGGATTATAGAAAGGGGCGGGAATTATTAAAAGCTGCCATCAGAAATAATCCTGATGATATCAAAGCAAAGGTTTTGCTTGTTGCGGTTGAAAGACATCTTGACAATAAGAAAGAGGCAGAGGCGATCATTAAAACGGTTTTAGAAGAGAACCCTATCGATTCTCTTGCCCTAATAGAGAAAAAACTTCTCTTTGGGAAAAGTGAGCTTGAAGTTTTAAGAGCTAATCCGGAGTATTATCTTGAAGCAGCTGCTGATTACTCTGAAATGAATCTTACAGACGATGCAATACGCGTTCTTAAGATTTATTGCGAAAATAGCGGCACGAAAGAGTATCCTGTAGTTTACTATTATCTCGGATTCTTCAATGATAAACTTGGTCTAAACAAAGAAGCTGAGAAATACTATAAAAAAGCCTCAGCATGCCGCCCGGATTTTGTTTTTCCATTTAGAGTTGAAACAGAGAATGTGCTCAAGCTCGCTTTAAAATATTCACCCTCTGATTGGAAAGTACATTATTATCTCGGAAATCTTCTCACGACCAAGCTGAGATGGAAAGAAGGATTTGAATGTTTTAAGAAAGCAGCAGAATTTTCTCCTGAATTTCCAGTGCTGTACAGGAATCTCGGGGAGATTTACTGGAAGAAGATAAAAGACTATGAAAAAGCAGAAAAAATGTATAAAAAGGCCGTGTCCTTTTCTTCCGAAAATTTCCGCCTTTATGTAGCTCTAGATGAGTTGTATGCCATAAACAAAAAACATTCTGAAAGATGGAACCTTCATAGAGAGGCTCCTCAAAAAATTAAAGAGAATTTTAACTATGTGCTTCAAAGAGCACAGTATTATGTGGATACAAAGAAGTATACAAAAGCGCTTGAGATATTAAGGACTCATACTTTCCTTCCATGGGAAGGCTGGACAGGAGCAAGGGAGGTATTAGTGCTTGCGCTTTTACGGAGGGCTTATTCTTATATAGAGAAAGGGAAATATAAAAATGCGATTAAAGACATTAATGCTGCTATGGAATATCCTGAAAATCTTGGGACGGGGAGGCCTCCTAATCCAGTATTTGCCAGGGAATATTATGTTATTGGATTAAGCTATGAAAAAATGGGAGATAAAAAACT
>Ga0114920_10001379_pt1 | contig 11142 bp, 6 predicted proteins | sample ChitaG_FD_88683 | JGI IMG/M metagenome (GOLD analysis project Ga0114920, IMG submission 88683) | Deep subsurface microbial communities from South Pacific Ocean to uncover new lineages of life (NeLLi) - Chile_00310 metaG | ecosystem: Environmental > Aquatic > Marine > Oceanic > Sediment ...
ATAATAGGCATCTGTCCCTATTATTTAACCAAAACCCCACTCAAACCTTTATAAAATAAGGCTTTCCACCTACATCTAAAATAAGCCCTTTTAAGCGCTTATTTTAAAAAATATGACCAACCACCTTAACCCCCCTTAAAAAACGCCGCTACGACAATATTTCGCTAATATCCTTATTTTACAAGGCTTTCAGCCTCCTTAAAATAGAGCTTTTAGCACTTTTTTACCTCATTTTCTCCATGTTTTAGAACCACTATCACTATCCCATATAACAAAAAAACGCAGAAAGCCTTATATTTTCTGCGTTTTAAAGCCTTGCTATTTTTCCTTTTAAAAAACTGATAATCCTCTAATTCTATATATATATTTATCTCACTTGCTTAGCTAAAAATCAGTTTTCCTGTTCCTCTCTTTTTCTCCTTTTTAATTACAGAACCGTCTCCTGTCGTGCTCAGGAAAGCCTTGCAAAATAAGGGTTTCAAGGGTAGGTTGCGTATTTTTGATTATACAGGCAAAATTTGCCTTAACTTATACTTTTACCCTCGCAAAATGGGTGTTTTTTGGCCTATTTTCACTCCCTCAAAATCTAAATATTGCTATTTATAACGGTTCTGGGGTTTCGAAGAGGTCAAAAAAAGCTAAAAAAAATGCCGTGATTGCCCGATTTTCGGAAATTGAGGCGCCTTAGAAGGCACTCTCCGTGCGTTTTTGAGGCATTCCTGAAGGAGGTCTGAAAGCCTTGTAAACAAATGTACTTATTTATTTTTTGCATAAGCGAAAAATCCTTTTAAATAGCTTAAATTGGAATTATAATTAGATTTAAAAATAGACTTTATACTTTTAAAAATATTTATATCTATATTTTTTCTTTTCTTATCGCATTTTACACTACTAAAAACTGGTAAAAATTGAAAATATTCTATATTCCCGCAAACTCGTAATAGAAAACCATTGGAATTAAAAATTTTAGATCGGCATTAAAATGCCAATCCTTCATTTCAACATAAAATTTTCAAAGGAAATTTAAGAAGTTATTAATTGATCGAATGGATAAGGTAATTGGATAGCTTTTACTTTATTTATTTTGTATATTTTTAATAATTTCTCGTGCAAACTCTGAGCACTTTACTTGAGTTGCCCCTTCAATCTGTCGAGCCAAGTCATAGGTGACTATTTTTGTAGATATAGTCTTTTCCAATGCTTGAATAATCATTTGGGAAACTTCTGTCCAACCCAGATAATCAAACATCATACATCCAGATAGAATTAAAGCTCCGGGATTTACTTTATCTAATCCGGCATATTTAGGAGCTGTACCATGAGTAGCCTCAAAAACTGCAATACCTTCACCGATATTAGCTCCCGGACCTAACCCTAAACCACCTACCTGGGCCAGAGCTGCATCAGACAAATAATCACCATTGAGGTTGGTAGTGGCAATAACGTTATATTCCTGAGGTCGAATTAACATCTGTTGAAACATGGCATCGGTAATCCTATCCTTAATGAGGACTTTTCCTTCCGGTTGAACTCCTTTATATTTCTCATTCAATTCTGCTTCGGTTATCGTTTGTTCAGAAAATTCTTCCCGGGCTACTTGATAACTCCATTCTTTAAAAGCACCTTCGGTATATTTCATAATATTACCTTTGTGTACTAGAGTTACACTGGATCGGTTTTTTCCAATGGCATATTCGATAGCCTTGCGTGTCAGTCGTTTACTCTTAAATTCGCTCATTGGTTTGACCCCAATACCTGAATCCAATCGTATATTGGTTCGATAACAATCATTTAAATAGGTAATGATCTCTCTTGCTTCAGGTGAATCCTTTTTCCATTCGATTCCCAAGTAAATATCATCGGTATTTTCCCGAAAGATAACCATATCCACTTGTTCCGGATGTTTGACCGGACTTGGAACACCGGAAAAATGTCGGATCGGTCGCACACAGGCATAAAGATCCAGCTCTTGACGTATTGTCACGTTTAAACTTCTAAATCCTCCGCTGATGGGAGTCGTAAGCGGTCCTTTGATAGCTACACCATGTTTTTTTATTTCATTAAAGGTTTTATCAACAATCCACTTACCAAACTTTTGATAACATTTTTTACCAGCAAATATCTCTTTCCACTGAACTTTCTTTTTTCCCTGGTAAGCAATACGAACAGCTTCATTAAAAACCATACGGGAAGCTCTCCAGATATCTGGACCGATACCATCACCTTCAATAAATGGAATGATTTTAGTTTCTGTTCCCATCAACTTCCACCTTTAGGTTTAACCTTCTGTTTATAATAAGCCAAGATACCTCCAGCTTTAACAATCGCTTTTTCCCGAGAATTCAAATCGTGATTTACTGAAAAAATTGTGTCTTTTGAGACATTACGCACCTGAATTTTTTTATGAGCCAATCTATTCAACTCGATAACCAGTTGATCTTCCTTATCAAGGTGATTGTAATCTTTACCATTGATAAAGAATAAAGGGAGGACACCACTATTAATCAAATTACTTCGATGAATCCGAGAAAAGGAACGGGCTACAATCGCTTCGATACCCAAATACCTCACCGACAAGGCAGCATGTTCTCTGCTGGATCCTTGCCCGTAATTCACGCCCGCAATAATAATACCTTTTTTATTTTTTTTTATTCTGCCTACAAAATCAGGATCAATTGCTTGAAAAGTATATTGGGAAATTTTAGGTAAATTGGAACGCAAAGATAAAATATTGCTTCCAGCAGGCAATATATCATCGGTACTAATATTATCATCTACCTTTAATTGGACCTTGGCGTCAATCTGTTCTCGCAATGGGGATTTTAAAGAAATAGAGGTAATATTAGGTCCTTTTATAATTTTTACTTTTTCTGGATCTTTTGCTGGGGGAATAATCATCGAATCATCAGTGCTATAGGGTTCATCAATTTCTACATGTAACGGATCCATTCCCAAATTTCTTGGGTCGGTAATCTTACCCGTTAAAGATGCAGCAGCAGCACTTTCTGGACTGACCAAATAAATCTGAGCATCTTTTGTACCACTTCTTCCCTGGAAATTTCGATTATAAGTACGTAGACTGATACCTCCGGATGGAGGAGAAAATCCTGCTCCAATACATGGTCCACACCCTACTTCCAGCATACGTACACCGGCATCTAATAACCAGTCCAAGGCGCCGTATTTATTCAACTCTCTAACTACCTGCCTTGAACCAGGATTCAAAGCAACACTAACTTCTGGATGAATGGTCTTTCCTTTTAACATTAAAGCCACTTTCACTAAATCTTTTAGTGAGGAATTAGTACATCCTCCAATAGCTATTTGATCAACTTTTTTCCCGGCAATTTCGTTAATCTTAATCACATTATCAGGTTGATGAGGTTGAGCAATTAGGGGTTCGATTTGGTCTAAATCGATATCAATTTTCTCATCATATGAAGTATCCGGGTCAGCTTGAATGCTGACCCAATATTTTTCTCTTCTTTGTTGATACATAAATTGACGCGTCATTTCATCACTGGGAAATATAGAAGTAGTAGCTCCCAACTCTGCACCCATATTGGCAATAGTAGCCCTCTCGGGGACATCCAGATGCTTCAAACCAGGACCAGTGTATTCGAAAACTTTATTAATTCCTCCTTTAACAGTCAATCGTTGAAGTAAATAAAGGATGATATCTTTGGCAGAAACAAAGGGGTTTAGTTTTCCATAAATATTAACCTCTACTATATGAGGCTTCTGAAAATAAAAAGGTTCGCCAGCCATGGCTAGAGCAACATCAACTCCACCGACCCCAATGGCTACCATACTGAGAGCACCACTGGTAGGAGTATGACTATCCGAGCCTATCAATGTTTTACCAGGAATAGCAAACCTTTCTAAATGTAACTGATGACAAATTCCATTGCCAGGTCGAGAAAAATAGACTCCATACTTTGCGGCAGCTGTTTGTAAAAAACGCTGGTCGTCAGCATTCATAAATCCATTTTGTATTAGATTATGGTCAATGTATACTACAGCTAATTGATCTTTTAATTTTGGTGCACCCAATGCTTCATATTCTAAAAATGCCATTGTACCACCTATATCATGAGTTAATATTTGATCAATTTTGATCTTTATTGGAAAACCATATGATATCTTTTCAATACCGAATTCTCTTTTAAAAATATGATTTTCAATTATCTTTTGGAATACACTCAAACCCATTTAGTTATATTCCTCCAAAAATAAATATACTCTTTAATTGAAAATTTTTATATACTTATTTTTTTAAAAATTTATTTCTTATAATATTGAAACTTATTATAAATAATATTCCAAATCCAAATAGGTCCGTAATGAATTTTGCGTCTATCAATAGTAATGCACAAATCAACAAAAGAATTCTAACAAATAGTTTAACTCTTTTTACTAAATAAAATCCTTGCAAACTACTTGACAATAAATATATTCCAACTATAGCAGTAATAGCAGAACGAATTACACTTAAAGTAGAGCCATATAAAACAAGCGAAGGGCCGTATACAAACATATATGGAACTATAAGACCTGTTAAACCTAATTTTAAAGCGGTATAACCTACTTTCGTAGGATCCGCTCTAGCTATTCCAGCAGCAGTATATGCAGCAAGTGCTACCGGAGGCGTAATCATTGCTAGCAAAGATGAATAAGCAATGAATAAATGAGCTGGGAATTTTAATATTCCTACTTGCTGAAGTATCGGTGCACAAACCGCAGCAGAAAGAATATAAGCTGGAGCAGTTGGAAGTCCCATCCCCAGAATTAGTGCAATTAACATAGTTAAAATTAGAACTAATAATTTAAAATTTCCTGCTATTCCCATTATTAATATGCCCACGTTTGTCCCTAAACCTGTAAAACTAACTATTCCAACTATTAATCCTGCAGTAGCACATGTTGAAATAATCCCTAACGAGGATAATGGCCCATTTGTTAATACCTCTTTTAAACTATTTAAATTTAATCTAGAAGGATATTTTATTAAACAAGAAATTATTGTCGCAACAATTGCCCATAAAGCTGCCATAGTCGTACCCATTCTTAATGTAAAAAGACAAATTATTATAACAAAAAGTGGTAAAGATAAGATTATTCCTTCTCTTAGAACTTCCTTTAGTTTAGGTACAAACATTTCTTCTAACACCCTAATATTTGTTAATGCTGCCTCCATATCAACCATTATAAAAATTGCAATGAAATATAATATTGCGGGCAAAAATGACCGTAAAGCCACCTCTGAATAAGGAATTCCTGTAAATTCTGCAAGAATAAACGCAGTGGATCCCATAATAGGAGGCATAATTTGTCCCCCCGTAGATGCTACTGCTTCAACTGCCCCTGCAAAATGAGATTTAAAGCCATTTTTTTTCATTAATGGTATTGTAAATGATCCAGTAGTGGCAACATTTGCAATAGAACTTCCGCTAATTGTCCCAAAGAATGCACTTGCTATAACTGCTACTTTTGCTGGGCCGCCTCGTTTACGTCCAGCAATTGAATTTGCTATATCAATAAAAAATTGTCCCGCTCCAAATTTAATTAAAAAAGATCCAAGTAGAATATAATAAAATACTATTGAACTTGCGACACCGAGAGGAGTACCAAATACACCCAAATCACTATAAATTGCACTAATAACTCGAGAAATATCATACCCATTATGCCCGAGAGGTCCAGGAATATATTTGCCAAACCAGGGATATAGTAGAAAAGCAATACATACCAAAGGCATTGCTACTCCTATTGCTCTCCTAGTAATTTCTAAAACACCCAAAATCATTAATAAACCAAAAATAACATCTTGTAGAGTTGGGTCTATGCCCACTCTAGTAATTATATTTGTTTGATTAATTGCTAAATATATGCTACTAGCTATAAGTCCTACTGTAATGATAAAGTCAGATATAAAAGAAAAAATCTTGTTACTCCAATTTGGATTTGTAAACATTACAGTTAATATTCCAGCAAATGATAATACTAATGATTTATGCGTCCAAGAACCGAAGGGGTAATACATTGCTTGATAGATTTGCATTAAAGAAAAGAGTACACTAATCAAAATAAGAACTGACTTATATTTATTATTTAAAGGTCTAGAGGAACGACTTTCAATACCCATTTCAACATCAATTTCTCTATCTTCCATTCCTTTTGCTCCTTAAATACAATTAAAATAAAAATTTATTTTTACTACCTTAGAAACATATATATCTATATATAATAATACTTCTTGATAAAAAATTATTTTTGCAAAAATTGCAACAATAATTAAAAAACAGTAAACTTTGGTAAATATAAAAAGTTGCTTTCAATGTCAATACAAAAGTATGAGGAGAATAATGTGGTAGGTATAGTATATTCATAAAAATTTTCTTTAAAATAATAAATTATATTTTCTAGAATATAACTTATTTATTATTTAATTATTAATTTTCCAGGTACTTCTTGGCCAACTTCTTCATAATATCTTAATGCTCCAGGATGCAAAGGTATATTTAGATATTTTACATTTTCTGGGATCAAATATTTTCCATCTGGGTGGGTTTTTATAAAAGTATCTTGGTTTTCAAAAGCTGCTTTCGTAATCCCATATACAATATCTTCTGATAAATCTTTATCACATAATGCAATAGCCCAAACTGAGATTGTATTTACTTCATAATCTTGTTTTTTATATACATTTTTAGGAATTATACTTGTACCAAAATAAGGATATTTAGAAATTAGTTTATTCAATTCATCATCCTTAAATCCTACAATGTAAATTTCATGTCCGATTGCCAAATCCATTATTGAAGCATTGGGTAAACCTGTAACCCTAGCAAATACATCAATAGCGCCTTGTTTTAATGCTGCAAGAGCAACTTTTGTGTCATTATGACTCATTATATAATTTACTCCTAATGTTTCTTTAACATATTGCATTGATAGAGCTGGGGTAGTACCAATACCTCCAACGTCAACTTTTTTGCCTTCCAAATCACTTAAAGTTCCAAGATTATTTTTCTTTAAAGTTATTAATTGTAAATAGCTTGGGTACATTGCAAAGACAGAGCGTTGTTGTTGATATTTTGTTCCATCTGCCCATCCAATACCATTCCAACCTTCATGAGCGGCTACAACTGAAGCAAAGCCCAGCGAATTTATTCCTTTTTCAATCAATTTTATATTTGCTGCTGGACCAGCTGTTGCTTCTATACCAGCAGAAACTTCTTCTACCTTATCACTAATAACTTTTGCCCAAGTAGAGCCCCATAATTGATAACTGCCGGCTATACGACTGGTGCCGATTCTTAGATAAATTTTATCAGCTGCGAGACAATGGGTTGCCATAGAAATACTGAAAATTGTTACTAAAATAAATAGTAAATATTTTCTTTTCATATTTATCCCTCCTAAAAATTTTTAATTAATCTTTAAAGAATTTAATTAGCTTACACCTCCTTAAAATACCTACCACATTATAAAATTTTAATTTAATTTGATAGCTCCATAATTATGTTAGTAGCTAGTTCAATTCCCTTTGAAAATTGTGAAATTGTAATAAATTCATTGGGTCTATGACATAAATGATGATATCCGCACCCACATCCAACTGAAGGTATATCAAGAATACTTTTAAAAAAGTGATCGGGTGAAGTACCTTGTAAATTAGGATATACATCACATTTGTAACCAAAAGTTAAATTGCATGCCTTTTTAACTTTATTTACAAAGTCATGTTTTACATTAGTCCTAGTGGCTTCTGAACTAGCTAAAATTTCTAATTGAAATCTACACTTACTATTCAATTTATTTAACAATTTAACGCAAGAATTATAAACTTCGTTACACCTTTGATTTAGAACAAGTCTAAATTCTATTAAACAGCTGGCGCTTTCAGGAATTACAGACCTTACAGGAGGATCTACAGAACCAGAGGAAATTGCTGAAACTGTTATAGATGGATCTGATAGAAGGGTTTCTATTACTTTTCCCCCTTTCAAATTTTCATACTTTAATGGCTCTCCACTTAATGCTTTAACTATATCATTTTCATTCCAATTAATATTTTTTAAGCATTCCCTTTCCTCTGGAGAAAGAGGAGCTATGCTTTTATAGAATCCGGGAAGATAAATATTTATACCATCTGTGATCTCTTTAATCGCTCTAACTAATTCAAATATTGGGTTTGAAACTAGTGGTCCATAAGATGCATGTATTTGACCTCCCCTATTTTTAAAAGTTAATTTTAATGATAACATTCCTTTCCAACCTAGATTAATAAATGCTTTTCCTTTGCTATCTTGTCGGGGTTCAAATACTATTTTTGAATTAGCTTCAGAAATTAGATTCTTGTTTTCATTTAAAATTATATTTAGATGAGGCGAACCAATCTCTTCTTCTCCTTCGAAAAAAAATATGATATTAATTGGAATATTTATTCCTAACTCTTTTAAAACTTCAATTGCTTTTATCCATGATAAAAAATTTCCTTTATTATCAGCAGCTCCACGTCCAATTATTTTATCACTAACTATTTCAGCAGAAAAAGGGTCAAATTTCCAATCTTCTAGATTACCTATTGAATGTACATCGTAATGTCCATAAACTAAGAGAGTATAATTATTTTTTTTATTTTTTATGGTTCCTAAAACTACGGGATACCCTCCTGATGAAGGTTTTAATAAACATGTATTTATCCCGACTCTATTCATTTCTTCTTTTAGCATCTTTGCCATTTTATTGATACCAGTGCCATCAGCAGATATACTTGGTTGTTTTATAAACATACGTAATGTTTTTATATAATCATTTAAATTATTTTCAATTAGTTTTTTAATTTCATTAATTTTTTCCATAATTTAGCTCTCTACCTCTATAGATTTAAAATAAAGGAAAAGTTTAAAAATAGTTTATTTTAATAAATATATTTTTTTAATATTTCCCCATTGGACAAGCATTAAATCCAAGCAATTTACTACAATATTCAGTACGAGTTAAAATTTCATGTCCATCTTCAGTCACTAAAACAATATCTTCGAAAGTTACCCCGCCAATATTTGGATCATCAAAATAGATAATGCCAGGTTCGATGTTTATGACCATTCCCGGTTTCAATTCAATAACCCAAGATTGACTAATTGAAGGCATCTCATGTACCGACATACCAAGTCCATGGCCTGTTGGATAACGATAAGCATATTTTCCATAACCCTTCTCTTCGAATAATTTTCTAGGAATAGCATCAATTTCTCTACAAGTTGCTCCCGGTCTAATTGCCTCAATTGCTTTGGTATGTCCTTCATACACAACTTGAGCTATTTCCCGTTGTTTGGGACTTGGTCGTCCTGCTATCGTAGTTCGGTTATATTCACCACAATATCCTGCATAGATCACACCACTATCAATCCTTATGATATCCCCAAACCTTATTCTTCTATCAGTATGATGTCGGTATTTATAGGCACTATGTGGTCCAGTAATAACATGAGGAGTTAGATGTAACCCTTCAATATCATCTTTCATTGCAACTTCTGCAATTTTTGCAGAAATATCACATTCTTTAATACCGTAGTCAGCAATAGCTAACCCAGCTTCCAATGACTTTTCAGCAACATCAACAGCCATGCGCATAATCTTGATTTCATCATCAGTTTTTATCATTCGCATCTTTAATATTGCATCATCTACATCAACAATTTCCAGTTGAGGCATATCTTTATTCAAAGTATATAAAACCTTAAGTGTAATTAAATCTATTCCTAACCGTTTGGAAATATTACAATCTTTACAAACTTCTTCAATAACACCTGCCCAACTTCCTTTTTTACCAACCACATCATGGGCCATATCCGGTATTACTCTAATATCTTTCAACCAAGGCATTACAGCTTCAACTTTCATTGTATCCCCAGGTCGTGTTAAAAAAATCACTTTCCCCCGTTTATCAATCATTGCACCATATTTCATAACATAATGGTTTCTTCCAAAAGGAGCTCGCCATCTTGTCAATGATTGAACATTTTCAATACGTGAGACAAATATACCGTCTAAATTCATTTCCTCCATTATTTTCATGTATCTTTCTATAAAGCTCTGCCTAACCTTTTCAAAATCCGCTTGTTCTTCATAGTAAATATGTAATCTACTATCCATTTTTTCTCCCCTCTCTCTTTTTTTGACTAGGTTAAAAAATTTACATTTATTTTTTGGATTTATCCTTTTGAAGGTTCTTCTGCTACTCTCAATCGATACAACCAGGGATAACTCATTTGTCTTTCTCTAATTAAAATTCGGCTATCTTCTTTTTTATCCTGGGATTCAAGCAAAAAATGGGTACCTTTATCTGTTAAATTAGTTCCATATTCATTCGACAGATTTTGTATTAAATTAAAAATACGTTTCCCATCAGCTGAATTTCTATTTACAATCCTTGGGGTTCCATCTTCACCTATAAATGAGGGAATGATTTTACAAATGATTTTTTCCTTAGATAAATATATTTTTAACATCATAGTATCTCTACAGTGTCTTGGATGAGGATAATTTTTTGCACCAGATTTATGAGATAAATTATATACTTTTAGATATTTTTTTATATTCTTATTTACATCTTTTTCAGGCTGGTCAAAAATAAAATTACTCAAACTATAAAATATTGGCCTCTGTTTGTAAATATCAATAGGCTGTAAACAATGAGAGTGAGTTCCAATTACAATATCTGATCCGGCATCTATAGCTGCATACGCTACATCGGGTTGATAGATTGCCAAATCATATGTAAAATGTACGCCCCAATGAAAACAAGTAATTACAAAATCAGAATTTTCTTTAGCTTGAGAAATTAATTTACAGATTTCATTTAAATCACTCCAATCTGGTATAGTTATTGTCCTGCAAGGAGTTCCTGGCTGTTCATATATATTTTCGAGTGGTTCATAGAAAGTAGAAACATGTAAAGGAGATATTCCTGGTATATTTTTTGTTGCCTCAAAACCTGTTCGCAAAATAGAACAGAAATTTAATATAGATAATTTAAAATTATTTATATTAAAATAATGTGGCTTACGAGCTTCATTAATATTTTTCCCAACTCCTATTACATCTATACCATTTTCATTTAGTAATCTAATA
>Ga0114920_10001380_pt1 | contig 11140 bp, 10 predicted proteins | sample ChitaG_FD_88683 | JGI IMG/M metagenome (GOLD analysis project Ga0114920, IMG submission 88683) | Deep subsurface microbial communities from South Pacific Ocean to uncover new lineages of life (NeLLi) - Chile_00310 metaG | ecosystem: Environmental > Aquatic > Marine > Oceanic > Sediment ...
CCGAGTGATGACCATGCTAAATAGCCCGCAGAGTTTGATCGCTATGATAAGCGGCGTCACGCAGAACTACTATGTAACACTCCTACTAGTAAACCTTTTTCTCATTCTTCTCGGCATGATTGTAGATGATTTCACCGGCACGCTCTTAGCAGCACCCCTCTTGTTTCCACTAATAACACACATCGGGGTTCATCCGGTTCACTTCGCGGCTATTCTGGGCACTAACCTTGGCCTGGGGAATGTCACCCCACCCACGGCTCCCACCCTTTATCTAGCGGCACGCATCGGCAATGTCAGTGTGGATAAGATGATAAAGCCAGCGCTGGTCTTTATGGTATTTGGCGCCCTGCCGGTAGTGATCGTCACTACTTACTGGCCTGAGCTATCGCTCTTCCTCCCCAGACTGATAATGCCTAAGGTTATGGCAGGACTCTAGTGCCATAGATAGCAAATGAACCGGAGGGTTCTGCTGAGGAGTAGCGATATAAGATTTTTCCCAAGTGAGCTGAAAAATAACCCACTTTTGAAGGCAACCGCGGGAGTATATGTGTTTGCAAATCTGTGGAGTAGCGATATAGTTTAAGAGGAGCTTGTTTGGATATGAATACTCGGGTGAACAATTCCCAGCTAGATTTTATTTTTCATCCCCGGTCTATTGCTATTGTTGGTTCATTGCGAAGTGAGGAGACTCCAACAGCCCAATACCTGCAGCAGCTCAAGAGTTTTGGTTTTCAGGGGAAGCTGTATGCGGTAAGTCTTGGGACAAACAATATCCCAGGTTTTGAATTCTACAACAAGGTAAGCGAGATACCTGAGGCGGTAGACTACGTGATATCGTGTGTCCCTGTCAGTGCGTTACTTGAGCTTGTTGATGATTGTGCAAGAAAAGGAGTAAAGATAATCCAGCTATTTACTGCTCGTCTTGGGGAGACCTTTGAGGTGCACCTTCAGCGTCTCGAGAAGGAAATAGTTCAACGAGCTCGGGAGGCTGGAGTCAGAGTTATCGGACCCAACTGTATGGGCATCTATTACCCCAAGGGCAGGCTAACCTTCCGTTTTACTTTTCCTAGCGAGAGCGGACCAGTAGCGTTTCTTTCTCAGAGCGCAGGCAACACTGCACGACTGGTGAACTTGGGAGCTGGGAGGGGTATTCGCTTTAGCAAAATCATCAGCTATGGCAACGGTGCAGACTTGAATGAATCAGATTTTTTGGAATACCTTACTAATGACCCAGAGACTAGCATTATCGCTCTGTACGTGGAGGGGGTGAAGGATGGGCAGCGGTTTTTGGCTACTCTTAAAAGAGCAGCAGCGGCAAAACCCGTTATAGTGATGAAAGGCGGTTTCTGTGGTGCTGGGAATAGAGCTGCTGCTTCCCATACTGCCTCTCTCGCCAGTAGCCGAGTCGCATGGGATACTGCTCTAAAGCAGGCGGGAGTCATAAGGGTAGATACCATGGAAGAAATGGCTGACACAATCCTAGCATTTATGTTCTTAAAGGTACCTCAAGGCCGTAGGATAGGTGCTATGGTTGGAGGGGGTGGTGATAGTGTGGTAACGGCAGATCTATGTGAGGCTGCTGGCCTAGAGATGCCACCTTTACCTCAGGATGTGAGGGAGGAGTTAAGAAAATTAGCACCCGAGGTATTTCCTATTGTCGGCAATCCGGTGGACTTCTCGGCGATTGGTAACCAATCTGTCTTTGCTAGAGTATGTGAGATGTTAGCAAATCATCCTCAAATTGACCTGCTACTGGGCGATGCTGAAGTAGCTTGGCGATTGGATGAACGTAAAGGCATAGACAGGATAGGGGTTATGATTGATACTCTCCTCACGGTAAGAGAGGCTAGTGATAAACCCTTGGCCATAATTATTGTTCTGCTGGATTCTGGGGAGGCGTGGAAGTGGCAAAGATTGGTCGAGATGCAGGATAAGTGTTGGCAAGCTGGCATTCCCGTCTATCACAGCCTAAAGCAGGCTGTCCAGGCAATAATAAAATTTGTCAACTACTATGAAGTACCAAAGGCAACTATCAAATGACAACTACTGTAGCAAGGGCATAAGAGCAGAACCGTAGTGGCCTAGGTTAGTCAGGACACAGTAAAGACTTAATAGAGTATTTTGGGGGAATATATTAAGCATCAGGTGTATAAAGAAAAGGAGTGTTGCCGTAAATGCCTCCTGGGTTTCAAAATCTCGCCAACGGTTTTGCCTACCAACTAAGAAAGGTGTGAAGTAGAACTATGGTAAAGGGTGAAGTAATTATTGATGAAGACCTGTGCCAGGGATGCGGCTACTGCGTAAGATTTTGTTCCCAAGGCTGCATTGAAATCACCGGGGACAAGTTCACCTCTAAGGGGTACCTGCTTCCCTCTGTTGTTAAACCTGAGGAGTGCACTGGGTGTGGTGTCTGTGCTTGGATGTGTCCCGCAGCAGCCATTGAGGTATACAAATATGAGCCCAAGCTTGTGAAGTAGACCAATTTTATCGGAGGAGGAGTTTAGGTTAATGGGCGAGAGAATGTTTATCGAAGGCAATGAAGCCATCTGTCGGGGAGCAGCTATCGCCAACTGTCAGGCTTTCTTTGGTTACCCTATTACTCCCCAGAATGAAATAACTGAGTGGTTCGCTCGTGAGTTTCCTAAGATGGGAAGGGTTTTTGTTCAATCACAGAGTGAATTAGGGTCAATAAACATGCTTTATGGAGCGGCTGCTGCGGTTAGGGCTATGACATCAACCTCAGGTCCGGGCTGGTCTCTTATGCAAGAGGGAGTGTCGTCTATGGCCAATGCCGAACTTCCATGCGTAATTGTTGATGTGCAGAGGGGTGGTCCAGGAAGCGGTACCATCAGGCAAGCCCAGCAAGACTATCTCCAGTGCACGCGAGGGGGAGGCCACGGTGATTATAAAAATGTCGTTCTAACCCCTGCCTCAGTGCAGGAATGCTGTCAACTCACGCAGCTTGCCTTCTACTTGGCTGATAAGTATCGTAATCCGGTAATAATGTTGTCAGATGCCATTATCGGGCGTCTGAGAGAAACCGTAAATATTGAGGCTATTGACTTCGGTCCTTTGCCAGATAAGGACTGGGCCTTAAGAGGTAAGGCAGGACATAAAGACGGGAAGCGCCGTATGATTGATCACAGTGCCGACTTGTATCGTCGCGACCCGGACTTCGTAAGCTTCTTAAGAAGGCTAGACCAAAAAATAAAGCAAATGCAGGAAGCTGAGTTGCGATATGAAAGCTACAAGGCGGAAGACGCAAGACTAATCCTAGTTGCATATGGGTATACCTCACGAGTAGCTAAAGAGGCAATTAATATGGCGCGTGCTGAAGGTATTAGTGCCGGGTTAATCCGACCAATAACTGTTTGGCCATTCCCGTATGAAGTGGTTAGGGAAAAGGCACGTCAAGGATGCAAATTTCTGGTCGTGGAAGATTCCCTGGGACAAATGCTTGACGATGTCTGGTTCGCTGTGGAAGGGCAGGCAGAAGTCCATTTGGTAGGCATACTTGATCGCCATATGCCTACTGACGGTGGCATGATACTTCCGAATAAAGTATTAGAGAAAATTAGAGGGATTCAATGAAACAGAGAAAGAGAGGCTTAAGAGATTGTGAATCGAGAAGCTGAAGTAGTGATTAAGAGAAGAGTCGCCGGAAGACCAAAATTGCTGATACCTAAGATTGAGAGTTTCTCTTATTGCCCAGGGTGTCACGAGCTACTTGCTGCCCGGGTTATCGCCGAAGTTCTAGAAGAGTTACAAGTGGAGGGTAAGACTATAGGTGTCTTCGGTGTAGGGTGTAGTTCCTTTTTAATCCTCATGTTGGACATCGAAGCTATTATTGGCCCGCATGGTCGCCCACCTGATATAGCTACTGGCATCAAGCGTGTCTATCCAGACAACCTTGTATTCACTGTACAAGGTGACGGAGATTTAATATCCATTGGTGGTGAATCTCTACTGGGGGCATTAACCCGTGCTGAAAAAATTACGATCATCATGCTAAATAATGCTGTTTACGGAACTACTGGTGGGCAGATGGCACCCACTACCCTGGTGGGACAGGTAACCACGACGACCCCTAAGGGACGAGAGGTAACCTCGGCTGGGTTCCCAGTACACGCCGCTGAGATGATAGCAACCTTCAAAGGAGTTGCCTACTCAGCCCGTGGTGCTTTAACCACTCCTTCTAACTACCAGCACACTAAGCGACACATCAAGACTGCGTTCCAAAAACAGCTGGATAACATTGGCTTGAGCTATGTTGAGATTCTTTCTGCATGTCCATCTAACTGGCATCTGTCACCTGTAAATTCCTTAAAGTGGATAGAAGAAAAAATGATATCAGAATTCCCCTTAGGGGAGTTTAAGAATGTGGATAGAATTGAGTAGTCTTTAAGGCAGTAAAAAAATGGTGATTAGAGGTTATTATGGAGCAAGGATTACCTACTAGAGGCGAAGTAATACTGTCCGGATTGGGTGGCGGAGGCGTACTTACATCAGGCATACTGCTGGCTGAGGCAGCTGTTACTAAGTATGAGAATGTAACCTGGTTTCCATCTTATGCCATAGCCAAGCGCGGTGGCTTTTGTGAGTGTACAGTTGTTTTCTCTAATGCTGAGATTTCCTCCCCCCTGCTATCTCAAGCCAAGGTGGTAGTTGTTGCTGATCCTGCACAGTTCAAGGACTACGAGGATAGGGTGCATCTTGGTGGCACAATGATAGTCGAGAAAGCCGGATTACAAGCCAGAACAAAAAGAAAAGATATCAGGGTGATTGAAGTTCCAGCAATAGAGGCCACCATTGGCATCAGCGGCAGTAGCCAAGGCGCAAATCTCGTTCTACTGGGAGCCGCTATTGAGGTAACCCAGATAATTCCCCCTGAGCTTATTAAGCAGCAGATTGAAAAATCCTTTGCTGGCAAAGAGAAAATACAAACGAGCAACCTGCGGGCTTTTGAAGAAGGGTGCAACCTAATTAAGAAAAATTATACCGACCAAGCTTGAAACACCAAGTATCGGAAGGAGCAGTATTGGCAACCAAGCAGCAGATAATAGGTATGGTGAGAGACGAAATGCGGACAGCATTGACCGAGGTAGAAACTAAAGAGCTGCTGCGACAGTCAGGGATAAATGTTGTTGATACTCATCTGGCCACATCCAAGCAAGAAGCAATCTTAATCAGCAAGCAGCTTGGTTTCCCAGTAGCTTTGAAGATAGTCTCGCCTGATATTACACATAAGAGTGATGCTGGCGGTGTCAAGCTGGGGTTGAGGACATCAAAACAGGTGGGTGGAGCTTATGATGGTATTTTGGCAGCGATTAAACAGAAGCATCCCCAGGCAGTAATTTACGGCGTATCAGTACAGAAGATGGCCAAAACAGGGGTAGAGGTGATTATTGGAATGTCCAAGGATACCCAGTTTGGCCCAGTGCTTATGTTTGGTCTTGGTGGAGTATTGGTAGAGATCCTGAAGGATGTGTCATTTCGGATCGTCCCCTTAACACAGAAAGATGCTCACGATATGATTAGAGAGATAAAGGGTTATTCATTACTTGAGGGCTATCGAGGTCAAGAACCGGTGGATATCTCACATCTTGAGGAGTTACTCCTAAAGGTTTCCCAGTTTGTAGAAAACAATCCCGAGATAAAGGAGCTGGATATTAACCCTATATTCGCCTATAGTAAGGGTGCAGTAGCCGTAGACGCTAGAGTGATTCTGGAGAAAATAAACAGTGAAGGTTGAAACCCGTGCTTGAGGAGACAGCCCAGTTGTACTACGCCGTTAAGAGGTGCCAGAAATGAGAAAAAGTCAACATCTATTTAAAATGGAGGGTGTTCGGAATAGTAAGTTATGCCTTCCTTGATATCGGTAATAATCCTTGCCGCCGACGAATCAAAACGTATGGGCAAACCAAAGCAACTAATGCCCTTGGGAAGGACTACTATTCTAGAACAAACCGTTGCGAACTGTCTGAATTCTGAAGTGAATGAGGTTATTGTAGTGCTGGGGCATAGAGCTGAAGAGGTGATAAGGATCATAGCTACTAGACCGGTTAAGTTGGCCATAAATCCAAATTAGCAAGATAAGCATTGATTAGTTTTTGGGAAGCAACAAAAACTCGCTTGCAAAGATCAGGCTATCAACCGTCTGCGGGATGGATATTTAGTAAGAGATTAAAAAGCTAAGGAACGTCAAAAAGAAGAAAGGAGGAGGAAAAAATGAAAGAAGAAGTTTTTGAGGCTTCATTGACTCAGGAGAAACTCAACAAAATGAGGGAACAGGCATACGTAGGAGGCAAAGGTATATCTGCTTATGGAGCACTTGACCGCTCATTTGAGGCATTGAAGGCCAATATGAAAGAGCCTCTCTTTGATAATGAGCGGATGTGGAGCCTGCTTCGTGGTTCTTACGATATACACCAGCACAGCGGCCCAGCTTCCACTACCGAACGAATATTTGATGAACTAGACCTGTCCATCCATGCCTGTTATATGGGCCAGGGTGGTATCGTTCACAAAAGCCATGATACCCCTACTACTCGCTCGGTGAAAATAGTTCAGAGGGTGGTTGACCAGTGGGCTGAGGAGCATAATAAGAAAAAGATCGAGCTCTTCGGCGGCGTTGTTCTCAATTACTCAGTTGGTGGGCTTAACCCTGAAGCGATTATAACTGCCTATAGACTTGGTGGCAAATATGTGTGGTTGCCAAATTTGGATGCTAACCATCACCGCAAGGTGGTAGGGCAAGGCGAGGGCCAGGGTATAGATTTAATTGATGAAAATGATAAGGTGGTTCCCAAAGCGAAAGAGATCTTGGAACTTGTAGCTGAGGCAGACATGGTTCTAGGGGTTGGTCACCAGAGTACAAGAGAACGCCTGATGGTTGTTAGAGAAGCAGTAAAAATGGGTGTGAAACGCATCGAGATAACCCATGTAAACTACCCGATGACTTGGACTACGCCCGAGCAATGTAAAATGTTTGCCGACCTGGGTGCGTACATTGGGATATATGCTTTGGCGGAGGGTGTTGACTACGCTTGGAGTGATGTTATGGGAATATATAAGGCAGTAGGTCCAGAGAGAATCGTGCTTGGCTCTGATTCTGGTCACATACACTTCTCCCACCCTCTGGATTCTATGAGAAGACTCATTCTCAGCTTCTTGCTTAGTGGCGTGCCAGATGAACAAGTCAAGCTCATGTGCCAGACCAACGCATATAACCTACTGCACTGATTTGGGAAATGACGTTTCCCAAAGTTCGCAATGAAGAATTTCCGGTAATGCCGGTACCGAAGGAGGTTTAAATGACAAAGCTAACTGGAGGACTGGCGGTTGTTAAATCTTTAAGTGCTGAGGGCATTGACGTTGCTTTCGGTATTCCAGGGCTTCATAACATAGCGATTTATGATGCTCTCTATGATCATCCACAGATACGGCACATCACCACTAGGCATGAGCAGGGGGCAGCTTATATGGCTGACGGCTATGCCCGTGCCTCAGGAAAGCCTGGCGTTTGTATCACTACAGGACCGGGGGCGTACAATACCATTACCGCTATGGCAGAAGCCTATGCCAGCTCTTCGCCGGTGATCAATATTGCAACCCAGATTCCCACTGCACTGGTGGGCCGAGACAAAGGGATACTCCATGAAGGCAAAGACCAATTGGGTCTGTTCCGAGCGGTAACAGGTTGGAACAAGCGGGTTGAATCGATCAAGGATATCTCGCCAACTATTCATGAGGCGTTTCGAAGAATAAAGACGCAAAGGCCGAGGCCTATCGAATTGGAATTTCCGATCGATGTTCTTGACGGATGGGATGATGTAGAGATTTTAAGCGCTGAGAGCTATGAAAGAGCCTTAGGTGATCCGGTCAAGGTGGCTGAGGCCGCCGATTGCCTTGCCAAGAGCAAAAAACCGGTGATCTGGGCAGGGGGTGGGGTGATCAGTGCCGGGGCCAGTGCCGAGTTAGTTCGCTTGGCGGAGCTACTTCAAGCTCCTGTCTTAACCAGTGGGATGGGAAAGACTGTCATGTCGTCGGATCATCCTCTCTATTTGGGAACCCTTGGCCGGTCATGGGGCCGTTATGATTCACAGCTCTCAAAGTCGCTTCTCTCAAAGTTGCTTGAGGAATCAGATGTGATGCTCGCGGTGGGGACGCGATTCAGTGCAACACATACCATTTATTGGACTCTTCCCTTCCCGGATCAACTTATTCAAATTGATATTGATGAGACGCAGTTTGGCAAGAACTACCGCTGCGAAGTGGGTATAGTAGGGGACGCCAAAGCTGTGCTGGAGCAGCTTTTGCAGCAACTGGGGCAAGGAAGCGAGAGGCCCTCTCGGGCGGCAGAAGTCAGTGCCGTCGAAGAGGCAATCTATCAGAGGGCCAAACAGAGAGCACCCGAAGAAATCCAAATGCTGGAAGATATTAGAGCAGTGGCTGGTTCCAGTGCTATCGTGTCTATAGACGGAAACATAGCCTCCTACTGGGCAGGAATGTTTTTGAAGGTTTTTGAGCCGCGGACGGAGATGGCTCTATGGGGATTTGCTGGGCTGGGTTTCGCGTTTCCAGCGGGCATCGGAGCCAAGGTTGCTTGTCCAGATAAGCCAGTGATCGTGTTAGTTGGGGATGGCGGCTTTCAGTTTACCAGTCAGGAGTTGGCCACTGCGGTGCAGTTCGGGATTAATGTAGTGGTAATCATCTTCAACGATAACAGTTACGGAATGATAAAGAGCATGCAACAGCGTTGGTTCAATGGCCGTTACATAGCGGTGGATTTGCGTAATCCTGATTTTATTAAATTTGCTGAATCCTTTGGGGCAGCAGCGACTGAGGTCTCCTCTTTACTGGAGGTTAAGGATGCTCTAGAGAAAGCTTTGTCTTTAGATACTTCAAGTATCATTGTGGTGCCGATACCTCTACGCTCGAATATAGATGATACGAAGGCAGCTTCGCCTATGCAGCCTAGGCCCAAATTAAATTCTTAAAAGGAGGACTACTAATAAGATGGAAAGGAAAGAGCCTCACGCCACTCAGGAAGAGTTCAACAGACGTATTATTCGTTACCACGACATTCCCGCTGCAGAGGAAATCCCTAGTATAAGCATCCGCCGCTATATCTGCCGAAAGGATGACGGTCCTTTTTGCTACCATGGGACCCAATACCCGGGTTCCCGTTCACCGCCATGAACAGGAACAAATCACGATGATCATGGATGGTGCCTGTGATATTATAGTTGAAGGGAAATTATATCACCTTGAGAAGGACAATATCCTCATCCTCCCTTCTAACATGAAACACGGAAACTATGTTTCCGATAAGGGTTGCCGTGCTATTGAGGTCTTCTCTCCACCCCAGCACTATGGGATAAAAGTAGAAGAGGTGAAGAAGGTATAACAGTAGGAGGCGCCCCTCTCTAAAAGTGGCCAAGTGCGAAACTTAATGTTAACGGTAGTAGATATTTTTGTGTATAGGTGTCTACAAAATAGCAATTTAGCTCTATAATGCTAGAACCGTAGCTTTGAGCCCTTGGGTTTTTTAAGGCGGTGAGATAATGGGGGAAATAAGCAGATTTTAGAAGGAGGCGTTATGAGTGAGCAGAAAGGTGCTTTCCCTAGTTTAGACACACCCGCTATTCTAGTGGATATGGACAAGCTGGAGGCAAATATAAGAGAAATGTCTCAGCTAGCAGCCCAAGCAGGCGTTAGGCTTAGGCCGCATGTTAAGTCTCATGAGTCTGCGGCAATAGCCAAGATGCAAATTGAAGCAGGGGCATGCGGTGTGGAGGTAGGCTGTATAGGCCAGGGAGAAGCTATGGCGGAGGGGGGAATTGAAGACATAATTATTACTCACCCTGCCTTTTATGCTGGTCATAAGTTAGAACTACTCAAGAGGCTTCTTAGCAAACCAGGGGTTAAGATCGCTGTTCTGGTAGATATGATTGAGCAAGCTGAGGGTGTTTCTCAGGCTGGTCAAGCGGTTGGTCGAAAGGTTCCTGTTATCTTAAAGATTGATGTGAACAAAGATATAGGTGGATTCCAACGCTATGGCGTTCTGCGAGGCAAACCTACCTTGCAGCTGGCAAAGAAGCTTTGCCAGCTCCCATACATTGAGTTTACAGGTATCTATGCGCATGAATTGGATGAAGAACACCCGACGCCAGAGAGCGTAGACAGGGCGGCTTTTAAGACTGCGTCGATAATGGTAGAAACGGCCAAGATGCTGAGGGGGGAGGGCATCAGGATAGAGCATGTTTCTGTAGGCTCCTCAAATACATTCCGGGCTACATGCCGTTATTTAAAGGAGAAAAAATTCCCCGAGATAACAGAGATTCATCCAGGGCATTTCGTGATTGGCGATATCGTGTATATGAAGATCCTTGGCAACACAAGAGAGTCATGCGCTCTCACCGTACTAGTTACCGTGGTGACCACTTCACACCCGGACTGGGCTGTTATTGATGCTGGGTTTAAGACATTTGGTGCTGACTCTATCATAGACCGTCGGGAAGAACCTAGCTTTTTTTGGAGAGGAAAACCTAGTTATGGCTCTGTTCAGGGGCGTCCAGACCTGTGGCTAGGGGCTCTGAGTGGTGAGATTGGTAATGTCTACTACATGGATCCTAAGAAAAAGTTGAGCATTGGCGAGCGCTTGGAAATTGTGCCTAACAATGCTACCCTCGTTGTTAATATGCATGATCAGCTATATGGAGTAAGAAACGGGGTGGTAGAGAGGGTGATTCAAGTAACTGGGAGGGGCCGAGGTACTTAGATGACGATTGCTAGTTAGAAGTGAGTAAGAAGTGTAGCAAAACGAAGGCAGCAGCCAAGAATGATTACTATATTGATGTTAAGGCCTTGCTAGGGCAAAATGGTATGGTGGAGGTCTGGCAGGATGCCAAATTTATCGCCGCATATCGACCTTGTGCTCAACATCATTGAGATACTTGCTGACTATCCACATTCCGTGCTCGTTGGCATAGATAGCCGCCAAGTATAGTTGTCAAGTTCTCGAAGTAGTAGAGATTTATGATAGCGGGCTCTGCCAGGGGAAACTGAGGCTAGGGGTTTTTGGACTTTCCCCTTCTACCCTCCCCCTCCCGTGTGGTAACCTCAGCTGTAATCGGGC
>Ga0114920_10001381_pt1 | contig 11138 bp, 10 predicted proteins | sample ChitaG_FD_88683 | JGI IMG/M metagenome (GOLD analysis project Ga0114920, IMG submission 88683) | Deep subsurface microbial communities from South Pacific Ocean to uncover new lineages of life (NeLLi) - Chile_00310 metaG | ecosystem: Environmental > Aquatic > Marine > Oceanic > Sediment ...
GACAAATTGAGGAAGGAACCAAGGATGAGCCTGAAGGGGCTTTGAAGAGGAAGCGGCAGGTCTTCAAGGACAGTGGTTTTACAGCCTACAAGATATTCAATCGTGAGAAGCTCCTTGCCGGGAACATACTCTCTGGTCCAGTAATTGTGGAAGAAACAACGTCTACGGTAGTTATCCACCCAAATCAATCTCTAAAGGTAGATCGATATGGAGATTTAGTAATAAAGATAGGAGGTCAATAATTATGAGACCAAGGCGAGTTGATCTTGTCACTGTTGAAGTTATAAGAAGCTATTTAGTATCAGCTGCCCAGGAGATGAAGAAAACTATGCAAAGAACTTCTTATAACACTATTATCTATGAAATACTAGACTTTGCCGTTTCTTTGTACAACGGGAAACTAGAACTCATCGCTGAGGCACCCGGGCTTGCCATGTTTCTAGGAGCCAATGACTACGCCATAAGGAAAGCAGTGGAAAAGACGGGAGAGAGTAACCTCAATGAGGGAGACATATTGATAATGAACTATCCCTATTGGAGTTCCGCGCATACATATGATGTACCTCTTATAGCACCAATTTTCTTCGAGGGAAAGATAATTGCTTACTCAACCATAAGGGCCCATTGGCTGGACTTGGGGGCAAAGGATTCTGGGTACGTGCTTGACTCCACCGACGTATTCCAGGAAGGACTGATTTTGCCTTCGGTAAAAATTGTAAAGAGGGGGAAAATAGATGAGGAGATAGTTGATATCATTCGGTTTAACTCGCGATTTCCGGATAGAGTGATTGGAGATTTGAATGCTCAAATCGCCGCAATTCGAGTCGGCGAAAGAAGGATTAAAGAGCTTGCCGCAAAATACGGAAAAGAGACCCTCTCAGATGCAATCGTGGAAATTATCGATCACGGAGAGAGAATGACCAGGGAAGCACTAAAGGAACTCCCCTCCGGCAGGTGGTCTGCTGTCGACTACATGGATGATGATGGAATTGAAAAAGAGAAAATGGTAAAACTCAAAGCGACTGTAAGTATTGGTGATGACGGAATGACTATAGACTTCACAGGCTCAGCAGACCAAGTCAAAGGTCCTTTCAATGTTCCCCTGGGGATGATTCAAAGCATCGCAAAGATAGTCTTTAAGTGTCTTACTACGCCACATTTGCCCGCAAACGAAGGGAATTTTAAACCTCTCAAGGTAATAGCTCCTAAAGGTTCTATATTCAATCCAATTCCTCCTGCACCCACATTTACTTTATGGACTGCGATTTTGGCGATAGAAGTGGTAACAAAAGCCCTGGCTCCCGCTTTGCCAAAGAAGATCCCTGCCTGCTCGGGTGGGGACCTTTGTGACATAATGATGGTTGGCAAAGACCCCGAGACTAAGGAGCTGTGGCTAGAAGCCGCCAACGAAGGAGTGGGCTGGGGGGCCTTTTACTGTTCGGACGGCATAAATGGAACTATGCACATCAGCGAAACCCAGACAAGGAATCTTCCCGTCGAGGTTCTGGAAACCAAAGCTCCTGTAGTGATTGAGAGGGTCGAGCTATTACAGGATTCCGGCGGGGCGGGAGAGTTTAGAGGTGGGCTCGGACTGAGACGCGACTATCACTTCTTAGCGGAAACGGACGTTATCTCCATAGTCAAGAAGACAAAAACAAACCCCTGGGGACTTGAGGGAGGCCGAGATGGTGCTCCCAACCATGTTGTTGCTTATCTGAATACTGACAAGGAAAGGAGAACTGGAGCTGAAAGGTTCGAGCTAAAGCCGGGCGAAACTATCTCTAATAGGTCAGGGGGAGGTGGGGGTTATGGTGATCCCTTAAAACGGGATCCCGACCTGGTTCTTAATGACGTTCTCAATGAATATATATCGCCTGAGAGGGCAAAGAATGTTTATGGAGTTGTGATAGATTTGGGCAAGAAAAGGGTCGATTATAAAGCTACAAAGCAGTTGAGAGAGGAGCTTGGAAAGGCCAAGAATGAATAAGATATCACGATTAGAGGTCTATCAAGTAAATATAAGGCTCTCCGAACCTTTTACCGTTGCCCTGGGAACAGTAAACACAATTACAGCCATACTGGTTAGAATAGAGGATAATAAAGGTAACATCGGCTGGGGTGAAGCGTCCCCAACACCGATAGTCCTTGGCGATACGCCTGAGTCCGTAATTAGCTGTATTGATTTAATTGCTCCAAGACTAATTGGTGAGGAGCCAATAAGAATAGAAAGAATACATGCACTGATGGATGACACTATCCACGGGAATACCTCAGCTAAAGCTGCTCTTGACATTGCACTATATGATTTGATGGGGAAGATATTTGGACAGCCTCTTGCGTGTCTTTTGGGGGGATATAGGGACAAGATTGAAACCGATGCTTGCATAGGGATTAAAGACCCTAAGAGAACGGCTGAGGAAGCTATGGAACGCGTAAAGGAAGGTTTCAAGGTGATAAAGGTAAAGGTTGGCATAGACCCTCATGAAGATTTAAAAAGGATCAGGCTCATGCGTGGCCAGATTGGTGAAGATATACGCATCAGAATTGACGCCAATCAAGGTTGGACACCTCGAGAAGCAGTTAGAGTTTTGAGCAAGATGCAACCATTTGATATAGAACTAGTGGAGCAACCGGTAAAATGGTATGATATTGTGGGGTTAGGCCTGGTCAGGCGGTCAACCTCAATTCCAGTTATGGCAGATGAAAGTGTTCATCAGCCAGCGGATGCTCTAGAAGTGCTGCGCAACAATGCTGTGGATTACATAAACATTAAGCTCATGAAAAGCGGCGGAGTAAACAAGGCCTTGAAGATCGCTGCTATTGCGGAAGCTGCTGACATCGAGTGTATAGTGGGGCAGATGTTTGAGACTAACATAGCTACAACTGCAGCGGCGCACTTTGCTACAGCCGTAAACAATATTTACTCGACAGACCTTGATTCAGAGCTCTTCAGAGAGGACGACCCCATAGTCGAGGGAGGTGCCAGAATAGAAGGAGGATGCATGATTCTTCCTGACGCACCGGGCCTGGGCATAAATGTCAAGGAAAAATTGCTAGGGGAGCCTATAAAAGTCTACAAGCTATGAGAAGGTTAGAAGCATCTGCAATATCCATGCAAAGGGAGAGAATGTTAGGAGGGGGGGTGATAAATGAAAGGATGAATCTACAGGAAGGGAACTTCAAATAGCTCAAAAGGAGGAATCAAGAGATGAAAAAGATGAGCAAGATCTTACTGGTGGTACTATTAGTCTGTGGAGTTGCAGTAAGCTTGGCTCCTGTAGGTGCTGAGCCGCAAAAACGGATTCTCAGATATACACAGGCTTTCCCCAGCGCTATTGACCCGGCTGTAGGTGGGGACTACTCGAGTACTCGTGCGCTGACTATACTCTACGACACACTTGTCTATCCTGATACCACAGGGACTCCTCAGCCTCATGCGGCAGAGAGCTGGGAAGTCTCACCTGATGGCAAGATCTGGACTTTCCACTTGCGTCCTGGAATTAAGTTCCATCGCGGGAGCGAGCTCACGGCTGAGGATGTCGCTTTTAGCATGGATCGACTGGTCACTATCGGAGAGGGATGGGCATTCCTTTTCACGGACCTAGTAGAGAAGAGCGAGGTCATGGATAAGTATACCGTAAGATTTTACTTGACGGATCCATTTGGCCCCTTTCTTACTATCCTGTACAAGTTTTACATCGCTAGCGAAGATCTGGTAACCGACAACACCAAGAAGCCAGGGCCATACGGAGATTTCGGCGATTACGGCAGGGGCTTCTTGCTGACCCAGGACGCTGGTTCTGGCCCCTACATGGTCAAAGAGTTTCCCGTGGGAGAATACCTGCTTATGGAAAGGTTCCCTGAATACTGGGGCTATGTGGCTCCTAACGCTCCCGATGAGGTCCAGCAGATCGGGACCACAGAACCGGTTACAGTAAAGACAATGATGGCCCGGCAAGAGCTTGAGATCACCGATCAGTGGCAGTCAGTTGAGAGCTTGGAGGCTCTTGACAGGATTGAAGGGGTCGATATCGCCAGACTCGGCCTGGGGGGCGTATTCCACTACATGATAAATACCAGAAAGCCTCCCACTGATGATGTACACTTCAGGAAAGCCATAGCCTTCGCTACAGATTATGAGACAATAGTGACTAAGATCCTCCCAGGGTATACTCAAGGGAGAGGTCCTGTAGCTGCAAGTGTCCCCGGCCACGATCCAACGGTCTTCCAGTATTACTTCAACCTAGATAAGGCACTGGAGGAGCTGAAACAGTCCAAGTATTATGATCAGCTTGACAAGTACCCAGTCGAGCTCCACTGGATCGCCGAGGTTCCCAGTGAGGAGAAGGTGGCTCTGTTGTTGCAAGCGAACTTGGCCAAGATCGGGATCACTGCTGAAGTGGTAAGGGATCCATGGCTATCGGTGGTGGAGTACATGGCGAAGGAAGAGGCAAGCCCTCACGCTGTACCTATGTTCCTGCCTAGCGATTTCCCTGAAGCAGGTGCCTTGCTTAACAGCAGATATCGCTCTGCATCAGCTCACACCTTTACCCAAAATGAGTGGTTACTTGATTCAGGATATGATTCTATGATCGCGGACGCTCTCGCTACTCTTGATTCAGCAGAGAGGTTTTCCAAATACAGCTCAGCACAACGCTACATTGTGGAACTTTGCCCTACCCTTTTCTTGACCGACGATACCTCACAGCACGCCTATCAGACCACTTATGTCGACTGGCCCGCCGCCAGAGGCGAGGGTATTCCCATCATCGGATACGAATTTGATGCTCGTTGGATCCAGATATACCCGGAAAAAAAGTCCTGAGTAGGGAAAGGAGTGGAGAGGTGACCGTCACCTCTCCACTCCCGCTCTTGAAAGGAAGAGGGGGTTTAGGAAGCTTAACTGGACTTACCCCAAGAAGCAGAACCTATATGTTCTGCTAAGAATATGAGCAAGACTTTAGAAATGGAGATTTTTAAGTTGAGCCGAAAGGAAGAAGAAAGAGCCTTAGTTCTTCATGAGAAATCCATTATAATAGATGGTGCTCAAGCTTCGAATTTTACAGATGAATACTTCAAAAAAGTCAGGGACGCAGGAGTCACAGCTACAATCATAACCGTAGCCTGGAATCATAATCTTCACCAGACTGTGAAACTTATATGGAGCTGGCGCGCGAGGATGAACAAAAACGGGGATGTAGCGCTATTTCCTGAATCTATGGACAGCATTTTTAGGGCAAAGAAGGAGAAGAAGGTAGCCTACTTGTTTGGGTTTCAGAACACCCTGCCCCTGGAAGGTGACATAGATCTCTTAGAGATTTACAGGAGCCTGGGGGTAAGAATTATTCAATTGACCTACAACGAGAAGAATATGGTAGGGTGTGGATGTGGCGAACAAACCGACTGCGGGCTAAGCAGCTTCGGCATCAAGGTTATTAAAAGAATGAACAAACTTAGAATCCCCGTAGATTTGTCCCATGCGGGGGGCAAAACTGCGGCTGAGGCAATTGAACTTGCAGAGCTTCCTGTGTTCTCTCATTCCAATGCAAGATCCTTATGTCATAATGTCAGAAACATAAAAGACGAACAGATTGAAGCTATAGGAAAGAAAGAGGGAATAATAGGAGTCAATGCTTATCCTTCCTTTGTTAAGCGAACAAAAACAGAAATCGGGGAAAAACCTATGTTATCCGACTTTTTGGACCATATAGATTATATGGTTAAGTTAGCGGGTGTTGATCATGTGGGCATGGGACTGGACTTTATTGAGAATGCACCAGAGGAAGAGTTTGCCTTGCTGGCGAGCAACCCAGAAATGTGGGGATTACCAAATCCCCAGGGCATCTACGAGTATCCTGAGGGGATAGAGAAAACATCAGAAATATTCAATATCACCAGGGGTCTGGTAGCTAGAGGCTACTCTGATAACGAGGTAAGGAAGATCATGGGTGAAAACTGGTTAAGAGTGCTAAGAAAAACTGAAGGTGAGATAGCATGAAGAGATTTGCAATTGATATCGGAGGTACCTTTACTGATCTAGTAGCATTTGATGAGGAGACAGGGAAGATTTCTATAATGAAATTACCAACCACACTACAGGATCCTAGTGAGGGACTTCTCAATTGTATTAAGGAAATCAATCTGTTACTTTCGCATTATAGTCTTTTTGTTCATGGGACTACTATAGGGTTAAATGCTTATCTGCAAAGAAAGGGAGCGAAAGTTAGTTTAATTACAACAAAGGGATTTAAGGATGTTTATGAAATTGGGAGAACAAATAGAGTAGAAGCATATAATCTGAAATATAAGAAGCCTAAGAGAATTGTGCCCCGTCGCCAAATATTCACTGTCCCTGAACGCATGGATTTCAAGGGAAAGGTTATAGAAAGTTTAGATGAAAAAGAGGTAAAGAAGGTAATTGAACAAATAGGTAAAGAAGGCATTGAGTCTGTTGCCATCTGTCTTCTTCATTCATACGCCAATTCCTCTCATGAGGAAAGGATGTACAAACTAATTAAGGAAAGACATCCAGAGATAGATGTCTCACTTTCCAGCAGAATAATCCGAGAATATCGAGAATTTGAAAGAACAAGTGTAACTGTTTTAGATGCATACATCAAACCATCAATTGTGAAGTATCTCCAGCATTTAGAAAACTTCTTCCAATAATAGGGCTTGGAAATACTCCTTACAAAAACTCGATTTTAGGAGATGTAGGGGGTACCAGTTTTGATGTATCTCTGATTACTAATGGTCAGGAAGAAGTTAGTGCAGAAACCAGGGTAGACCAGATGCCAATCATGATACCGATGCTGGATATAAGAAGTATAGGCGCTGGGGGAGGAAGTATAGCCTGGCTGGATAAGGCAAAAGCCATGCATGTAGGACCACAAAGTGCAGGAGCTGAGCCCGGACCTGTCTGTTACGACAGGGGAGGGACCGATCCCACAGTTACTGATGCGGCTGTATGTAATAAGTATATAGATGCGGACAGCTTTCTTGGTGGGAAGATGCCTCTGGATGTCGATAAGGCTAAGGAGTCTATTCGCCGAAAAATAGCTGATCCACTTGGATTATCAATAACAAAGACTGCTAATGGAATTATAGAAATAATGGTCAATAAAATGGCGGGTCTCATAAGAGAAATAATGATCGAAAAAGGGAAAGACCCACGGAAATATAGTTTGCTAATGTTCGGAGGAGCAGGACCACTATTTGCCTCATCTATCATAGATGAGTTGAATATATCAAAAGCAATAATACCAAGGGAACCAGCTAACTTCTCCGCTTATGGAATGATGATGACCGACATAATTCATGACTATAAGCAAACATTTGTCAGATTGCTAATGGACAGTGATCTTGGAGAGATAAAAAGTTTATTTGAGGAGATGGAAAGAAGCGGCTTGGAGAACCTGGAAAGAGAGAAGGTTCCTGAGGAGGCAAGGAAAGTTTTGAGATCGGTGGACGTGAGATATCTTGGGCAGACACATGCGTTGAATATCCCCATTGAGCGTATTTCCGAATCTACCAAGCTAAAAGTGACTGACGATTTCAACAAGATGTATGAAATGATATATGGCTATCGACTAGAGAATCCTATTCAAATTGTCAGACTAAATGTAAGGGTGGCAGGGGTTCTTCAAAAGCCTGAATTGATTAAGGTAGAGGAGAGGAAAACTGGCTTTGAAAAAGCTATTAAAGGAAAAAGGGAAATTTTCCTTTCCCAAGGTCCGACCGAATGTCTCATTTATGAGAGAGCAGAATTAAGGAAAAATGATAGAATACAAGGCCCGGTCATAGTAGAAGAGCTATCATCAACGACTTTTGTGGGAGAGAGCCAATCTCTGACGGTAGATGAGTGGGGAAATCTTATTATTGAAAGGAAATGAAGGAAATGAACAAAAAAGTTAATCCTATAGTAGTCGAAATTATCAAAAATAAACTTATCTCAATCGTTGGTGAGATTACGAAATGTTTCAATTAAAGGGGCCCGGGAGGATTATGGAGTGGTGATCGATCCAGAGACTCTCAATATTGACTTTGAAGCGACAAAAAGGTTAAGGAAAGAAGAATCACCTCAAGAATAATACTTGAAATAGATATGGCTAGCGTTAGCATAAGAAACGCAAAGTATATACAATGAATATCAAAAAGATACATGAAGATACACCCTTAAAAGATGGATATATCTACTTAGATCATGCTGGTGGATCTATATGTCCAAGACAGGTTATTGAACCTATGTGCCAGTTCATAGACAAGATGAACAGAACAGGTCCCATAGAGCCCCGATTTTATCAGGAATGTCAAGAAACAGTTAAAGAAACTAAACAAGAAGTGGCGGATTTCATAGGGGCCAAAACCGGCGATGAAATAGCATTCACCAAAAATGGATCTGAAGCTATGAACATGATAATAAATGGGATAGCTTGGAAAGCTGGAGATGAAGTTATTGTATCTTCTCTTGAAACAACACCGGGTTTTGTTCCTTTACTTCACTTAGCTAAGACGGAAGGAGTTAAGGTTAAAGTAGCAAGGAGCAATAGTAGAGGAATTGTAGATATTAAGGGGATAGAAAAGTCAATTACCCACAAAACGAGGCTTATTTCGCTGATTCATCTTTCCAATGCAATTGGCACCTTGCAGCCAGTAGAAGATATTGGAAAAATGTGCAGAAAACATGATATACTTCTTCTGGTAAATGCTTCGCAGTCTATCGGACAGGTATCGATCGATGTAGGTAAACTAGGTTGCGACTTTCTCATAGCACCGTGTAGGAAGTGGCTCAGAGGACCTACAGGATTAGGCTTTCTATATTGTCGATCTAAATTAATTGGTGAGCTCGAGCCGAGTTTTATAGGATGGAATTCCGCCACCTGGCTTCCAGAAGAAGAGGACTACCATTATCCCAACACTGCTGAAAGATTCGAGGCTGGCGAGCATAACTATCCTGCAATCATTGCCTTGCGAAATGCCATAAATTATGTTGGTGAAGTTGGAGGCATTAGTAAAATTAGGGATCAGGTGAAGGAATTAATGAGCTATCTCATTGAAGGTCTCAGAAAAGTCAAAGGTATTAAGATCTACGGCAGCCTAGATATAGACCTTAGAGGTGGTATTGTCTCTTTCAACGTTGAGCATATGAAGCCCCAAGTAGTAGGGTCTCTAATGTCAAGAAATTCTATAATCTTAGAAGTTGGTGATTTTGCTGCGCCGCTGGCTTTGAAGACTTTTGGTATAAGTGCATGTATTCGGGCTTGTGTTCATTACTTCAATACTTACCATGAAATAGACAAGTTTATCAGCGTACTAGAGAAAAGATAGAGAGAAGATATTCCTACAACTCAGGAGGTATAGATGTACAAGTTGAGCACAGATGTAGGCGGAACTTTTACCGATGGTGTGTTGCTCGATGAGACCACTGGCAAGATCGAAGTAAGCAAGGTATCTTCCACACCAAAGAATCCTGCCATTGGCACAATTCAAAGTATGGAGAGATTCCAGATTCCTCTCAACGAAGTCTCTTTCTTGGTTCATGGAACTACTGTGGTCATAAATGCCCTGATTGAGGGCAAAGGTGCTAAGACAGCCTTAATCACTACTAAGGGGTAGGGATGTGCTGGAGATCGGAGGTGATACAGTTGAACTTGAGTTTAATCAAAGCTCAAAACCGCAGTAAGATGTGGATTGCCGAGCAAAGGATTAAACAAGAACTTGAGCGTCAAAAAAGAGAGCTTAGATGCCTGTTGAGACGGTACAAGTTTTGGCTGCGTATCCCGTTAGTGCTCATTTTGTTTGACAAATTTTGGGGCTGCGATAGAACGACAGGACTTAAGTACCCACTTTGCTACCTGAAAAGCGGATAGAAAATTGGTAAATAAAGGGGTAAATTGAGAGAAATAAGGTAGGAATTGGAAAGACAAGGACGAATACCTGAAGAATTTTATTTAGTCAAGTACCTCTTTGGCAGAACAAAAAAGATTGCTTCAGGAAAACTGAGCCTGGATTTACCGAATTACCTAATGCTATTAGTCTGATGGAGGGATTTTCTTTTCTGGATCAGGGAAAGAATAAAGGCTGGTACCTCATATTGTGGAAGAGAGGTTATATTGATGAGTTTAGAAATTTACGGTTTGCCGACGGGTTCTATATACGCGCCGCTTGCTAGTACTATCTTCAATGGAGGATTTTGCCCTACGTTGGATAGGCAAGATATAATTCCGTGGGGTTATAAAGAATCTATGAAGTTTTCTGATGGATCAACAGGTCCAGGAGTTGAATCGTGTGTCCCAGTTTGGTATATAGATGGGGCTGAACAAAAAGTGCTAGTAGATACAAGTTTTGACAATTGTGAAAATGTCATGAATGTTTTGAAAAAATACGGTGGCAATCAAGTATTTAAGAGGAAAAAGGAGTGGGAGATTGTTAATGCATTGAAAAAAGTAAATGTTACTCCTGAGCAAATTGACATAGTTATTCATACACACCTGCATTTTGATCACTCTGGGAATGATGAGCTTTTCAAGAATGCATCTTTTATTGTGCAAAAGGACGAAATCCCTTGGGCTTTGACGCCACCACCTTATGGAATGTGGTACTACCGAGAGTTCTCTTCCCACTTTCAAAATGTCTTAGATAGGGTAGAAGCGATTGAAGGAGACGTTAGGATAACCAAGGGAATAGAGGTGTGGAAATTAGGAGGCCATACACCCGGGAGCATGGCTATAGTTGTGGATACTGATATTGGGAGAGTTGCTCTTGCAGGAGATGTAGCCGTTAGCTACAGAAATCTAGAGTTCCGGTGGCCCCCAGGTTTCTTCTCTAATATTGATGAAGTAATCCAAGCCTATGATCGTGTATTGAGAGAGGCTGATATTGTTGTCCCGGGCCACGACTGGGAGTTTTTTGAAAAATTTCCCGGTGGAAAGATAGGATAGAATGAGGTGATTAAAGACCCGCTTTTTTAACTGAAAAATGGATGGAGAATTGCTGAATGAGAGGTAAGCTGAGAGAAATAAGGTGTCCGTATAACGTGGGAGGTATAGATGTACAGGTTGAGCACAGACGTAGGCGGAACTTTTACCGATGGTGTGTTGCTCGATGAGACCACTGGCAAGATCGAAGTAAGCAAGGTA
>Ga0114920_10001382_pt1 | contig 11129 bp, 7 predicted proteins | sample ChitaG_FD_88683 | JGI IMG/M metagenome (GOLD analysis project Ga0114920, IMG submission 88683) | Deep subsurface microbial communities from South Pacific Ocean to uncover new lineages of life (NeLLi) - Chile_00310 metaG | ecosystem: Environmental > Aquatic > Marine > Oceanic > Sediment ...
TCTATCGAGGAGGAACGCATGAATCTGCCTGCACCCATGCTAGACGGAGATGTATCTGTGGAAGAGGCTATCAAACAAAGGAGAACCGTACGGTCCTTTGCGAATAGGCCCCTTACGGTCAGTCAGCTTTCTCAAATTCTATGGGCTGCCCAAGGCATTACAGACGACAGAGGATTAAAAAGAGCAGCTCCATCCGGTGGTGCCCTCTTCCCAATAGATATATATGCTGTTGTGGGAAAGAATGCCGTCCAAGAGCTGGCCCCAGGGGTGTACCATTATGATCCGCCTCATCATTCAATCGAGCAAATAGTTGCCTCAGATGCAAGAGAAGGCGTTGCCGTGGCTTCTCTGAGACAAATGTGGATGGCCACTGCCCCTGTTATCTTGGTCATTACGGCTGAATACAACCGGATCACCATCAAGTACGGCGATCGAGGCAAGAGGTATGCCATGATCGAGGTTGGCCATATCGGTCAAAACATCTTTCTACAATGTCAGGCCCTAGGATTAGCCGCAGGTATCGTAGGAGCTTTCTATGACAACGACGTAGCCAGGACGATCAACGCGCAAAAGAATCACGAGCCTCTCATTATCATGCCCGTGGGATGGAGGCGTTGATTTGAATCCCAGGCACATTTATGGTACAGGTGTAAATTAAAGCCGAATTTAGGGGCTTCTTCGCCCCAATTTAGAGTCTCGAAAAAATGGAGTGCCGGAGTGATGTGTGACCGCCAATATCCAATACTCCAACACCCCATCATTCCATAACCCAAGCAAGGAGATGCATCATGGATCCAATCAAGGTGATGGTAAATGGGCTCCCTGGCAACATGTCTACCAAAGCAGCCGAACACATCTTGCAAGAGAGCAGTCTGAAGCTTATTCCGTACGCCCTCACTGGACCTGAGATTGAAGCCACTGAAGCCAAAATAGGTGCTGAGGCTATCAAATTAATCAAGCCGGATGAAAGACAACAGATGATAGAATCTATCAAACAGACCGAGGGAATGGTTATCTGTGTGGACTATACCCATCCTAGTGTTGTTAACGACAATGCCGCTTTCTATTGTGAAAACGGCCTCCCTTTTGTCATGGGCACAACCGGTGGTGACAGGACGCGTCTGGCAGAGACAGTGTTGGGATCAGACACAGCCGCTGTGATTGCTCCCAACATGGGCAAACAGATTGTGGCATTCCAGGCTATGATGGAATATGCTGCTGAGACCTTTCCTGATGTCTTCAAAGGATATGGCCTGGAGATCAAGGAAAGCCATCAGCAAGGAAAAGCCGATACCAGTGGCACAGCCAAGGCCATGATTGGCTATTTTAACCTATTGGGCGTCCCCTTTACCAAGGATCAAATAAAGATGGAACGGGACCCAGGGGTTCAGCAGTCCGAATGGGGCGTTCCCGAGGTATATTTGAAAGGGCATGGGTGGCACACTTATTCGCTCCGGTCACAAGATGGCACTGTCTTCTTTCAATTCACCCACAATGTCAATGGCCGGGATATATATGCCAGTGGAACGATAGACGCCATTCATTATCTGGCAAAAAAGATCGATGAAGGCGTCAAAGGGCATGTGTTCACCATGATCGATGTTTTAAAAGGGGCGTAAGGATGCGCGACGTCATAGCCCTTGTGATGGCCGGCGGAAAAGGGGAACGCCTTTATCCTTTGACACGGGATCGGTCAAAGCCTGCTGTTCCGTTTGGGGGTATATATCGACTCATTGATATCACCCTCAGCAGCTGCATAAATTCCAATATTTACAAGATCATTGTCCTGCCCCAGTACAAGGCACAGTCACTCGTAGAGCATTTAGAAGCAGGGTGGAACATATTCAACTATGCCCTGGGCCACTATATGAAGGTCGTGCCCCCACAGATGCGCGTAGGCGAGGAGTGGTACCGCGGCACGGCTGATTCGGTTCGACAGAATCTGTACATCATAGAACGCGAAGCCCCCGAACTCCTGCTCATCCTATCAGGGGATCACGTCTACAAGATGGACTACGCCCTTTTTAAGGCCTATCATGAAGAAAAAGGTGCGGATATAACGATCTCGGTTATTGAGGTTCCGGTATCCCTCTCCCACCGTTTTGGGATAGTGGAGGTTTCAGGAGACTACATGATCACGGGTTTTAAGGAAAAACCCGTATCCGCAGAACCGATGCCCGGAGATTCCGGCTACGTCCTTGCCTCCATGGGTATCTACATGTTCAAGACCGAGGTGTTGTTAGACCTATTGAAATCGACCGATAAAGACGATTTTGGCAGGCACATCATTCCCATGGCGTTGGAAAGGTATTCCCTCTATGCCTTTCCGTATAAGAAAAAGAATCGGATTCAAGATTTTGTGTATACAATCAAAGAGGATGGAAGCCGTGTGCGGGTCCTTGAACCTTGCCTCCAGGATTCCTCCTACTGGCGAGACGTTGGTGATCTGGATGCTTACTGGAATGCGAACATGGACCTGACGGGTGTTGAGCCCAACTTCAACCTGTACGGCACCAAATGGCCGCTCAGGACATTCCAAGTGCAATCCCCACCCGTGAAGACGATCTTCAGGAACACGTCTTCCAACAGGACCGGTACGGCCTTGGACTCGATTGTCTCACACGGCTCTATTATCAGTGGAGGTATTGTCAAGAATTCGGTACTGTCCTATAACGTAATTGTAAGGAGTTGGTCAGAAGTGGGGGAATCGGTGATTATGTCCAATGTGGAAATAGGCAGGCGTTGCAAGATCATGAAAGCCATTATCGACAAAAATAATCGCATACCACCAGATACTGAAATCGGATACAACCCGGAAGCGGACCGAAAACGGTTTATGGTTACACCTCGCGGCATTGTGGTCGTGCCCAAACAAACCTTTAAATAAAAAGGGGGTGGTCATGCCACCCCTCTACCACATAGCTATTGATATTCTATCCCTATCGTGCTGCCCCAACATGCTCCTTATCGAACTCATCCAGCCATTTCTTAATCTTGGTAATCTCCTGATCAATCTCCTCAGACTTTTCTGGGCCGTATTCTTTGGCCTTTTGCAGATGCTGATCCAGGGCCTCTCTATACAGATCTGCAAGTTGTCTTTCACCCTTGCTAATCTTGCTGGTCGCCAGGGCATACTCCACAGCCGCTAGCCTCTTCATTAGTATATCCTTTTGAAGATCTGTTGAAGTCACGGGAATCGCCTGAGCTAGATACCCCTTGGCAGCCTCAAACTCGGATTCTGTCCCCTTACTCAGAGATAGATCTGCCTTGCTCAACAGAACGAGAAATCGAATGCTATTCAAACGCATCCTGATCGCTTGTCGTTCAGACTTAGAGAGAGCGTAATTGGAAGCATGGGTCAAATACGATTTTGCTGCTTTCAGATCAGGGGTCTCCCCTGCTTTCAGGATCTCATCTGCCCGCTTGACAAAATAATCAGAAAGTATCCCAGAGGCTTGTTTCCTGGTATAAGTCTCCTGCTTTGGTATAATCTCGATAATCTTGAGGTCCGAGAAGCTGGCTACAACATGTTCACCCATGGGGGCGAACCTGCCCTGCCACAGTTCAACCATTTGGTCATTTTGCTTGAAATAGAATTTGTTCCAATTAGACAAACTTACCAACAAAAGGATGGCAATCACAAACGCGAAAGCACCAATCGCGTACTTCAAGGTGTTGTCCACAGGTTCTTCTGGAGGAGGCGTATAAGACGGAGGGGATGGCTCCTTCACCCCAGCCTGCGGTGTTTCCACTTCAGTCGCTTTTCCTGGTTCTCTTGATGGTTCTTCATCAAAGCGCTTAAACAGCAGCTTTTTAATCTTTTCGTTGTCCTGTTCACTTTTCATGGTCTGAATCTCCTCTACGGACAATTTACTCCCATCTAATATTCTTCCTTGTCTCTTTTCAAGCCCGGCAAACCGTTGCCACAGCTCATCAGAAACGGGGCTCCCTGTCTTTAATCCATCCAACCCCTTAGTTCTATATCGTTTTAACCACTTGTAATAGATTGATTGGGAAAGTCCAAGCCCTTGCAGTGTGGCTTTGACTGAATCTGAAGAGCGTTTCACCGCATCCAGGATCGCTTCTTTCTTTTTAGCTTCTTCTTCTCCGTCAACGGCCCTGGATTTTAACGGCTTTTCGCGAGTTGATCTCAGCAAACTTCTTCGGCCCACCATAAGCTTGGCCCTTATCGTCCCGCTGCGCGCTGCGTGTCAAAAAGTAGGCGCTTTATACACAATTCCCTTGTTCTTGTAAAGGGATTTCTCATCCCCGGACTAAGATTTCTTCTGTCAATGCGAGGTAATCGGCAGCTCCTGTGCTGGACCGCCTGAAAAAGACTACTGGTTTGCCGTAATAGGAGCTTTCAGCAATGGTGGTATTCACCCGAATAACCGTGTCAAATAGCTTGCCTTGGAAACGCTTGTCTGCCCTAAGGCCCTCGAGCACCTTATTTGAAACCCTTGTCCGCTGGTCAAAAAGCGTAGGCAATACACCCATAATCCCTATCTGCGGATTGATTTCTTCCTTTACGATCGAAACGGTCTCAAGGAGCTGATCCAACGCGCCATAAGAATACGGCTGTGTTTGACATGGAACAAGGATCTCCTGAGCAAAGGCAAGAACATTGACAGTTAGAATCGAAAGGCTTGGTGGTGTATCGACCAGAACAAAATCATAGAGATCCAATACCGGGATCAAGGCTTCTTTGAGTCGATTTTCCCTACCAATAGCATCCACCAATTCCACCTCAATACCCGAAAGATCATCATGGGATGGAAGAAGATCAAGATGCTCCCAGGCTGTTTTCACAATAGCAGATCGGGCAGGGACACGTTTTGGCAGCTTGATAACGTCATACACTGAAGCGCTATCCTCACCCACGCTCACCCCGAGCCCCTTGGTGGCATTGGACTGAGGGTCCATGTCTACAATCAGGACATCTTTTCCCTTGAGCGCAAGCCCTGCCCCCAGATTAATGATGGTCACGGTCTTGCCGACACCGCCTTTCTCATTCACCGCCGCAATGATCCGTACCTTTCTTCCAGACACAACAACTCCCTTTCTCGTTATTCGTTATTGAAGCTTCCCGCAGAGCAAGCTGCGGGGAATGCGCTCGCTTTTGCGGTTCACGATACTATAGCGGGCTATGGTCTTCCACAAGCCTTTCTACCTTCCTGACTTTATTAAGCGCACCACTCACCAAGCTTTCCAGAGAGACAAACTCCCTAACTATCTGGTCCCTGGCCACTCGTTGATTCTCCATCAGGTCAGTGATATCAGACAAACTCCCTGTAAAGGCCCGCACCCGATCTACAAGTGCTTCGTATAGAGTACTGGATACCATATCAACCAATTTAAAGAGATATTGATACTTCAAGTTCTCTTTGTAGTCCAAATGATGCGCAGTTATAGATTCCTGGATCTGCTCCTTGATTCGACGAACGCTGTCTTCCAGGGAGCGGATAGCGCTTTCCAATTCTCCACCCGTTCTCTTTTTAAACAGCTTTCTCACGGTCCTCAATGTGCTGTAAAATCCCAGCCTCAGGATGGCATCGGTCTTGATTCGAACCGAGTACCGCATAGTTGTAACAAGAGGTGGAATGCTCAGATTCGCATCACTTTTGACCATGGCAATATTCGGGCCTTCTACACGTTTGAATGGACGTTGTGGAACTCTGATGCCAAGCTTCTCCGTGGTCCGCTGGTGTTGATCAAGGGCATCCTGAATCATCAAACTGTAAGGCCCCGACACCTGGTCAAAGACATCTTTGATCTTCTCTTCCCCGGCACGGACAAGATCAACCAGCTTCGGGTTGACCGATTCTGCTATATATCGGTTAGTAGCCTCACGCAACGCTTGAAAGATACGGTACAGCGTGGGCAGGAATCCGGAACTCTCAAGGTCTGTTTCATAATCTTTGATCGAGACGTTATAGGAGTCAATAAACTCAATTATTCCCTGGATTGTTTCACTATGCTGAACATCAAAGAAGCGCTCAACGTCGACTGATAGGTCCCGCTTTAACTTTCGGGTTGTCCCGTCAAGCGTATCCTTAATCACCGAAGCCACCTGATCAGACGCCTGTCGTCTCTTGTCAATCTCCGCAAATGCCGCCTGAACCTCGCCAGCATCCTTATTCAACAAGTCTTTGTTGATTTGAACCCAATCCTCCATACTGGAAGCTACAGTAGAGATGCGCTCCAGGTTGCTCTGTACAAGCAGCTCAAAACGATTCAGCGATATCTTCCCCACCAAGGCCTTAACGAACTGGTCTGTTGCTTGATCTGAAAAGGTCACCATGTCCGTCTCTTCCCGCCATTGTTCAAGCCGCAAGAGGTCCTTTCGAACAAGGGGAGCCTCTTTGCGGTCAAAACCATTAAAGAGATTATAAAGTGCAGAGAAGGCAAACACCTCTGGCTCAGGCAAAATCATGTTGAGTTCGTCCCGCACCCTGCCAGCAACCCGCTTCAAATCTGCGAGATCTTCGTGCTCGCTAAAATCGCAGTTCAGAACAAAGAATATGTTCCTCAGTAATCCCATTTTCTTGATGATGTTGAGGAATTTGATGTCTGCCTGGCGCAATCCGGTGCGACTGCTCAACACATAGATAATGAGGTGCGCATTGAGGAGATAGTCCTGTATCATAGTGAGATGTAAAGGGTTGGAAGAATCGCTCCCTTGACAGTCAGCGATCTCAAGGTTTTCTCCAAACCCCTCAGGGGCGATAAGGGTTAACAAAACATCCTTCAAATAGACAGCTAAGGACTCATCTCCCACAAAATCTTTTTGCTTGTAAAAATCTTTCTTCTCAAATGTATGAGTACTCGGTTCAAAGTAGACAAAGCTTTTGACGCGGTCATACCCCTTTAGATATTCGGTAATGAGCACGCTATTGGGATCGCGGGTATCATTGGAGATAAGTTGCTCTGTGTTCAGCGAGGAAAGACTCTGTTGTAGTTGAGTTCTATCTTCTTCACGGGTTATGTCGAAACTTCTCTCATCAGTTCCCAAATGAGCGGCAGAGAACAGAACCAATGCCTGGCTCAACTCGGAATTTATCTCATCCCATGTCTTGAACTCAAGCCTGGCCCTCATAGAATCCCCTGGTCGTATCTTGGTAACGATGGAGGTCACCACTCCTGCACCCCTCTTTAGATAATCGCCCCCAAACAGGGCATTGATCAGGGTACTTTTACCTGACTTGACGGAGCCCACTACAGCCACGCGGATCATTTCCTCGGCCAATTGTCTATGAATTCGGGTTGTGGTTTCCTTCCAAGCATCAAGGGGGTGATGAGACAGGCCATCAATGGACCCTGCTTTGCGAATAAACAGACCAAGGTCCTGATTGATATTCAATAGTGTATTCTTGACGTTGTTATAGGTTTCCACGAAATTTTAGATAATAATGATCAGCGTAAACTAAAAAAATAGGATGATGCAATGGCCACCATCCCTTTGGATCCAAAAAATTGGGGGTTAGAAGCTCAGGCGCCGACCACTGCATATAACAATGGCCACCACCCTGTCAATATTTACTAGAGCCGATTTCAAAACCCTTTAGCGAGTCCATTTTGACCATTTTGGCTAAAAGTTCTTAGTGAAGCGAAGCGTAAAAATTGGAACTGTTTGAGGGCGTTAGCCCGAGTTAGCGCATGGGTTGCGGCTGACGCCTTGAACAGAGGCACTACGTGCTTCAATTTTAGCGAAGCGAACTTAGAACTTTGAGGCCTCTTCCGCCCTGAAGGGCGGGGCCTCCCGGTAAAGAAGATAGCCATTTTTTGATAGCTCCCCTTGACCCCGCCCTAACGGTCGGGGCTACGGGGAGCGGGCCGGTCAAAAATGGTCAAACAAGCGAGAAAAAGGGTTTTGAAACCACTTCTAATCCAACATGGATGCCACGCTCACAACCCTGTCTGCGAGCATGTGGACATAGCCACCCATCTCATTATCATACCATCCGTATACCACCGCCTTTGTCACAGAAATGTCAATCACGCTGCTGCCAAGGCAGTCCTCCACCTCCTTGGAATAACCCTTAAGCTGTTTCAGGTCGAATGATATGGTACCGGTTCGTGTGTCAGTCTCCCCACCCTCGATAATCGCCGCAGCTAAAGGGTGACCTATCATGTCTGAAGAGACGTTCTGCTCCTCTGAATATTGAACATATCCTTTCTTGTTTTTTTCTGCAGCGGCCCTATAAATCTGATTGATCAGGTCGCGGTTGATGGAATCCTGGCCAGGAGCATCCTGAATATCAATAGTCAAGATAATGAGAGAGCCTGTAGAGAGGGGAACCCTAACCGATTCAGCCACAAAACCGATCTTCTTCATCTCAGGTATGACCAGGGCCAACGCCTTGGCCGCCCCTGTAGTCGTCAATATAATGTTGTTAAAGATGCTTCTGTTGCGTCTCAGATCAGTGGCTCCTGCCTTGGGTATCCGATCCAGCACGCACTGGGAACCTGTTACGGCATGCACCGTAGCCATAGAGGCGGTCAAAATCCTCTCCAATCCAAAGTAGTCTAACAGGGGCTTCATCATATAAGCCAAACAGTTGGTCGTACAAGATGCGTTTGATACAATCTGGTGGATAGCTGGATCATAGTCACCGTCATTTATGCCCATGACAGTTGTGACTGCATCCTCGGGCATTGGCGCGCTCTTGTCCTTAATCTTGAAAGGAGCTGTTACAATCACCTTTCGCGCCCCAGCAGCCAGATGACCGCGAATCGACCCTTTTGGTACGTCTGCAGGTTGCGTGGGATCTGTAAACTGACCTGTCGCTTCTACTACCACATCCACCCCGTGTGACTTCCAAGGGACATCCTTCGGATTACGCTTAGCCAGGATCGTAACTGGGATACCATCTATCACCATAGAACCAGACTTTTCGTCCAGATTCTCAATCAAGCGCCCTGCGGTGTACCCATACAGGTAGTTGTGCATAGTTCCGTATGAGGAATCCTTTTCAATAAAGCTTGCCACATCCTCAAGACTTGTGCCCACCGGACGCCCAGCATTTATAACAATCTCCGAGAAGGTTTTCCGTCCCACGTGCTGCCAGATCAACAGTTTTCCGATACGTCCCAAACCATTGATCCCAAGCTTTCCACCTTTCATAATGCCTCCTACCTTCTAAAGATTGTGAAGCCTCTCCCGTCGTGATGTGCGGTGGTTTACTTCGCGGACTTACGCACACGGTGCTATAATACTTTGAAATTCCAATGCATTAAAAGCAATATTCCCATATTAAAATATGGGCGTTCTTCGGATTTTTGTCAAGGAAAAAACTGATATCCCCCTTTATACCTTGATTTTTCAGGCTATTGCGAATATTCCTGTTCTATACAATCCTGAAGGGATCTCAAGGCACAAGGCCAGATGCTGCAATTATCCCCTTACATTATGTTTGCCGGTTTGTCGTTCATTGTATGCGCCGCCATAACTCCCATCGTCAGGTGGGGAGCTATCCGATCCGGGTTGGTAGCAACCCCGAGAAAAGATCGATGGCACACCAAACCGACCGCCTTTCTGGGTGGTATTGCCATCTATTGCGCTGCTGGCCTACCCCTTCTCTGGTTAGCCGATTTTGGTTCCATCATTGAATATGTACAGCCACATTCACCCGGGTTTGCTGTCCCTTCTTACATCACTGTGGTATGGCTTGGGATAATCATACTCTTTATCCTTGGTCTCCTTGATGATCTGCTCCATTTCCGACCGCAAAATAAATTGATAGTCCAGATAATGGTGGCTTCCATGGTTGCATTCCTGGGCTATCGACTTCAATGGAGTTCGTCCCTGACTGCAGACACGGTCATTACCATTGTCTGGATTGTGGGTATTACCATTGCAGTCAACCTATTGGACAATATGGACGGGCTGTGTGCTGGAATCAGCTTGATCGCTGCTGCTTTTTTCTCATTCCTGTATCTTAATGAAGGCTCCTTCCAGCTCCTGACCGTTTCCCTTTTTCTGACAGGTGCCTCAGCCGCCTTTTTGATATACAACTTCCATCCAGCCTCCATATTTATGGGAGACTGTGGAAGTCTCCCCATAGGCTTCACTCTTTCTATGCTTTGCCTCCACCCTGTCACAAGATCTGTCCATCTCCATGTATCCCTTTATGCCCTGCCAGTCCTTGTCCTGATGGTTCCTATCTTTGACACTGCCATGGTGACTACCATCCGTCTTCTAAGCGGCCGAAAGCCCTCCACTGGAGGGCGAGACCATACCTCGCACCGTCTGGTGCTCATGGGTTTCAGTGAAAGAGACGCTGTACTGTTTTTGTATGGAACAGCCGTATTGTCTGGGCTGGCAGCAATTTTTGTTCAGCAACATGATTCCCTGGCAGCACCCACAGTCATTATTCCCCTTCTGCTCTCTGTGATCCTGATGGGTATTTACCTTGCCCAGATCAGGGTCTACCCTGAAAAGGAGTTCTCGGTCCTTCGAGAAGGCCGCTTTACTCCCATAATCCTTGAAATAACCTTCAAGCGTCAGATATTTCATGTAGTCCTTGATCTTGCCCTTGTCTCTTTTGCCTATTATCTATCGTATCGGCTTCGTTTTGGCTTCACCCCTCAATTCAATGTATTCTTCAAAGTCTTTCTAATGTCGCTGCCTGCGATTATCATATGTAAGTTTGTGGCTTTCTTTTGGGTAGGCGTCTATCGGGGGATGTGGCGCTACATGGGACTCAGTGATGTGTTTGTCTATCTTAAGGCCAGCCTCCTGGGGACCCTTCTTTCTCTGGCAGTCGTGACCTATATTTACCGGTTTGCCTCCTTTTCCAAAGGGGTCTTTCTGATCGACTGGTTTTTGACCACTGCGTTTTTGGTCGGATCCCGGGCCTCATTTCCCTCTTTCAGAGAGTTTGTAAAGCACAAAACCTTGAGGGGAGAAAATGTTCTCATCTACGGAGCTGGACATGGAGGCCAGGTGCTACTGAAGGAAATACTGGACAACAAGCGTTTGGACGTAAAACCCGTGGGGTTTATTGATGACGACCTCACAAAGGTAGGAAAACGGCTCTATGGCTACCCTGTGATGGGAACCGGTGCTAATCTTGAAGAGATCCTAGAAAAGGTGTCCGTCAACGGCTTGATTATCTCGTGTCGTAACA
>Ga0114920_10001383_pt1 | contig 11127 bp, 9 predicted proteins | sample ChitaG_FD_88683 | JGI IMG/M metagenome (GOLD analysis project Ga0114920, IMG submission 88683) | Deep subsurface microbial communities from South Pacific Ocean to uncover new lineages of life (NeLLi) - Chile_00310 metaG | ecosystem: Environmental > Aquatic > Marine > Oceanic > Sediment ...
ACTCCAATGTCCTTACTATTCTTGATTTAGGCCGTATCCCTCTTTTTTCATCAGAAAGAGGTATGGAATATCCCCTGGTTATTGCAGGAGGGCCGGCTGTTTTTAATCCCGAGCCCGTGGCTGATTTCTTTGACTTGTTCCTTATTGGAGACGGTGAAGATGCATTCCTGGAAATCATTGAAAGATATATGATCCTGAAAAAAGAGGTCATGAAGAAAAATACTCTGTTAAAAGAGATGGCAAAGATCAAAGGAGTTTATGTGCCTTCCTTGTACAATCCCTATAATCCTCCGGCCTCTTTTCTTCTGGCTGTGAAGCCAGATCAAGGAGCACCTGAAAAGATAAAGAAAAGAGTTTTTTTATCTTTTTTTAAGGCGCCTTTTCCAGAAAATATTGTGGTTCCAAACATTAAAGTTGTTTTTAATAGGGTGGCAGTCGAGGTGGCAAGAGGTTGCCCTCAGAAGTGTAGGTTTTGTCAGGCATCGAACATTTCTTTCCCTCCCAGAATAAAAAGCCCTTCTTTGGTCTTAAAAAATGTCCTTAATAGCCTACGCTCAACAGGTTATGAGGATTCTTCATTAGCCTCTCTTTCAATAAGCGATTATCCTTATCTTGATAGAACAATCAAAATTCTAATGGAAGAATTGGTAAAACAGAAAGTCTCTCTCTCGTTGCCTTCCTTAAGGCCAAAAGGCTTATCTCCGGAAGTGGTTTCAGACATTACCAGGGTAAGAAAGACTGGATTTACCCTGGTTCCAGAAGCAGGGACAGAAAGGTTGCGCCAGGTTATCAATAAAAACCTGGAAGATAAAAAGATATTGGAGGCTTCTCAGAATGCTTTTTCTCAAGGATGGAGGTTGCTCAAGCTGTATTTTATGGTAGGGCTGCCCACAGAGAAAGATGAAGATTTAGAGGGGATTGCGAGCTTGGTGGAAAAGATAGTCGGGATTGGCTATAGAGTTCTTAAATCAGCACCTCGTATCAACCTCAGTGTATCCTCATTTATCCCGAAACCCCATACACCTTTTCAGTGGCTAAAGCTAGAAGATGAGAACATTCTAAGAGAGAAACATAAGTTTCTTAAGTCCCGGCTGAAAAAATATCCCTCTGTAAAATTTAAAAGTAATTCTATCAAGAATTCTATTCTGGAGGCTGTATTTTCCCGTGGAGACAGAAAGTTGAATCAGGTTTTGTACAAATCCTGGAAAGAAGGTGCACGTTTTGATAGCTGGAATGATCTTTTTAACTTTCGCTTTTGGGATAAGGGATTTGGAGAAGAAGGTATAGATTACCATCTTTATTTATCCTTTTTGGAAAGAGAATCGGTCCTGCCTTGGGATCATATCGATACAGGGATTAAAAAATCTTTTCTTCTTAATGAGTTCGATAAAGCTTTCAAAGAAGAGCAAACTTTGTCTTGTTTGGAGAGTCAGTGCGCTCAATGTGAAGGTTGTACATTGCCGTCCTTGCTCGAAAGGAAATTTCAGGAGAAAATTAAAATTCCAAAAATAGTAAGCCCTTCTTTTGGGAAGAAAACCGAGAATGTTTTTCGCTATCGAGTTTTTTATTCAAAACTTAAATCCGCTCGCTTTATATCTCATATTGATTTAATAAATGTTTTACAGAGAACTTTAAGAAGAGCTGGAATTTCACCTGTTTTTTCAGAAGGGTTTCATCCAAAAATGTTAATTACCTATCCTTCTGCTCTTCCCCTGGGAATGGAAGGAAAAGCTGAATGTTTTGAATTTAAATCAAATTTTCTTTATGTAGAGAAAGAGTTTGTCCCTCACGTGAACAAATTTTTTCCTTCGGGAATCAAATTATTAGGTTTGAAGAGGCTCAAAACCTTTAAACCATCCTTGAATGAGGAGATCAGAACATTGGTCTATTCAATTGATTTAAAAGATCGAAAAATCAAGGAAGCGGTGGAGGTAGCTGCTAAAGGAATAAATGTTACTTCTCTTGGTTATTATGAGAGGATCGAGAAATTGATCGAAAAGTTATTAGCAAAGGGCCGTAATGAATTCATCGAAAAGGTATTTATTAATAGAAAAAGAGAGAGATTATTTATTTATATAAAACATGCTCCACAAAAAAATATCCGTTCTCAGGAAATTTTTGAGAATATTTTAGGAATAAAAGAACTTGTTTTTCTTATGGCACGAGAAGAGATTATATTTAATAAAGAAGTATAATAAATTGACATGCTAAAAGGTTTCCAGTATAAAATTCGAAGACAATAATGAATATTTATATTGTAAGCATTTAGAAAACAAAGGAGGAGAGAGTGATAAGCTTTAGTTTAACTGAAGAGCAGAATGCACTTCAAGATATGGCAAGAGAATTTGCCGAAAAAGAAATGAAACCCAATGCAGCGAAGTATGACAAAGGTGAGGAGTTTTCTGAAGATGTTATGAAAAAAGCCTTTGAAGTCGGATTTCTTACTTGCACGATTCCTAAAGAATATGGAGGAGGAGGATTAAACGACATTGACACGGTTATAATAAGTGAAGAATTGGCTGCCGGTTGTGCTGGGATGTATACAACGATGATGGTTAATGCATTAGCATACACACCAGTAATTATTTTTGGATCTGATGAACAGAAGAAGAAATTTCTAACTCCTCATACTGAAAAAATGTCTTTTGCATCTTTTTGCCTCACAGAAAGAGAAGCAGGCTCTGATGCAAGTTCCATAGCAACGCGTGCAGAAAAAGTAGGAAATGAATACATCATCAACGGCTCTAAATGTTTTATCTCCAATGGCTTAATAGCCAGTCAATATATTGTCTTTGCCAATTCAAATCCGGAAAAAGGAACTCGGGGGCTAAGTGCTTTTATTGTTCCCCGGGAGACACCTGGTTTAATCGTGGGAAAAGAGGAAGACAAAATGGGGCATAGGGCTTCAAACACTGTTGAACTTACTTTTGAAAATGCAAAAATTCCAGAGGAAAACCTCCTAGGAAAAGAGGGGATTGGTTTTATTATAGCTATGAGAACTCTGGATAAGACGAGAGCTCCTGTTGGAGCGGCTGGAGTAGGAGTAGCGAGAGCTGCTATGGAGTATGCGGTTGAATACGCAAAAACGAGAGTTCAATTTGGAAAACCCATTGCTCTTTTTCAAAATACAGCTTTCAAAATTGCCCAAATGGCTATTGAAATAAACGCCGCTCGCCATCTCGTTTGGCATGCAGCCTGGCTTTTGGACGAAGGAAAACCGTGTGGAAAAGAATCAGCTATGGCAAAAACATTCGGCTCAGATGTTGCTATGAGAGTTACTACAGAATGCGTTCAGATTTTAGGCGGATATGGATATATGAAAGATTATCCTATGGAAAAATTAATGAGAGATGCAAAGCTTCTTCAGATTTATGAAGGGACAAACGAAATACAGCGGCTGGTTATCTCACGCGAGGTTATAGGCCCGATAAAATAAAGGGATTAAGATACGGATTAGCGGATTATTATAACTATTGTATGTCTTCTTCTTCGAAATATTCAGGGATTATTCCTAAAACTTCCACCCCAGCACCCCTGGCTATATCAATAATATCAATAACTCTTTTTAAAGGGATTCCTGCCTCGGCTCTGATGAATATGGTTTTATCCTGGCGAGGAGCGTAGATGCCTTCGAGTGTACTCTGAAGAAGTTCAATCTCATAGTATTGTAAGTTGATGTCCACTTTTCCATTTTTATGTAATGTCATGACAATAACGCCAGCAGGAGTTGCAGAGCTATCTGTTGTTGTCTCAGGGAGTTTCACATCCATTCCTCTTTGCACTGACGGAGTGATAACCATAAAAATAATGAGCAGAACCAAAAGAACATCACACAGAGGAACGACATTAGGTTCAGCTTTTGCAACCATAATTTCCTCCTTGTTTTCTATATTGCCTAAAGAATTATTTTACGATAGATTTTTCTGCTTTGTCAACGTGATTATTGATTTTTTCTTTCTAGACATATATATTTGAATTAATAAAGGAGGAGGCATGAAAGATTTAAAAGTAGAAGTGGTGGGAATTAAAAAGCGGTGTGGTGCAAGACATAAAGAAGGCGATGTATTTTTTATTCGAGGGGAGGGGACGATTGAAATACCTGAAAGGAAAAAAGTATGCATATATGCCCTCAATAGCCTTTTTCCCTTTTTAACAGCCAAACAGAGAGAAGATGAACTTCCCCATAATGACTGGATTTCTGGGACAGAAACCTTATGCTGCCCTGACCCAGATGGAGTTGTATTTAAGGTAACACCCCTTTCTTAAGCTTGTTGTAGCTTTAAGTTATTAGCAGTACAAAAGGAAACCTTCTTCCATCAGCCAGATAGGGTTTGAAAAAAAATTCTTTACCAGTTTATTGATCAGGAGTAGTGCTTTCTATTTGGCGCGAGAACAAGATAGCTCTTGCATCATAAACAATAATACCTGCCAGAAAGATCAGGATAAGGCTTACACATCCCAATAGATATTTTTGGTCCTGGAAAAAGTGATATCCCTGGTAAATCAGAGCGCCAAATGTAGTGAGCAACATGAATATAGCCGGATAGACTGTATATTTTTTAGGTCTTTTTACTCCAACTAGATAGGAAGAGACTACGATTAAAGCCAGGGCTGCAACAAGCTGATTTGAAGCTCCAAAAACAGGCCAGATTTGCTTGTAACCCTCAGTTCCTCCAAGTATAGCTGCAAACACAAGAATAAAGAAAGAGGCTATCCATCTGTTACGGAGAAGTGGAATCCTTTTTCCAAAAAGTTCTGTTGTGATAAAGCGGCCCAGTCTTGTTCCGGTATCAAGAGTAGTAAGGACAAAAGCATTAAGCATAACCATTCCGAAAAAAGTGCCGATCATAAGTGATAGAGCAGGAAGAGACGAGACAAGCTTCCCATATCCAGTTGCAAAAGCTCTTATCGGATCTCCTAGAGAAGTCATAAAGTATTGAAATCCGAATTGACTTTTTACGCCGGAGGGATCCCAGATCAGCGCGCTTGCAGCAATGAATATTACCAGTCCGGCAAGGGCGGCTTCTGTGACCATGCTGCCGTATCCAATCAGCTTTCCACTGATTTCATCGGGCAGCTGCTTGGCAGTTGTTCCTCCTGCAACAAGAGAGTGAAACCCAGAGATAGCTCCACAGGCAATAATAACAAAGAGCATGGGCCAGAGAGTGCCTCCTTTGCTGGTAAAGGAAATAAAAGCAGGAGCATTTAATGAGGGATGGGCAACGATTAAGCCGAGATAGCCTAACCCGAGTCCAAAAAAAAGAATCCATGTGCTGATATAATCTCGAGGCTGAAGAAGAAACCAGACAGGCATGGAGGAAGCGAAGAGGCTATAGATGATCAGGATAAAAAACCAGAAATTCTGGCTGGACATTCCAAGTATCTGAGCAGGAAGGGCTATTGGGAGCAATTTCCCGAGATAGATCAGAAAAAATAGGGACAGGAGTGAAAGAAGAGTTCCTGCGACAATATTAATACCCTTTTTATAAATTAGCCAGCCAAAGACCATGGCAATAAAGATCAATCCAAAGGTGGGAATGACGATTTCTGGCTGAGAGACAAGGGTTTGAGCAGCCACAACAGCAAAAACTGCAATGACAAGAGCGAGAGTCATCCAGATAAAAACAGAAAATATTATTTTTGTGCGTAATCCTAGAGTGTTTTTAGATATGTCTGCCAGAGAAGTCCCTTTGTTCTGGACAGATGTCATAAGAGAGGTGTAATCATGGACTGCCCCTAGGAAAATACTGCCAATGGCTACCCATAGAAGAGCCCCTAACCAGCCGAAGTACAAGACTCCAAGCAGAGGACCCAGAATGGGTCCTGCCCCAGCAATCGAAGAGAAATGATGGCCAAAAAGAAGGGATTTTTTTGCAGGAGAATAGTCAATTCCATCTTTGAATTCGTGGGCAGGAGTGATACGGCTTCTGTCTGTCTGAATAACCTTTCTCTCGATAAAACTACCGTATATCTTATATCCAAGGATAAGCCAAACAATGAGTAAAAAAGCAATAACAAGGGTGTTCATCTTTTCTCCAGTGAAATATTAATAAAAAAAATATATTTTATATTTTAGAAATTTGCAAGTAAGTTTAAAGTTTTAAATTGGATTTTGTTTTAATATCAAGAAACAGGATCACTTCTTAGAACTTTTCAGAACAAGGTAGCCCGCTAAGAGAATGAAGGCTGCTAAAGCTACAAATTCCCCCATGTCTCCTGGCCAGACAAGACCTATTCCTCTTGGTAATTTCTTGGAGATATAAGCGTATGTGGCAACCAACACCATGGCTATTCCCTCTCCTGCAATAAGTCCTGAGCCAAGAAGAATTCCTTTTTCCGATTTCTTTTTTTTCAACTCTTCGTTTTTCCCGGCTTTTCTCTCGATAAATTGTTTGATCATTCCTCCGCAGAAGATTGGAGTCATTGTGGAAAGAGGAAGGTAAATTCCAACAGCAAATGGAAGAGAAGGAATTCTGAGAAGTTCTGCCATTAGGGCAAAGGCTCCTCCGATGAGAACCAAGCCCCAGGGTAAATCACCTCCGAGTACTCCCTCTATGACTGTTTTCATCAGTGTGGCTTGAGGGGCAGGTAAATCTGTTGAGCCGAAAGTAAATGTTTTCCCCAAGAGCCAGACTGTCCATGCTATAGCAAATGCTGAGACTAAAACTCCTATCAACTCAGAAGTTTGTTGTTTTTTTGGGGTGGCTCCGATAATATAGCCAGCCTTGAGGTCTTGCGAAATATCACCGGCGATAGAAGCCCCGATGCAGACGACAGTCCCAACAGTAAGGGCTGCAGCCATGCCAAATATATCTGTCCATCCAAGGGATAAGAACAAAAGACTTGTTCCGAGAATTGTTACAATGGTCATGCCTGATGTGGGATTAGAAGTTACCCCAACCATGCCAACAATTCTGGAGGATACGGTCACAAAAAAGAATGCAAAAACAGTGATACAAAGAGCAGCAATAATACGAATAAAAAGCGATGTTTCGATTCCAATAACTTGAGGTAATAGTATTATTAAGCCTGTTACCAGGAGGATTCCGAGGCCAAGGACATAAAAAGGTAGGTCAGTTTCAGTTCTTTTTTTCTGTACTTGACTGTTATCTTTACGGAGACTAAAGTCTTTTATTCCCATTTTTAGAGCATTAATCATTGTTGGGAAGGATTTGATAACAGTGGCAATTCCTCCTACAGTTACAGCACCCGCTCCAACAACTCTTATGTATTTATCCCAGATCTGTGATGCTGTCATTTGGGCTATGGGAATTTCTGTTTCAGGAAATAGAGGAAGATTTAGATGCTCTCCAAAGTAGGCTATTAAAGGGATAATTCCTATCCAGGAGAGAAGCCCTCCTGCGACCATGATTCCTGCAATTCGAGGGCCCAGGATAAATCCCACACCCAGAAGAGCAGGTGTGGGTTCCATGCCCAGCATGGCTTTTTTAAGGACAGGAATCTTAAGATAAATTTTATCAGGCCAGAGATGCAGGATTTTAATACAGCCTTTGAATGCAGCTCCTAATCCCAATCCTATAAATACATTTTTAGCAGAAAGACCTCCTTTATCAGTAGTCACAAGAATTTGTGCAGCTGCTGTTCCTTCAGGATAGGGGAGTATACCGTGTTCTTTGACAATCAGGGCTCTCCTTAAAGGCACCATGAAGAGTACTCCCAGTATTCCTCCCAAGAGAGCCAGAGAGCCTATTTTGAATATACTTGGGTTAAATCCCCAGAGAAAAAGAGCAGGAATTGTGAATATGATTCCGGAAGCCAAAGAGGAACTGGCCGAACCTGTAGTCTGGGCAATATTGCAGTCTAAAATTGTGCTTTTTCCAATGATAGGAGTTAAAGCCTTGAATACTGCTACAGAAATAACAGCCAGAGGTATGGCTGTAGAGATGGTGAGACCAACCCTGAGGCCTATATAAGCATTGGCTGCGCCAAAAATAATACCAAAAATAGCGCCGATAAAAACAGCTTTGAGGCTAAAATCTTTATAGGGAATAATGTCAGGTACGTAAGGTTTGTGTTCTTCCATATTTTAACTTCTTTTTGCAGCTTAAAACTGGAAGCAGTCTATCATATTAAAAATATTTTTTCTAATAAAATTGGACAAAAGAAGTTAAGGATTCTAACACCTTGGAGACAGTTACACCTGCTGAGGCAATAAGAAGAACCAGAACAAGCGATATTTTATCATCAGTTCCTCCTGAAGAGAATGGAGTGATTATTGAGGAATTTTTTCCCTTCTTATCCATCCATGGAGGCGTAATCTCTTCCACAAGAGTTAATATCTCCTGGATGAGACTTCTGGTGAGGATAGAATTCGTTAAATTAAAAAGGGGGGTCTTTTTATCGGTTAGCGCAGAGTTTCAAATGCTTTTTTATTGTTGCTTGTGTTAAACACTAATAAAGCTTTGCCTTCTCCAGAGGACGATCCATAACAGTAGTCAATATCAATGGCTGCATTCCCGAGAAGAGCGCCGATTTCTGCTCCGGCGCCTATACGGTCACTGATTTGGACTGTAACAACATTGTTAGTTTTTACTTTATATCTTAAGACTTTAAGGGCCTTCTCAGCTTTTTTATTATCAGATGTTATAAGCAGGAAAGTTCCTTGATTTTTTTCAGAATGAGCACGGAGGGCTCTGAGATTTACCCCGGCATTGGCTAGAGTTCCAAGGACTCTACCCAGAATACCTGGCTCGTTAGGTGTGATAACATGAAGTTCAGTTTCTAATTTTACGCCTTGCAATTTTTCTCCTCCTTTATCGAAAATGAATTATACCAGAATCAGCGTTTTAAACACAAAGAAAATATGAAGAAAGATGTTGTTTTTTATCCTTGGATGTTTATAATCTGAGGGCATTGGCTCTATAAAAATAAGAAAACATGATGAATAAGAAAGAAGTAAAAGTTGCATTCTTAGATAATTCAATAGATACCTCAATTTATAATCCCGAGGAACACTGGAAGCCATATTTACAAGATGAATTAGAAGATGGATGGGATTCTTTTAAAGCAACAAAAAGCCACTTTCCTGACTTAAAAAATGGTTATACACATTTGCTTCTAACCGGCTCGGAATCTTCTATCCTTGAGAGAGAAAACTGGGTTTATGAAGAGGTTGAACTTATCCAGGAAGCTGTTGAAAGAGGGCTCTCTATCCTCGGCAGCTGCTACGGACATCAGCTTCTTGCTTTTGCTCTGTTGGGGCCTTCTGCTGTTCGGAGAAGTATTCAGCCTGAAGTGGGCTGGATTCCTATCCAGATAAAGGAGCGGAGTGAGCTTTTAGGAGAAAAAAGACAGGCTTTTTCCTTTTCCGTTCATTTTGATGAAGTTGTGAATATGAGTGAAGCCTTCCTTGTTTTAGCTTCTTCCAGTCACTGCGCGGTTCAAGCCTTCCAGCTGAAGGGGAGACCGATATGGGGAATTCAGGTTCATCCTGAGATAGATATTTCGAATGCGCAAAAACTTTTAAAAAACCTAATTGGACTGGAGCTTAATACTACACCTAGCTTTGAAAATGCCTTAAAATCAGACCCAAAGGATTCGGGTCTCATTCATAGTATTATGAAGAATTTTTTAAAACCGAGGGAATGATTTTTCTATGAAAAAAATTGCTGTTATCGGTGCTGATGGTCAACTCGGGTCTGATTTAGTAAAAGCCCTTAAAGGAAATAAGATTTTTCCTCTATATTATCCTGATTTTGATATTACAAAGCCTGAAAAGACAAAGGAGATTCTCGCGCAGCTCGACCTGGAAATTGTTATTAACACCGCTGCCTACCATAGGGTTGATGAGTGTGAAGAGAATTCCCAACAATCTTTCGAAATCAATTCAACAGCTGTCAGGGATCTTGCCCTTATATGCAGAGATAAAGATCTTGTCTTAGTTCATTTCAGTACAGACTATGTCTTTGATGGAGCCAAGAAGACACCTTATGTGGAAGAAGACAAACCAAATCCTCTGAACGTATATGGAGCTTCCAAGTTAGACGGGGAATATTTTGTCCGCAGTCTTATGAAGAAATATTTCCTTATCAGAACTTGCGGTCTTTATGGAGAGGCAGGCTGCTGGGGTAAAGGTTCCAATTTTGTTGATGCAGTTATTTCCCTTGAGGAGAAAGGTAAACCTTTGAGAGTTGTCGATGACCAGTGTGTTACACCCACATCGGCGGCAGAGCTTGCACAAAGAATTGCTGAGCTTATCCAGACAGACCATTATGGTCTTTATCATTTAACAAATGAGGGTCAATGTACCTGGTTTGAATTTGCTAAGACTATTTTTTATTTAATCGGGAAAAAACCTCGTCTTATTCCTGTTGATTCCAAAACCTATGGAGCTCGGGCTCTCCGCCCTTCTTATTCTGTCTTAGAGAACAAGAGAGCAAAAGAGATTGGATTAACAGAGTTTTCCTCATGGAAGGAAGCCCTTAAGAGCTATTTAATAAAGAAGGATTATCTCCCGGGTTAAAAAACCAACAACTTAGAGTAATTTTAAATTCAACAGGATTCCTCTATTTTTCATCATTCTTAACCTAAATATGGCACATATGTGGCACATAGCTGGCACAAAAATGACACACAAGGAGGAGGTCTATATTTAATTTGACACTCTCCTCATTAATTATTATGCTATTGCCAAGTAAGTTGAGGGAACAATGGGAATAAAATGCCCTAAATGATCTAAAATAAAAAAAGAGGGTGAGTCATGGTTCGAAAATGTCTTTTTTTTGTATTGTTATTTATAACTATGGCTCATTTTTTATTAGGTAAAGAAATTGACCACTACAAAGAAATACAATCACAAAAACATAAAAAGGTAAGTTCATCTACTAAAGAAAAAGATTTTTACGTTACTCCTCGTATTGGATTTTCAACTCTTACAGGTCTTATAGGAATTGAGCTACAGTATAAACATTTTGCTTTTAATATTGGCGATTTTATGGGGACAGAGGTAAAACACTGTTTAACTTACGGTATCAAGTATTATTTCAAATCACATCATAGTACATGGTACTTTGGACTAGGTGGTGGGACAGCATTAGATGAATTTATAGGTGAAAATAATTGGAGGCAACATATAGGTTTTATATTAGGTTATCGGTGGAGATGGGG
>Ga0114920_10001384_pt1 | contig 11120 bp, 10 predicted proteins | sample ChitaG_FD_88683 | JGI IMG/M metagenome (GOLD analysis project Ga0114920, IMG submission 88683) | Deep subsurface microbial communities from South Pacific Ocean to uncover new lineages of life (NeLLi) - Chile_00310 metaG | ecosystem: Environmental > Aquatic > Marine > Oceanic > Sediment ...
GAACCCGGGCTTGGCGGGCGAGCTTCAGCACTCGCACTTGACGGAGACAACGCCGCAGCTCTTATCTCACTCTCAATCTTCAAAGCCACGTCAGGATGTTCCACCAGATAATCTTTAGCATTTTCTCGCCCTTGCCCCAGTTTCACGTCACCAAAAGTAAAGAAAGTGCCAGCTCTACCTATTGTCCCCAAACCAGTCCCCAGGTCAATCAGGTCACCCTCCTTGCTTATGCCACGGCTGAACATTATGTCAAATTCAGCCGAGCGAAACGGGGGCGCCATTTTATTCTTAACTACCCTAGCTCTGACCCGGTTACCCACCACCTCAGAGCCTCGCTTAATGGTATCAGCCCGCCTCAAATCTATCCTCACCGAACTGTAGAACTTCAGGGCCCTTCCCCCAGGAGTAACCTCAGGGCTACCAAATATGATGCCCACCTTTTCTCTCAGCTGGTTGATGAAAATCACTGCTGTATGTGACTTGCCGATAGCCGCCGCCAGTTTCCTCAATGCTTGAGACATCAATCGGGCTTGCAGGCCAACGTGCGTATCACCCATCTCACCCTCGATCTCAGCGCGGGGCACCAAGGCAGCCACGCTATCAATAACTATTACATCCACAGCCCCACTTCTCACCAAACGCTCAGTGATCTCCAAAGCCTCCTCCCCACTGTCAGGTTGGGATACACGCAAATCATCAATTCTCACACCGCAATTGACTGCATAGACGGGATCAAGAGCATGTTCGGCATCAACATAGACAGCAAAACCACCGAGCTTCTGTGCCTCAGCGATTATGTGCTGGCCTAGGGTAGTTTTTCCTGAAGCTTCAGCACCAAAGATCTCAGTAACCCGTCCTCGCGGGATACCACCTATGCCCAGAGCTAGGTCTAAGCTCAGTGAGCCCGTGGGAATGGCATCGGCACTCCACTTCGCCGAGAGGTCGCCCAACTTAATAATCGCGCCTTCCCCATATTGTTTCTCAATATGACTTATTGCCAGTTCGAGAGCTTTCTCCCTCTCTGTGGTCATGTTCCCCCTCCTTTGACAGCTAAAGGCATCATAACACAGCAAGTATGTCTGCACAACCCGCGCCTAAAGGCCATCAATCTCCAGCAAAGGAATTAGTGGAGGGCAACGCTTATGGCCGGCACTCCGCATCATAGAATCAATCTTTACTCTTGCTTCCTCCCCGGCTTCGCTCGTGATTAGGTAATGGTCAAGCTCGCTATAAGTCAATCCCATCTCCCCTTCGTCTGTCTGCCCTTTCCATAACCCCGCTGAAGGTGGCTTATCAATGATTTCTCGGGGAACCCCCAAATACGTGGCTAAATCGCGCACTTGACTCTTAACCAGGTTGCCCAGAGGCAACAGGTCTACACCCCCATCCCCATACTTGGTGAAGTAACCAACAGATAGCTCACTCCTATTGCCCGCGCCGACCACCAGATAGTTGAGACGGTTGGCGAAGTAATAGAGGGTGACCATTCGCAGCCTGGGTTTGATATTAGCTCCCGCCAGCTTTTCTGTTGCCGAGCCATAGTCATCACGTCCTACAACCCCCACCAGAGCGTCAAATACTCCATCAAGAACAACGACTTCAACAGGTATATGAAACTTGTCGGCTACGAGTTCAGCGTGCTCCCTGTCAGCCCTGTCACTGTAACAAGGCATGATGACCCCAAGGGTAGCCTCGGGAAAAGCACGTTGACACAAAGCTGCGGCCACAGAAGAGTCGATTCCACCGCTCATTCCCACCACTGCCCCTCTCCTCCCAGCTCCTAAGACCGTCTCAGTAATCCAAGAAGTGAGCTTTTCAGCTATTTCCTCGACTGACAACTCGGCTCCACCCACTCAACGTGATGTAATCCCCGTGCAAGGTATTATACTAGTCCCCAATACAACACTCAAAGAGCTGCCCCCAAAGGAGAGTAAGACAATTTGACTTAGCGGAGGGCATCGGCTAAAGTTACACAAGCGGAACAGTAGAATGCCTATATACGAATACTTCTGCCCAGAGTGCAGTTACAAGTTTGAGCTACTGCGGCCCATGAGTAGAGCCCACGCCGTCGCGTCTTGCCCGCAGTGCGACCACGCAGTCAGGCGAATCTTCTCCCGGTTCGCTTGCTTCTCCAAAGGTGGTAACGGAGAGTCTACCACAATAGCCGGCACAGCCGGCTCGTGCGCTAGCTGCGCCGCCACAAGCTGCGATAGCTGCAGCATCTAGTCTCGCGAGCAATCCTCCAAGCCAACTCATCAGTTACCTCGGGCGTAACCTTACCTGTGACCAGTCCGCGCCAACCCAACGCCTCCACCCTTCCACCTCAATACGCCGAAGGCAGCGACAGCAACAAGCACAGCTTCCCCTAGTACCACCCCGAAAACAAAGAGAGCTGCATCATAGAAGAACTCCGCGGGGAACAACCTGATCAGATAATCCGTGGCCGGGTTGAGTATCCAGAACTCGTTAGAAAAGCTGACCAAATGGAAAAGAAGAAAAAGCTGCTCAAAGCCAAATGCAGCCCAAAGAGCTAAGACAACCACCAGACCGAACGTGGTTAAACTTCCCCAGAATAGACCTCTGACAGGAGTCCGCCACCCGTCCTTCAACCACAGCAACAGCACAAGGGCGCATATAACCATAACCACCAAAGCCCCTGCCAAAACTCGGTAGTCCAGTTGAATCAAGTCCCTCACATCCGCGAGATGTACCAGCTCCCGTTCATTGAACAGGTTAAACTCCTCCCCTCCCTTAACAGCCCTGATTTGAGCTGAGTCCTCCCCCAAATTGAAGTAGTCGATCAAATGCTGCGCTATCCTCTTCAGCTCCAGCTCGTTTATGCCGGTTGCCTGGCTTATTTGATATTTATCGAAGCCATATTCATAAAGCCTAATCTCATTGACTGCCCAGCCGAGACTAGTAGCCACCATCAACAGAGGCAGGCAACACACGAACAGCCAGAAAACAACAGCTCGAGTGACGTTCATTTTATTCCTGTCGAGTCAAAGCAAATAATAATCGGCGAGTCATCTGGCTGTCAACTTTCTCCAAATCCTTTCCAAGCTCCAATCATGTTCTGCAGATGCTTTATGCTATAATCTAGGACAAGCCCCACCAGAGAAAACCCGATGTTTACCCACCTTCATGTTCACACCGAGTATAGCTTGCTTGACGGCGCATGCCGCATCGCCAACCTTGTTTCGAAAGCCAAAGACCTGGGCATGAACAGCCTGGCAATCACCGACCACGGGAGCATGTACGGTGTCATCGATTTCTATACCACAGCTAAGAACGCGGGCATGAAGCCGCTTGTTGGCTGCGAAATCTACGTGGCCGGAACGGACCGCCACAGTCGGAGCGCCAGTGACAAGAATCCCTATCATCTGACCTTACTCGCCAAGAACCAGCGAGGCTATCTTAACCTGATTCAGCTAGTCACCAAAGCGCACCTCGAAGGCTTCTACTACAAACCGAGGGTAGATAAGGAACTCCTGGCTGATTGCCATGACGGCCTGGTCGCGCTATCCGGCTGCGCACACGGAGAGCTGCCGCGCCTCATCTTGGAAGGCCGCCTTGAGGACGCTACTACGGCAGCTCTATGGCATAAGGAGGTATTCAGCGACTACTACCTGGAAATCCAGAGGCACCCCATCCCCGAGCTGGACCAGGTCAATCAGGGCTTGCTCTCTCTGTCTTCCAAGCTGAACATTCCCGTGGTAGCTACCAGTGACGTCCACTATATCAACAAAGAAGACGCTTCTATCCACGAGTTGCTCCTCTGTATTCAGACCAACACCTCAATTTACGACGAAAAAAGGCTAAAGATGGCCGGTGATTTCTTCTACCTCAAAAGCCCCGAAGAAATGATGAATCTATTTGGTGATCTGCCGCAAGCCCTGGATAACACCCGACAGATTGCCGATATGTGTCAACTGGAACTGGAGTTCAGCCAACTCCATCTGCCCAGGGTGAATCTGCCGCAAGGCAAAACAGCCGACGATTATCTGGCTGAGCTTTGCTGGCAAGGACTGAAGCAACGCTATGGCTCACCCACCTCCCAGATTGAAGAGCGGCTGGCTTATGAACTCGAAGTTGTTCGTAAGACACAATTTGCTGACTACTTCCTTGTTGTCTGGGACCTTATTTCCTACGCTAGAGAACAGAACATCCTCTTCGGTATTCGCGGCAGTGCGGCTGCCAGCCTTGCGCTCTACTGCCTTGGCATCACCAACATCGACCCATTGGCCAACAAGTTGGTTTTCGAACGCTTCCTCAACGTGGAACGTCGCGAGCCACCGGACATCGACCTCGACTTCCAGGATGACCGCCGCGACGAGATGATAGCTTATGTCACCCGCAAGTACGGCTCTGACCACGTAGCCCAAATTATCACCTTCGGCACTCTGGGTGCCAGAGCTGCCCTTAGAGATGTGGGCAGAGCCCTGGGCATGCCATACGGCGAGGTTGACAGAGTAGCCCGGCTGGTTCCGCCCAGACCCAACATAACCCTCGACCAAGCCTTGGCCGAGAATAAGGAACTTCACAACCTCTACCATGAGGATGATACAGTACGACATTTGATTGGCACTGCCAAGAGGCTGGAGGGAACAGCTCGCCACGCCAGCACACACGCCGCTGGAGTGGTAATATCCAGAGAGCCTTTGACTCAGCATGTACCGCTGCAACGCGCCAGCAAAGACAACCAACAAGCTGCGGCCATGACTCAGTTCTCGATGGAAAGCGTTGCTCGCCTTGGATTACTCAAGCTGGATCTCCTCGGACTGGCTAACCTCACCCTGCTGGCCAAAGCGAAGGAAATCATCGCTAGAGAGCGTGACATCTCAATAGACCTACCACATATTCCAATGGATGACTCCGCAACCTTTGAACTGCTCGCTTCCGGAGAAACCGGTGGTATTTTTCAACTGGAAGGGGCTGGCATGCGACGCTCCATAGCGGAGCTTAAGCCGACCACCTTCAATGACATAGCAGCCATGGTAGCTCTTTATCGCCCTGGACCCATGGAGCACATACCTAGATTCATAAGAGCAAAGCACGGACTTGAGCCCATACGCTATCCTCATCCCATCGTCGAGGAGATTCTAGAGGAGACCTACGGTGTCATCGTCTATCAAGACCAGGTACTCCTCATCGTTCAGGCTTTAGCCGGCTATAGCCTGGGACAAGCCGACATTTTCCGCAAAGCCATGGGGAAGAAAATACCCGAGGTCATGAAGAAAGAGCGGCAGAATTTCATGAACGGCGCCAAGCGGACGGGGGTATCTGCCGAAATAGCCGCCGAGATCTTCGCCCTGATCGAACCCTTCGCTGGCTATGCTTTCAACAAAGCTCACAGCGTGAGCTACGCCCTCATCGCCTATCAGACTGCCTACCTGAAAGCTAACTACCCTGTCGAGTATATGACCGCCTTCTTGAACACCTATGCTGACCACTCAGAAAGAGTGATCTCAGCCATTGCCGAATGCCGTCGTCTGGGTATCTCGGTGCCGCCGCCTGACATTAACAAGAGCGAGACCAGCTTTGCAATCGAGAAGCAAGATGGCGAGGCAGCCATCCGCTTCAGCCTGACAGCCATTAAGAATGTTGGCCACGCAGCTATCAAGCCTGTCATATCGGCCCGCCAACAGGGAGGTGTTTTTAAGTCTATCGAAGACTTCTGTCGACGTGCTGATTTACGCAGTGTTAACCGGAAGGTTGTGGAAAGCTTAATCAAAGCCGGAGCTTTCGACTGTCTGGCCCCTCGTGAGACACTCGTCCAGGCTATAGACCGAATCATAGCCCTGTCTCAACAGGAGCAGCAACTAAGAGAATCGGGACAAGCCAGCATGTTTGACCTCTGGGGAGAAACCGTCCCTCTGCCACTCCCCGACTTGAGCCTGGAGAACGTCAACTCGTCCCTCAAAGACAGACTCGAGTGGGAAAGAGAGTTGCTGGGGGTCTATTTCTCCGAGCACCCCTTTGCTTCAATAGCTCCCAAACTAGCAAGCGCCACTACTGCCCTCTGTGACCAAATCAGCGCCGAAATGGTTGGTGAAAGAGTAGCAGTCGCTGGAATGATAGCCACTATGCGACAGCTCCATACACGAGATAGTCGACCCTTTGCTATTGCAACCCTGGAAGACCTCGGCGGCAGCATCGAGATTACCGCTTGGCCTGACCTGTATAGCCAGACTAGAGGCTTGTGGCAAGAAGGCGCAATCCTCTTGGTTGAAGGCACAGTCAAACTAAGAGATGAGCGTGTGAGCATCAATTGCTACCGGGTACGTCAATACGAGCCGGGCACCGACGAAACCCAGGGAACTGAATCAATCACCCAGCTTGCATCACCACGCAAGCTCATCATCACCATTAACGAGAGCGATGAGGACGAGGAGGACATAACCCGGCTCTATCGAGTCAGAGAAGTCCTGGGCAGATACTCGGGTGAGGATGTTGTGCAGCTCACCATAGTTGCCACCGAAAAGACAGTCAACTTGGAACTGCCGAACACAACCAACTATTGCCCAGAATTGAGGCAGGAGTTGAATAGCATACTAGGAGACAACAACCTGAGAGTGGAAGAAACCGCAGAGGCCTAAGAGTGGACCTTCTATAACGGCGTGCCCGGAGTTGCACGGTCCCGGTGAATCACACGGCGGTGGTGAGCCGAGGCAGCCCCCGAGAGCACCTCATGTGACGGGCACAGTGATTACCATGTGAACGGTCTCTCACTCCACCAGGGATAGAAGTCTGGCATATCGGTGCTGGGTTTCATTGGGAATTTTGGCGGCCTTTTCTCCAGAAATGATGCAATGCCTTCTTGCGCGTCTGCCTGCTGAAAAGCCCATTCGATAGCTCTTGCCTCGATCTTGTGGGCTTCCATAGGATGGTCAGCACCCACCATCTTCCAGAGGAGCTGACGGCAAAGAGCAACGGCTATCGCCGAAGTATTCTGAGCAATATCCAAGGCGATTTCACGCGCACGAGGAATCAGTGCTTCGGGCGCTAGAACCTCCGTGACCAATCCGTGAGCCAGTGCTTCCTGAGCTCCAAACACTCTTCCGGTCAGTATCCATTCGGCGGCCTTGCCCATACCCACAATACGGGGCAGAAACCAGTTGCTGGCTCCTTCAGTAACAATCCCACGTCTGGTGAAAACAAATCCCATCCTGGCATTTTCAGACGCCAGTCGGATATCCATGGCCAGTGTCATGGTGACACCCACACCCGCTGCCGGTCCGTTTATGGCGGCGATGATAGGCTTCTTCAGGTCATAGATTGGCAAGGTGAGACGGCCAGCGAGGTCTCTATGCTCCTCAACGTCATCGACCGGTTCTCCGCGACGCCGTCCTGAGCCTGCACCATCGGGGCTCAAATCCGCCCCGGCGCAGAAGGCCCGACCGGCACCTGTTACAATTACAACTCGCACGTCGTCATCCGCGTCGGCCCGAGCAAAAGCGTCGAGCAGCTCATCACACATGACGCGCGTGTAAGCGTTCAGCCGCTCGGGTCTATTGAGCGTTATAGTCAAGATTCTATCGGATATTTCGTATTCTATCTGCGTATATTCCACGGACTCTCCTTTCATACTTGTTCGTATCACCCCAACAAGGCCAATCACCCCAGGAAAGAACCCGCTCCTGAAGGCGCTCGATGCATAGCATACTTTCTTCGCCTGTCGCTTGTCAAAATGCAGCGGCCTACATCAACTCATGGGGGGGCTTGCCGTATCGTTATCACTCAGGACTGACTCCCGGCTGATATTGTGTCTCCCTATTCTCACGTTGCCAAAGCGAATGACACGGATTGCGTCTTTGTACCACACCGAGTCAGACACCTTCAAACTAGTGGCACTAGTTACTTCCTTATGCTTTGAGGTAGGCAACCCGCCGGAATGGACAAATGCCAGCAGACGCTTCTCTATTGACTAGCTTCCAAGCCCAGCAAGTATTCCTTCAGTTCCGCACCACCACCAAAACCAACTAGACCACCATCGCTGCCAATCACCCGGTGGCACGGTATTACAATCGGCAACGGATTCTTGCCCAATGCCTGCCCTACAGCCCTGGCCGCCTTGGGCGAATCCAACTGCCTCGCCACCCAGGCATAACTCTTGGTCTCACCATAAGGGATGATTCGAGTTATCCGCCACACGCTTTGCTGAAAACGGGTTGTCCCCACTAAGTCCAACTTGTCGTGGAAATCCACCTGCTCACCTTCCAGATAACGGCTGAGCCTCTGAGGCAAATCGCCAAAGACTGCGGAACTTCTGCCCTCGGTAGGTGAGGCCCAGCCTTCAAGCTGGTCAATCACTGCTTCCTTGAATTCCTGGGGCAGGATGACTCTTCTGAGCCCATCCGGCGAACCCACAACCCCCATCCATCCCAGGCAAGTACCAAACAAAACAAAGCTCCAACGACTCATCGCTTTCCTGACAGACAGAAACCCCAACGAACCAGCTCACATGTTGCCAGCACTCTGAGCCAACCTCGCTCCGTAGGCCTCGAAAGTCCTTGAATCAAAAAGAACAAAGACTACCTCCGCCAACGAAGTTGGCACGTCGCGCAAGAAAGCAATTACTGTGCTCAGAGCTATCTCAGCTGCTTCAGCCAGCGGGTAGCCATAGGCACCGGTGCTTATAGAAGGAAAGGACAAGCTTTCCAGCTTATGTTCGGTGGCCAGCGTCAAGCTCTCCCGGTAAGCGCTGACCAGAAGCTCAGCCTCACGCCCAGTGCCTCCGCGCCACACAGGGCCCACTGTATGTATCACATGCTTTGCCAGAAGATTGCCGCCGCTGGTCATAACCGCCTGGCCAGCATCGAGGCGCCCTATTCGAGATACAATCTGGCGACACTCTTCCAAGATGGCCGGCCCACCCACCCGGTGAATCGCTCCATCCACACCACCTCCACCCATCAAGCTGGGATTGGCGGCATTGACGATAGCATCAGTCGCCTGCCGTGTGATGTCGCCTTGAATCAAGCCAAGTTTCGTTTTTCCTATGGTTACTTCGCCGGGTTCACTCATGCCTAACCCCACCACCGATCTCAAGCTAGCTCTGGCTCAATCAGTCCGTAGTCATCACTCTCGCGCCGATACAATAGATTAAGCCTATCATTGTCGGCATTGACAAAGAGAAAGAAATCGTGACCCAAAAGCTCCATCTGCTCAACTGCCTCAGGCACTGACATCGGTTTGACCGCAAACCGTTTGACTTTCACCACCTTTGGCAAAGCCTCAGCATCCTCACCGGCAGTCACCTCCTCAGACACAGACGCCTGGCGAGCTAGCGAAACGCCTCTCCCTTTCTTGTACAACTTCCCCTTGTAGCGCTCAATCTGACGTGTCAATACCTCGGCCACAGCATCAACGGCGACATAGATGTTTTCACCTTTTTCCTCTCCCCTCAATAAGGTGCCTTTGCAGTTGAGAGTCACCTGAACAGTGAAACGATGCTGAGGCGACTTGGTCTTCTCCTCGTGTATCTCCACCTTAGCCTCACTCAGCCTGGACAGGTAACGAGCCAATCTACCAATCTTCTTCTGTATGTAGGTCTGAATCGCTTCTGAGACTTCGAGGTTCTTGCCAAAAATCTCCAACTCCATATCTTGGCTCCTTTGTTAAGTTTCCCTAGCCACGGTCAAGCCCCACACTGAAACGGCCTCAGCCGTCCTGAGAGCGGCAGCACAAGCCTCCAGCGTTGCCTCTGAGGTGCACACATCGTCCACCAACAGAACATGCTTTCCGTATAGTCTCTGGTCCCGGCAGGCAAAAGCATCAGCCACATTTCTTCGGCGGTCTTCAACAGTTGCCGACTTAGCCTGAGATAGGCCTTCCCTCGACCGGTACAAGCTGTCTTCAACTACCGGTAAATCAATCAGCCTGCCCAGTTCCCGTGCTAGAAGGCCCGATTGATTGTAACCCCGCTCCCGCAACCGTCGCGGATAAAGAGGCACCGGCACCAGAATTTCACCGGGCACAGGATTGGCTTGGAGATAATCGGCCAACAGCTCAGCCAGGGAACCGGAGATGGCTTTGAGGTTGCGATACTTGAGCTCATGGATAGCCTGGCGTATCAACCCTTCAAAGCGAAAGGGAGACCTGATGCCGTCAATCTCAGTCTGACGCCCCCAGCAAGTTGGACACAAACCACCGCTTGATTCAGGCTTGCCACAAGTCCAACAGAATGGCGGCAGCAGTCGCGGTAATGTCTGACGGCAGCCAGCACACAGAAAGGCACCCGTTCTGCCACACCCAATGCATCGGCGCGGAAAAAGGAAATCAACAACCGCCTCTTGCAGCTGTCCCAGCGAGAACGACAAGGCCATCACCCCGAAAGCCTTGAGATATCAACGCGGCTAGCTGGAACTAGAGGCGCGAGCGCGGACTAGGACCAGTTCCGCTGAAAATGGGCTCATTCAGATATACGTCCCCATTCCTGATTTTGAGATTGAAGCCGCAATCAGGACTGGTGCATACCCACGCTTTGTAGTGAATCGCCGCCCCTTGACTGCCGAAATCGGACAACGGCACCAGGACACCGTTGTCACACTTCAAACATTTGGGAAAGGAATTGTTTTCCACGATTCCACCTCCTCCGAAGATGCACAAAGTATACATCAACCGCAGGCTGGATAGCAAATCCACGTACGGCTAGTTGTCACTAAGGTAACAGTTACTTATCACCCTGCCTCTTCAACTTCACCTCCGCCAGGCGGCTGTAGACAGCTCCACCAGGCAAGAGCTGACTCCTCATCAGACTAAGGCTGTTCACACTTACCTCATAACTAGCTTCCAATGGTGTCTTCATTACTAGCTCGCCGAAGTCCTGCTGGTCTCGAGGTGAAATTCCCTGCCGCAACCGGGCTAAAGTCAAATGAGGAGTGAACGGACGTGTTTCTCGGGCAAAGCCTAAAGCAGCAAGGCCATCATCAATGCGCCGCTGCAAAACTAACAACCTATCCGTCTCCCCAGCAATACCTAACCAAAGCACACGAGGTCGCCTCAAGTTGGGAAAGGCCCCCAACCCACCGATCTTCAACTGAAAAGAAGAAGCTCCCTGGCCAGCCTCTTCCATGACCGCAGTTATCGCAGCGACCTTTTCCACGGAGATATTACCC
>Ga0114920_10001386_pt1 | contig 11111 bp, 10 predicted proteins | sample ChitaG_FD_88683 | JGI IMG/M metagenome (GOLD analysis project Ga0114920, IMG submission 88683) | Deep subsurface microbial communities from South Pacific Ocean to uncover new lineages of life (NeLLi) - Chile_00310 metaG | ecosystem: Environmental > Aquatic > Marine > Oceanic > Sediment ...
GACGGGGCCATGGCGAGGACAATGAGCACGTCTTGCTCGATCCGTTCTTCAAGCTTTAGGCTAAGCGGTGAAGGCTTGTTCCACCATTTATTCTCGTCTCTTAGACTGATGTTGATTGAGATGAAATATGGAGGTGGGCTTGAGGCCACAGACAGGCTTGAAAACCTCCAATCCCTTGGGAGTTATGAATTAGCAACCATTCAGCCGCATTTGCCACAGAGGACCGATCACGCTATTATTATGTAGTTGATACGGGATCACGCGTCAGCGAGGATTGGCGAGAATGTGAAAACAGGGTTTGTGCACGGGTTTTCAAGCGGAGTTTCCGCCCTGGGGTAAAATGCCCACGGGGCGGTTTGTTTTTATTCGTAGGTGACGAAAGAGCAGGGAGAGATGGCGGGAAGGAGAACCAACAACGGCGCGACGCTCGGCTTCGAAGAGACGCTGTGGCAGGCGGCCACTGGTTCGCAAACATGAAGACAAGAATGCGCAGTTGGCGCTAAGGGAGGGCTCCATGCCAGCGATAACACGTCCGGTCAAGCGGGAGATCATTGAGGACTTCGCCGAAGAGATTCGGGAAAGACGCCTCCAAACTGTAAAACCCTCGAAGACCGTCATCAACTTCCGTAACGATCGGTCGGATGGCTTCGAGCGAACGGTGTGGCGCGTGCCAATCGAGATCTTGCGCTACCGCAAGGACAACGGACGTATCGCCTCCGACGTGCTGGACTACGAGAGGAATGTAGGCATCTTGGATGAGACTGACGAGGAAGCCCAGGGAGAGATCAGGCGTTTTCTCGAGCGGAAAGACCCAGAGAAGACTGCGATTCTCCAGAAATCCATCATGCATGCAGGACAGCGAGAACCCGCGATCATCACTTGCGATGGATTCCTGATCAACGGGAATCGGCGGAAGATGGTCATGGAGTCGCTCTGCCGGGAACATCCGGGCAACGATAACTACGCCTACATGAAGGTTGTCATTCTACCCGGCGAGGGCGAACCGGGGGGGCCTCCGACTCTCTTGGAGATCGAGAAGATCGAGAACCGCTACCAACTGCAAAGCGAAGGGAAATCAGAGTACTACGGCTTTGACCGGGCTCTGTCCATCACGAGGAAGATCGAGATCGGGCTTTCGCTCGAAGAGCAGCTTCGCGATGACCCACGATTCGCAAACGCAACGAAGGCTGAGATCGGCAAGGCCGTGACGGAGTACGAGAAGGAGTTCCTAGAGCCATTGGCGTGCGTCGACCGCTACCTCAAGCAATTCCGCCGCGAAGGGCAGTACAGCACCATCTCGACGGCGATGTCTGATCCCGAGGGACGCTGGCAAGCGTTCAAGGACTATAGCAACACGTACACTCGCCACTTCAACAACCCCAGGCGTCGAATTCAGCTTGGGATCGAGGACGACCGAATTGGGGAAATCGAGGAGGCTGCCTTCGATATCATCCGGCTGCGCAACCTCCCGGATCTTCCTAAGGCTCATATGATCATGCGCAATCTTCCCAAGTACTGCAGGACTAAGGAAGGGAAGAAGGAGATCATGGGAATCGCGAAGGACGTCGAACCAGTCCTGCCGAACAGCGAGTGCATTGACAAGGATGGTAATCCGCTTGATTCAGCAGCGATCGACCGAAAGTGGGCAGCGGAGAACCGTGAGTCCATCATCTTCCATACGAGGAGAGCAGTGACCAGTCACGAGATACTGAAGGTGAAGGAAACACCCATCGAACTGCTCGAAGCCGCCCACAAGAAACTCACCCATGACGACATGGACCTCACGACTGTTGCGGTTGGCGACTACAAGAAAGCAATGAGACTGGCAGCTCAGATCAAGGCAATCGCCAATGACTTGGAAACACAGATCTACCGCCTGGACAAGGTCTACAGGAAGCTTGGGACGAAGAAACCATGATTAGCCTCTCGATCGAGGGCAATCGGCTGGTACTGCTTGCAGCGGACGGCGACCTTGCTCCTCGTCACGAGAACCAACTGGCTTTCTGGGGTTTCAAGCTCGATCCGGTCGTCCACGGTTTCCTTGCCCCCGAAGACGCCTCAGCCAGCCTGACTAGAAAAGTGACCAAGTATCTGACGCGTTGCGAATGCCGGTACGAGTTGTCCGCCGAGGTCAAGACTCTGCTTGAACGATACAACCAGGCGGAAGACAAGTTGGCTCAGTCCCTATCCGCAGGATGCCGTCTCAAAGCTGGTGACCGTAATCTCCCGGAAGCGAAAGACTTCCTCTCCTTCCTCGATCACCACGTCCCTCGTAGGCTCAAGGAGCACCAATGCAAGGCCGCGCTTCATCTTCTGGCAGTCCGCGATGGAGCCAACTTCTCGGTGCCAGGTAGCGGCAAGACGGCTGTCGTCCTGGCAACCTTCCAGTTCCTTCGGGAACGCGGCGAGGTTGATGCTCTCTTTGTCGTCGGCCCGCCTGCCTGCTTCGGGCCATGGCAAACGGAATACGAGGCGACACTAGGCAGGAATCCTCGCTGTGTAGTACTTGCAGCCGGCGACATCGACGATCGGCGCAGCAAGTACGAGGTGAACAGGGATTCGGTCTGCGACCTGTACCTCACTTCCTTTCAGACACTCCAGAGGGACTGGGAGCACGTTCGCATGCTCTTCGAGCATCAGGGAATCAGGTTCTACTTCGTGATCGACGAAGCGCACTACATCAAGCAACTTGACGGTGTCTGGGCAAACGCTGCCCTTGCAGTGGCGCGTCACGCAACAAGACGTTGCATCTTGACGGGGACACCTTTCCCTCGAAGCTTCGCTGATGCCTTCAACCTGTTTGATGCGCTCTGGCCCCAGTCACCGCCCATCTCAGAACGCAAGAAACACCAGATCGAGTTCTTCACACAGCAGAAAGAACTTGGCAAAGCTGCAGACATCCTAGACGAGGTAATCTCTCCTCTTTTCTATCGCGTCCGGAAGGAAGATCTTGGTCTTGCGCCACAGCGGTTTCACGAGCCCGTATTCGTGCCGATGAACCATTACGAAAGGCTTGTCTACGACTCAATCGTCGACAGGATACGCGAGGTATCTCGAGACGACTACTTCCGTGACATCGATCTAATCCTGCGCCTGCGCCGTGGCAGGATCATGCGTCTCCGTCAGTGCCTATCGTATACGGCTCTCCTGAGCTCAGCTGTTGACGACTACAGCGAGGACCTGCTTGAGAGCAATCTGTCCCTCGCGGACACGATCCGGCATTATGATGAGATCGAGACTCCGGCCAAACTTGAGGCTTTGGTAGCTCTTCTCAAGGAGCTGCGAGGTCCAGGTGAGAAGGTCGTCGTCTGGTCGACCTTCGTGCGAACACTTGAACTCATCCGTGATACGGTGCAACGCCTAGGGGTTGGGGTGCGTCTGATCTATGGTGGAACGCCGTTTCACAGAGCAAGCGTGAGTGAAGAGCTATCGAGAGAGGGTATCCTTCGGGAGTTCATCCGGTGCGACAGCGGTGTGGATGTCCTTGTTGCCAATCCGGCTGCCTGTGCGGAGTCGATTTCGCTACACAAGACTTGCTCACACGCAATCTACTACGACCTTTCATACAACTGCGCTCAGTACCTTCAATCGCTTGACCGTATCCACCGCGTCGGTGGGTCAGAGACGAAGGAGTCCCACTATCACTTTCTCCAGTACCAATCCACGCTTGATCAGGACATCCTCGACAACCTGCAGGCGAAGGCAGCGAGGATGAGTGAGATCATCGACCAAGACTATCCCATCTACTCTTTGGACATGTTCGCGGAGGATGAGGAGTTGGAGGCCTATGAACGGCTCTTTGGGCAAGAGGGCTAGCGCGTTCGAGGGTCTGATTCTGCGCCACGTGTTCGCGTTGCTAGAGGTGCTGGAGCATAGTAGCATACGGACGGAAAGCCGCATCCGGAAGGTGTTCTCTCAGCATGCGCAAGGATTCGATTCGACGCTGTCTTTCCTAATCCGGATCTCTGTCGTGCAGAAGCGCGGAGGCATACTGTCCCTTCGTGTCGCCCCCCCTTCCGCTGGAGGTCCGGCTCGACAGGAGTGGCTCCTTTCACGCCTTCTCCAGACGCGCAATAGGTATCGGTCCAAACTTCTGAGGTACTTGAGCAAGTACAAAGTCCTTGATGGGGAGTTGATCTACAACGCGCCAGTTCCTCGCCGGTCGCGTGAAAGCCACGTTCGGAACTTCCTCATGCAGATGGGAATCGTTCGGCATGATGTAGAGACTGGTCGATGTGTCTTGTCGCGCGATTACATGTCGCTCTGCGTTAGCGTGAGAGGACGCGGACGACAAGTACTGCCGGACCTACTTGCCAAGTCAACCGCCGCGAGAGATGAGATGGGCCTTTCGGCGGAAATCGCTGTCATCGAGTTTGAGAAGAAGCGACTCGGACCAAAACTTGCGAACGAAGTCGACCACGTTGCTCTGCGGAATGCTGCTGCGGGCTACGACATACGGAGCATCACAGTTGCAGATGACAGGTCAATGATGTCCCGGTACATAGAGGTGAAGGCCGTATCTCCTGCCTCCATGCGCTTTCACTGGACCCAGAACGAGATGAACGTTGCTCAAGTACTCCAGGAGTCCTACTACCTGTATCTTCTGCCCGTGGATTCTGGGGGTAGCTTCGATCTTGGCCGCTTGATGATGATCCCCAATCCCCACATCGCGGTGCTTGGATCGGAAACGGAATGGATAATCGAGCCGGACGTGATCTGTTGCTCTCTTCAGAGAGAGCGTAGCGCCCCTCGACAGCCTGCAGGAGGCACGAACCATGCCTGATGCCTACATCACACCTACGCACACTGAAACAACGCTCAAGGCGGAGCCGGTCAAGGCCCCCTTTGGCTACTACGGCGCGAAACAGCGCCTTGCTCGGCGGATTGTCGAAACACTTCCTCCTCACAATGCATGGGTTGAGGGGTTCTGTGGGTCGGCGGCACTGACGCTGGCGAAGAAACCTGTCCCTATCGAGGTGATCAACGACCTCGATGGGCAGATTGTGAACCTCTTCGCGCAGCTACGTACCAATACGAAAGCCCTCTGTGAGGCTGTGGCGTTGACACCATATGCGCGGGAGGAATTCGAGTTCGCTCGCGGGTATGCAGAGAATCTTGATCCCCTCGAGCAAGCGCGCCGCTTCCTCGTGGCGACGATGATGACAGTGAACGCGACGATTGGGTCGTCACGTAGCGGGTTCTCCTTCTCGCAGTCATATGCTCGTGGAGGCAGGGAAGCCAGGGTGAACCGCTGGTACAACCTTCCGGCAAGGCTGGAAAGGGTCGTGGAGCGCCTCCGCGGCGTGCGTGTAGAAAATAGAGACGCCTGTGAGCTCCTACGGATGTTCGCGGATCGGCCAGCGACGCTCGTCTATCTTGACCCGCCGTACTACACGAAGCGTGAGCACGGATATGTGATAGATGCCAACGAAAGGCGCTTCCACAGTGATCTCCTCAGTGAGTGCCTCAAGGCAAGATGCATGCTCCTGATCAGTGGCTATCATAACGATCTCTATGATGAGGTTCTTACCCCAGAGAAGGGCTGGACGAAGTCAACCATCGAAACGCACACACGAGACACAGCCGGCAAGGACTATGCGCGCACTGAGATCCTCTGGATGAACGGACCGTACTTGAAGGCGCAGGAATCTGGAAAGGTTCCCATCCGTTTGAGCAAAAAGGAGAGACAGGAGAACAAGGTCAATCCTCCACGACGGCGCTAGTAAAGCAAGGGTGAGTTGAGAGTGCAGAGCGGTATGGCGCGGGGTCGAGAAATTCCGAATGGCGAGGAGGTTGTCCCATGACTTGACAATTCAAAAGGCATGAATTCGGGGGACGCATACCATAATACCCTAAGGAGCGGCCGAAATAGGGGCTATGTACCTCGAATTCATGGGACGATACGCTTGTCGATGTCTGAGCATCGAACATCCCAAGCGCTGACAGGAATAGAGTTGGCACCCGCCGCTCCTCGACATACTATGTCGCTAAGTTACGCAATAATCGTTGTTAGACCGATCGAAGGACAAGGGAATGCAAGGAGAAGAGGCCAGGGCGTGGCTCGAGCGTGAAGATCGGACATGCCGGGAAGACCGTATTGCACGGCTCAACTGGCTCACAAGTCTGATGGCGGAGGGGAGCTATCTCACCTTCCCAGGCGGCTGGATGGCGAAACATCTCTTCGAGGAAGCTCGGTACTCATTCGTCTACGGTCAGTTTCTGGGAGCCATCGTGCTTGGCATGGCCTACGTTGAGCACACCCTCGCAGCGCTGTTGCACGGCGCTGGCCGGTCCGATTTGGAGCGAGCGAACATCTCGGTCCTTCTCCGCGAGGCGGTCAAGCTTGCGTGGCTCAGCGAAGTCGAGTACAAGAGCCTCGACCATGCTCGGGCTCTCCGGAACCCCGTAACGCATTTCCGTCAACCCTTGAGCGGAGACACCGTTGAGTATCGGACGGTGACGCTCAGCGAGCCTCCGTACTCGATCCTTGAAGACGATGCGCGTCATGTCATGCAGGTTGTCTTTCGCCTGCTCGCACGACAGATGGTCTAACCGCGCGCTGGGAGGTCTGGGGGTCTACCATCGGATTTTGGTGTTTTGTTGAATTCCGGTGAATCCCGGGGACGCATACCGTGATTCATCAAGGAGCAGCCTGAGATAGGGTCTATGCCCCTCGAATTCCGCTCGAATTCACACGAAGAGAGTTGCCACCCGCCGCTCTTTGGCATGCTGTGTTGCAGAGTTGCACAATAATCATTGTTGTGCTGCCGCGTGAATAAGATCAGGAGGAGACATGACAGATCGGGAGTACTGCTCAGGCTGGAGGCAGGTTCGTGTCTTTACGACGAACAGATCTAAGTTCTGGTATCCAGAACTTCTTCATGCAGTGGTATCATCGCTTGCGGCGCGGCACCAACACCATGACTTGTTTGTGAGCAAGTACTGTGCTCCGCTGGGGCATGACGACGGAGACACGTCGATCGGAGACCTGCCTCCTCAGTACCTCTTCGAACAGGAGGGCAAGCAGTGGCACTCCAGTGTCCGGATACGCTACCAATTCGATGACACGTTCGAAGCTGAGCTGAGAACGGCGCTTGAGCGTGAGTTCGAGCTGTGGTACAGCGATTTCCTAAACTACGATTTGCAGTCGGACCTCGGGGGACCCAGATTTTGTCCCACTAGGACAGAGGCGGCCTCGCTTCACCGGGCGAGGCTCATCGGTGAGGTACTGTGCTCGAACTCGCGCGTGGTACTGGACGCTATTGTTGAGGATGGGCCGAACATCAGATTCGAGCAGAACCAGGACAAGCGGAACATGCCTCTAGGCAGCACCCTCCAGTCTCTCGGCCACATGGTGTGCAACGCGTGGGAGCTGTGGCAGGGCGGGCCGGTACCTGTGTTCGTGCTTCAAGGCAGTTTGTACCGGCTCTGCTAGCGCATTCAGCCGACGTCACGGGATTCCGGGGACGCATACCGTGATTCCTCGGCGAAGGATGGGCATCGTAACCTGGAGGTGATGCGATGGCAGAGGTATCCCCTCCGAGGCAAGTAGCAGCACAAGTGGTTCATGCTGCGTTTGAGATTCTTCGCCAGAATGGCGGTGAGATGCGAGGGCGAGATGTGGTACAGGAGGTTGAGCAGCGTGTTGAACTGGATGACTGGGTAAAGGAGCGTTACGAGGCGTCCGGCTACATTAGGTGGAAGACGTTCCTTCACTTCTTCACGGGTGACTGCGTCAAAGCTGGATTCCTGTTGAAGAAGTCCGGCACCTGGCGCCTGACTCCCGTTGGCTCTGTGATGACCAGTAAGCCTATGATCCGATAGGGGGTAGCAAGATGCGCAAGTCAATTCTGATTGCGGTGTTGATAACGGGGTTAGCGGTGGTAGGGCTAGCCTTCACAGGAGCCATAAGTCAAACGCAAGTTCTACCGACATATGCTCCTGCTCAACCGCTTGAAGAGGTAACGGTAATCGAGGTCGAAGATGGGGATACCATTAAGGTGCGGTTTGATGACGGTACAGAGCCGTGGGTGCGCTATATCGGTGTCGATACTCCTGAGCTGGATGAATGCTATGGCCAAGAGGCGAAAGACTATAACAGCTCTCTAGTTGAGGACAAGACAGTGTGGCTTGAGCGGGATGTAGAAGACCGCGATAAATATGGTCGCCTTCTGCGATACGTCTTTTTCGATTCAGGTAGAACCGAGATGGTCAATGAGATGCTACTAGAGAATGGCTATGCGATCCTTATGACCATCCCGCCAGCCTATAAATACAGGCGGGTGTTCAAGAGAGCAGCTCAAGAGGCTTGGGAACAGGGAGCTGGGCTTTGGAGTGATTGCAAAGTAGATGGCATTCTTCCCGTTAGCGAGGTTGAAGAGCACTTTGACAGGTATGAGGGAAGAATACTGACCGTCGAGTGTGAAGTCGCTAAGGTCGGAATCTACGAAGGGATAGTCTTATTAAACTCTAGCGAAGATATCTATCTTCATTTCACTGCTGTCATTTACGCTGATGATGTAGTTTGCGATTTCCCTGAGTCAGGCATAGACCTATCTGCACTGGAGGGTGAGACAATCAGGGTGATGGGCAAGTTAGAATGGTATGAGTCAGGAAAGCACGATAAGGCCGAGATAATCATAGAAGCCCCCTGGCAACTTGAGCTAGCAGAGGCGTCACTCAAATAGTAGATCATGTGGTCATCAATGAGTTCGACCCAAATTCGCCATGTGATGACAGATATAAGACCTGGGGCTGTGCGGGATCAGAACTTTCATTGCCACATTTCTCGCTGATACGAGATTCCGGGGACGCACCGCATAATCCCTCACGAAGCCGCCTGAGATAAGGTCGATGTCCGTAGAATTTCCCATGGAGGTAAACTGAGAGGCACCCATCAAAACGGCGCGCACTTTCAGAGATGTCCCCGGAACCAAGGGATGTCAATATCCGAGCGCGCATATACGATTCTTAATAATGACAGGAATAGAGTTGTCATTCAGCTTATCCTAACGTACTATGTCGAGGGTTTGCGGGATAACCATTTCTAGGTTGCCGCTGCGGCGCATAGTTTCTGGGCACGGACGCAGCTGGAGGTTGCTGAGGCAAGAGGCATGCTTTAGCGAAGGACACAAGAAGACTGTCAGTCCCGGGGGGCTCAAATGCGTAAAGGAATAGACGTTGGCCGGATGACCAGCGAGCGACAGATCCTGAGGGCGTTTCTGCGCGGGGAGACAGAGTTTAACACCAGCGTCCCAGTCCTCAGGAAGCCATGTATCAGAAACACCGTCGGAGAGGAGGAACTCGGCCTCTACAGACCACGGAAGGCGAAGAAGTTTGTGACCGCCGATGCTGAGCTAATGGATGAGTTCGCCAAGAGTCGAAAGAGAATCCCATCTTTTAAGGAAGCTGGCCCACACAAGAAGCTTGGGATAAGTCCACAAACGGCGAGGGCTGCAATCGTGTGCAGCGGGGGACTGGCTCCTGGTCTTCACTCCGTGATTCACGCTATTGTCAAGAGGCACTGTGCCACCTATGAGATCAACACGTCGATGAAGGGAGGTGTATTCGGCGTCTACGACAGTTTCAGAGGACTCTGTTCGCTCGCAGACAACCTCGTACCCTTGACGCCAGACGATACGGAGAAGTGGCTCGGTCTTGGAGGGTGTGAGCTTGGGTGCATCCGCTATTTCCCTGGAGAGGAAGGAGAACCTTCCAACGAAGCGACAGCCAATATGGTAGCTAAGATCGCCGAAAACCTTGAGCATCTTCACATCAACATCCTCTATGTCCTAGGTGGCGATGGCTCAATGGCTGTGGCACACAAGATCGCTCAGAAGACGCGGAGCTGCAGCGTCATCGGCGTACCCAAGACTATGGACAATGACATCCTGTGGGTCTGGGAGTCTTTTGGTTTCAACACAGCTGTCATGGAGGCGACCAGGGTAATCAACACGATGCATAGAGAGGCCGAGGCTACCCGTCGGATATGCCTCATTGAGCTATTCGGTGCCGAATCTGGTTTCGTAGCAGCCAACGCAAGTTTGGCGAGCGGGCAAGTTGACCTCGTGCTCATACCGGAGGTTTTCAAGGGATTGACTAACAGTGAAGCACAGATGTACTGGAAGCTGGTCCAGGGCCACCTCCTTGAGTCAGTGGAGGGAAGGGTCAACTGCCCGCACGGTCTCGTGGTGGTTGCAGAGGGAGTAGCGACGGTGCTGGCTGATCGAGGGTTTACCCTAGATGGCCAACCCGTCGAGAGGGGGATGTTTACCGACCTTCTCGCAGGATCGCTCCTTAAACAGGCCCAGGATGCTCGAGGGAGATCCGTCGAAATCTTCATCAACCGCCCGCGTCACTACATCCGCGCTGCGCCTGCCAATCCTCACGACCAAATCTACTGTGAACGTCTGGGTGCACTCGCAGTTGACAACGCGTTGGCTGGTTACACCGACTGCATGATCTCGCAGTGGTTGACCGAGTACGTGCTCGTTCCACTTAGACTTGTCGCAGATGCTCAGAAGAGCATCCCGATAGAAGGGATATTCTGGAAGCAGGTGATCAACTCGACGGGCCAGCCGAGCTTCCACGAGGCGCTCGAGTAGGGGTGAGCAGGGTCTACCATCGGATATAAGCTCATATGACCCGTCAAATCGTCAACCGCTGATCGCATCTTACACCTCCACCATCGGATCGTCTGGACCCTACCGCAGCTGCTTCCAGGGGAGCAGAAGAAGATTGAGTATTTGAGGTCAAGTCTTGGAAAGCGCCGTCAAAGCCGGAGGTGTGTAGTTGGTGAAAGTCCGATACAGGGAAGGATTAGCGATCCACCCTGACCCCTCGGGGGATGTAGTAGCCGAAGAGGGACTTACTACACCTCCCAAGTCATGCGCCGGTACCCGTAAGGGCACGGGCGAAGCGTTGACAGGGGCAGCTGCGAGCCGGGTATTGAGCCGCGAAATTGACCCTAATACTTCAGGGTGCCTCCGTTGTCAAGATAGGCGAGGGGCAACATCGGACGTACCGTTAAATCGCGAGGTACGTTCGGACCCTGCGCGGTCGGAGACCCCGTGCGCGCATCGAAGCACATCTCGCGGAAGACGGGAGATCCC